>Ga0099364_10007974_pt1 | contig 15001 bp, 17 predicted proteins | sample TergutTh196P3_FD_73070 | JGI IMG/M metagenome (GOLD analysis project Ga0099364, IMG submission 73070) | Microcerotermes parvus P3 segment gut microbial communities from Pointe-Noire, Republic of the Congo - Th196 P3 | ecosystem: Host-associated > Arthropoda: Insects > Digestive system > Gut ... | reverse complement strand
CAGCTCTCTTCCCGAACTTCTTTTGGCGGAAAAAGCAGGCATCGTCGGAGAAGACATCATGTTCAGCTCCAACGATACGCCGGCGGAAGAATTCATTAAAGCCAAAGAACTTGGCGCCATCATCAATTTGGATGACATTACGCACATTGATGTTTTAGAAAAATCCGCCGGACTCCCCGATCTTGTCTGTTTCCGATACAATCCGGGACCGCTCAAAGAAGGAAACGCCATCATCGGAAAACCGGAAGAATCAAAATACGGTTTTACAAGAGAACAATTGTTCCAAGGCTACGAACTTCTCAAAAAGAAAGGTGTCAAACGCTTTGGTTTGCACACAATGGTTGCGTCAAATGAATTGAATACCGATTATTTCGTCGAAACGGCACGCATTTTGTTTGAAGCGGCTGTTGAAATTTCAAAGAAGGTCGGCATTGATTTTGAATTCATCAATCTCGGCGGTGGCATTGGAATCCCCTACCGTCCCGAACAAGAGCGTGTTTCGTTTGACAGGGTAGCAGAGGGCGTTTTAAAAGCTTATAATGAAACGTTTGTCAAAAACGGATTAAAGCCGCCTAAAATCTATTTGGAATGCGGTCGCGTGATTACGGGACCTTATGGCTATCTTGTCACTCAGGTTCGCCACCTGAAATCGATTTACAGAGATTATGTCGGAACAGACGCCAGTATGGCAAATTTAATGAGGCCCGGCATTTACGGGGCTTACCATCACATTACCGTTCTTGGAAAAGAAGACAAGCCTCTGACTCATAAGTATGACGTCTCCGGATCGCTTTGTGAAAACAACGACAAATTCGCCATTGATCGAATGCTTCCCGAAATAGAGAGAGGGGATCTTCTTGTCATTCACGATACGGGGGCTCATGGTTATGCCATGGGATTTAATTATAACGGCAAGCTTCGGTCGGCAGAGTTGCTTTTGAGAGAGGATGGGAGTGTTAAAAAGATTCGACGGGCTGAGGAAGTTGAGGATTATTTTGCGACACTGGATTTGGGGGAGTTGGAAGCGTTTAGATGAAGATTTTCCTTTTTTTGATCGAATAATTTTTTTGCTGAAATGGAGAGAAACGTATGGAGATAGAAAACAAAACAATTGCATTGCTTATAGATTCCGAGAATATTTCCCAAGATTATTTCAAAATATTAATGGATGAATTAAACGAATTTGGAAATGTGACATATAAGCGGATTTATGGTGATTTCACACTGCAACAAGCAAGTGGTTGGAAGCCATTATTGCTTGAATTTGCTATTGAACCCATACAACAATTCTCTAATACTAAAGGAAAAAATGCAACCGATTCAGCAATGATCATTGATGCAATGGATATATTACACAAAGGCAACATAAATTGTGTTTGTTTAGCAACAAGTGATAGCGACTTTACAAAACTTGCAGTGAGGTTTAGAAACGAAAATTATTTTGTGATTGGCGCAGGAGAAGGAAAAACTCCCTCATCTTTCAGGGCCGCATGTGATCGTTTTTTGCTAATGGACCAATTAATGGATAAGAACGAAAATAAAAGCAAAAGCCGCTCTCCTAAAAGTAAAACTGCAGAACAAATAAAGAACGAAGCTTTGGACAAACTTATAAGCATGGCAAAAGAAATCATTAAAGACAGAGCCGGTCCGGATGGATCTATGCATTTTTCAACATTTATGAATGATTTATATCACAAAGATAATTCATTTAATCCTAAAAATTACGGATATAATAACAGACCCATCACATTTTTTAAAGAATTAAAAATTAGCAATAAAAAACAATTCGAACTCATAAGAAAAAACAATTTTGATTGGATTAAAATTTCCGGCTGAGCTATATTTTTTTGGGTCATGACGACGGTATATGAAATTTATGATTATTGAGACGTGGGCGTTCTTACCACGACCCCGTTTTAATTACCCTTTTCATCATCGATTAAAATGACCGGAATAAAATCTCTTTTTTCCATATAAATGATTCATAAAAACAGTCATTGCTTTGATACAATCCAAAATAAACCATAGGATTCTGATTTGATTACCACTTGAAATAGCGAAGAACCATCGTTTTTATTCGATTTACAACATACAGCAGTAAAATAAAGATAAAAATGGGATTAAATAACAATAGGACAAAAAGTTGAATCAGGGGATTTAAAACATCAATGGTGATTAAAAAAACTAAAACATGCGCCGCAAGAATAAAAATATAAGACTGAAAATAAGGTATAAACAACCAAAGAAAACCATTTATTCTTGGACCAAAGCCTTCGATATGAGCAATGTTCTTAATGGCATAATGAGCCGTTATGGCGATCCCGGGCAAAACCAGTGCTAAAAGAAAGAGTATAAGTATTTCTAAATCCATTTCATCGCTATAGGAGCTTGAAAATAAAACGAAACAAACGATAAAAAGAACTGTGTACAAAATTTGAGGATAGTATTCAGAGACTTTTGCCATAAAATTCATCTTTTAATCGTCTTTGGAAGATTTATATTTGTTGGAATTGATGATGGTGGGGTATCATCATCAATTTCCTGTTTTTATCTTTGAATCATCGGATTTATTTTTTGAGCAGACCGAAGCATTATCATTAATACAATCCACCCTACAACAAATACCCCACAGCCGGCCCAGAACCACACTCCGCCTAATAAAGTTATTGAAGCGCCTATCAACTCAATCACACCCGAATAAAAAAAGGCTTTTGACATCGCCTTTCTAAATATTATTAGATCGGCACCATTTTCTGTTTGTGATTCTTGAATCATATTTGTTTTTTTCTTCCGCGATACCAGTGCATATACGAATATCCCATATGCGAGTGAAACAAAAGCCAATACATATGCTGCTATTGTAAAAAGATTCATTAAAAATACATCCTGAGTAAAATTTTCTTGTGCGCTTTTATTGTATACTAAATTCTAACGACGGTATATGAAATTTATGATTATTGAGACGGGGGCGTTCTTGCCACAACCCCGTTTTAATTATCCTTTTCATCATCGATTAAAATGACCGGAATGAAATCTCTTCTTTGTTGACCAAAATCTGTTAAAAGGCATTCCATGGCTTTGTTTGTAACGATCCATAATTTTTGAGGGGGGTAGGGGACACCATCATGGCTGCCCAAAACTTCGGACGTTATGTTAAAATCAAATACATTACCCATGACACAAGAGTTATAATAAAAAAGATCGTTCAATACAAAAACTCGAAGCTGAGGTGTTTTTTTAGAGTGAACACTTGTTTCAGATGAAAAAAGAGGCATTGTATACTTCGGAATAATTTGATAATATAACTCCGAAGAAGACGATTTATTATAATCCAAGACAGGCTGTATTTGGTAACCTGTTAAATTATTTTTTTGAAAAATATCAAGTACTTTTTCACTGATAACAAATTCACCAGTACTTGTATAATTAATATCCTTCAGTTTCTTAAAATCCAAAATTAAATTGCCAATTTGTTTTCCAATTAATAATTGGTCAGGTTCCCTTTTTTTAGGGTATTCAAATCGAGTATGATAATAAGAACCACCAATAATCCGAATATGAGGAATAAAAACATAAAGCTCATGATTCATAAAATTCGGCCAAAATTCCGGAGGAATATCTGTTCGAATAAAATATTTTTTTAAGATAATGATAAAAAGCAACGATGTCAATAAAGGGCAGAGCAGAGCGATATAAATTGTGAATTTTTCAACTAAAATTTGGGAAAAATTGTTAAAATAGACATCAAATCCAAATAAAGGAAATAGTGATAAAACCAAAACAAATGGTGTAAGAGATGGAACACAATACAGTAATCTGATGATGAATCGATTATATTTTGGATTGAGAATGACCAAAAAATATTTTTTTGTTGCTAAATAGATTCCCGGGATCGCTGATATTAAAAAATAAAATAAAATCAAGTAATTCATTCGGACCCCTCCGATGAATGGTCATTGTAGCGATGTGATACTTTATTCAAATATCCAAAAATAGAAATGTAAGACACCCCTGAAATCAAAAAGCAAACACCATAAAGCCAAGGCGTATTCAATAAATTTTGTAACGTAAATGGTGTTATAAAGTTAATAATGCAGGATACTAAAATCATTGAAATTAATAAAAAAATAAACGCATTCACAAAATGAGATGTAAATAAGATTACGACTTCCGTTCCTTTTGAATTAACATAACTTCGATTTTGACAAAAGATATAAAATGTAGAATACTTCAAGTTCGCGTATATTGTTAATGCAAAAATGTGGGTGATACATAAAACAAAAAGAATGGGTGAATCAGAAGGCAAAACGGTAACTATGAGAATTAAAAACAAAAAAATAAGAAAAAATTTGTTCATGAGATTCACCTTTTTATAAAATAAATCGAATAATAATTATTCAACTTATCATTTATTTAGCATATATGGTTTGGTATAAAATAGAATTTGTGCTTAATTTAATTTGCAATCTTCCACTTTCATAAAAACGGTTCCGACAGTTCTTACTGTGTTAACCAACACCAAATAACTTCGCCATTTGTTTTAATATAAACCGCAGGAAGACCGCCGCCCACAACCCCTGCCGAATACCAAACATGCCATACATCATCTTTTAAATATGATACGAGTTCATATTCGTCAAAAGTTTTGTTGTACTTTCTGAACGAATATTCTTTCGCAATTTCTATCGCTCTTTCTTCATCAATGGATTCTTCGTCTGTAGCCGAAAAGAAACAATAAATCACTTCACCATTTGATTTTCTAATATGAATGGCTAAGCTATGATCTTCCAATTCAGCAGAATTATTAAAATTGATAGGAGCAAACGAAAAGTACCATGTATCCTCGTATTCTTCGTTGTGATTAATTTTATAAGTATTAAAGTTGCTGTTGTATTTTTTGAACGCATACGCTTTCGCAATTTCTGTTGCTCTTTTTTTTGTGACAGGAGATAAATCACAATAAACAACTTTTCCATTTGATTTGTTGATATGAACAACAGGACCATGGACTGCATAAGTATACCAAAGATACCAATCAGGATTTTTTAATATTGGTTCATACCAAACGATCCATATATCATCATCTGATGTTACTTTGATTTCATACTCGTCAAAGTTGTCTTTATATTTTTTAAACACATATGCTTTTGCAATTTCTATCGCTCTTTCTTCATCTTCGATAGGCGTTTTTTCACCCATAAATAAGAAAAAGCAAAAAATGATCAGGCATGTGAAAACTGCAAAAGTGAGAACAAGATATTTCTTCTTCATGATTTATACTTCCTATCTTCAATCAAATTTTTTGCCCTCTCCAATTCTTTATCGTCCGTTGCAATCATGTCTTCTAAAAAATCATCTTTGTTGAAAGCAAAATTGGTATTAACCATAAAATACACCTCTAAAAAAGCTCCTCGTTTTTTCAAAACATCTGCAAATTAAACTGCTTCGTCTTCGGTTTATTCTCAATACCAAAGAAATCTTCCGCAGCCTTTGAAACGGCTTCCAAATGTTCTTTTGGAGTAAAAACGCCCATCTTCCAATTACTGACTTGAGCGTTTTCAAGGACTTGAATGAAGTGGGAGGCGTCGGTCAGTTTTTTCATATTGCCTTTCATAATTAAGGCTTTCATTTCAGCCATTTCAGGTTTTGACGGGATGTCAACAATGATGTCTTCAGGATCCACGCCGGCGGTTTCGGCAATTTCTCTTTCAACGCGGTCAACATTTTTTCTATGTTCAAAAATTCCGTGTCCGACAGCGTCGATGCCTTCGTAAAGCGCGCGTTTGTACAAATTGCGGTGATCGAGCCGGTATGCAATTTCGCCGGCAAAACCGACGTCTTCACGCATCAAGGCGATTAACCCGACGTCGTCCAGACGTGCAAACTCTTGAGGGTGAATGTTTTGAGATTTCAAAAGCATTGCACAAGCACGAGAACACATGGATTCGGCAATTCTGGCGACATGATGGTAATAAACAGAAACGTTCATCCAATATCTCGAAACAAGCAAGGATTCGGCAGCACGAATCGCACCGGCGTCTAAAACCAGCTTGTCTTCATAATAATTCATGTGATTCAACAAACGAATGTAGTCAACGCTTCCCGATGTAATTCCCGTATAGTGCATGTCGCGCGCCAAATAATCCATTTTATCAATATCAATTTCACTGCTGAGAATCTGGCTCACCGGTGTTTCACCGGCAATGTGCTTTGCAATTTTGGACGGCGTAAATCCGTAGTCTTTTAAAATGTCACCGACTTCGGTACTTGATAAAATGTGTTTGACATCATCATGGGATCTTCGCGTATATTGCTCAATCAATTTTTCAGTCGCATGTGAAAAGGGACCGTGCCCGATGTCATGAAGGAGACCGGCAACAACAATTTCATCCAAATCGTCTTTTTCAAATTCGCCAAGTGTTCCGATTTTATTTTCCCGCTGAATTTTTAAAAAAAGAGATGACAAGTGCATTGTTCCCATGCAGTGTTCAAAACGCGTATGGTTGGCTCCCGGGTAAACCAAATTTGTAAAACCAAGCTGCTTAATACGCCTGAGACGCTGCATTTGCGGCGTATCAAATAAGAGCTGCTTGAAGCGGTCAAATTCAATATAACCGTGAATCGGATCCAAAATAATATTTTTTTCCATAACAACCCAACCACAAACTTGCAACCGACAATAACAGTGTATAAGTGTAAGTGTAAAGTGTATAAACAATATATAATTTAATTATCTTTTCCATCTTTTTAATAGTTTTGTTTATTTTTATCTCTTTCGACGGTTTTCGTTTTTTTATTTGGTTATTATTTGATTTATTATTTGGTTTAATAATTCATCTTAAAATCCGATTGCATTGATTAATTATAAATAGGTGTGATTTTAATTTGAACAAATTCCAATCCTCTTGAGGAGTCATTGAAATGAAAAAGAGAGACATGTCCGAAAAAGATTGTCTGGAATTGTTTGAAAACGATTCTTTATTTTTTGACACATTACATGCCGCCGACAACGTCCGAAAAGAGCTTTGCGGAGACGTTGTCACCTATATTTTAAACGCAAATATCAATTTTACAAATATGTGTACCGGAACGTGTCGCTTTTGTGCGTTTAAAAAAGCAAAATCGGGGGCCGATAGTTTCTTTTTAACGCCGGAACAAATCGGGCAAAAAGCGCTGGAAGCAAAAAACGCAGGCGCAATCGAGGTTTGTGTCCAAGGCGGCCTCTGTCCTGAAATTGATACCCATTTTCAGGTTGAAATTTTGAATCAGATTCATAAAAAAACAAATCCAAGCGGCGGCATTTCTATTCACGCATTTTCGCCGATGGAAATATTGATGGCAGCTGAAAACGCCGGACTTGACTTAAAAACAGCTTTAATCATGCTCAAAGAAGCCGGTTTAAATTCTGTTCCCGGAACTGCCGCAGAAATTTTGGTGGACGATGTTCGCCAAGTCCTGTGTCCCGATAAATTAAGTTCGGATGAATGGGAAAATGTGATTGTGACGGCGCATAAATGCGGTTTGCCATCCACATGTACGATCATGTATGGGCATATCGAAAATAACGAAGACCGTGTGAAACATTTGTTCCGGTTAAAGCGCATTCAAGAAACGACCGGCGGTTTTACCGAATTCATTCCGCTTACCTTCCTTCACGAAAACACACCGCTTTACAAGCAAGGCGTCGTTGAGTCCGGAGCTTCCGGTTTATTGGATTTGAAAATGTATGCCATCCCCCGTTTGCTCTTTCGTGAAAAGCTGAAAAATATTCAAGTCTCGTGGGTCAAATTGGGAACCAAATTCAGCCAAGTCGGTCTCGGATGTGGCGCCAACGATTTCGGCGGCACATTGATGGAAGAAAATATTTCCCGCGCCGCCGGTTCAAGATACGGATCCTCCATGACGCAAAAAAAGATCGAAAGCTGTATTCGCCAGATCGGGCGCATCCCAAAGCTTCGAACAACTTCCTATAATTTGGTAGAAGATCTTCAAATCAAACATCCAATACAAACTGTTTGAGCTGTTAAATGACTTGGTGCTGATGAGATGGAAGCCATTTTTATTATTGCTTTTTTAATCCTTTTAGGATACTTTCTCAAAAATCGTGGTCTTTTGACTGAAAAAGACAAAACCGCTTTGAATAACATTGTTCTTCAAGTCGGTTTCCCTGCTTTGATTTTCGTTTCGATGCTTCGAAATGTTCATGCTGCAGAACTTGAATCTTACCTGAAACTGACGCTTTTTATTTTAATCATTTGCATTTTCTGTATCATCCTGTCTTACTTTATCGGCAAAGCCCTTAAATTGCCGCCGAAATCACTCGCTGCTTTTGTGCTTGTATGTGCGTGTGGCAATACCGCTTTTATCGGATTTCCGGTGATTACAGGCTTTTATGGAAATGACGGCTTTACACGCGCCATTTTCTGTGACGCTGTCACGCTAATCGTTCTTATTATTTTATCCACATATCTTGCTTCTAAAATCAGCAGACAGAAAGTGAATATTTTTCGCCAAATCTTAAAATTCCCGTCAACGATTGCTTGGGTGCTGTCATTAATTTTGATTTTGTGCGGCATTGATTTATCTCATTTCCCGACGATTGCTGTTACAATTTTGGATATGATTTCGGCTCTTGTTGTTCCGTTGATTATGCTTTCCATCGGAATTTCTCTCTCCCCCAAATACCTCAAAATCGCTCTCGTTCCCGCCATTCTCGTGACAGCCCTTCACTCCATTATTGCGCCTGTTGCAGGTCTTTTTCTCACAAATGCCTTTCAGTTTTCGGAACTTGACAAAAAAGTCGCCGTTCTTCAAGCCGGAATGCCGCCTGCAATGATGTCGGCCGTATTTTCAGAACTTTACGACTTTGATACAAAGCTAATCTCGGCGGCCATTTTTCTTGCAACGGGCTTTGCATTAATTTCCATTCCGGTTTGGCATCTTCTTTTAGAAGCCGGATGGGTTTAACAGAAAAAATCATCAACAAAATCAATATAAGAAAATAAGAAAAAACATTGAAATCATAAAATCATATATTGTCAAATAAGAAAAAGATGGGCACATATTCATGATTGTTCTCTCCGGCGGTACCGGCTCTCCAAAACTCATTGACGGTTTAAGAAAACTTCTTCCCGACAAGGATATTTCCGTTATTGTCAATACCGGCGAAGATATTTGGGCTTCCGGCGTTTTTATCACCCCCGACATTGATACTGTTTTATATCTTTTTTCCGGCGATTTGGATAAAAACAAATGGTGGGGCATTCAAAACGATACGTTTCATACATTTTCCCACATGAAGTCGCTTGGCTATACCGAACTTTTAATGCTTGGCGATAAAGACCGCGCCGTCAATCTGCTGCGAACCGATCTGATGGGTCGCGGATTCACATTGACGGAAGCGACAGCCGAACTCTCAAAACGATTGTCTGTTCAAGCATGTATCATTCCGATGTCTGACGATCCCGTGACAAGCCGTCTTCAAACATCTGCCGGCTCACTTCATTTTCAGGAATTCTGGGTGGGGCAAAAGGGACAGCCCGATATTTTTTCATTTGAATACGAAGGCATAAAAAAAGCGCGTTTATCCCCAAAAGTTTTGGAAGTTTTGTCACGAGAAGATCATGTCCTCATCGGCCCCAGCAACCCGATGACAAGCATCGGTCCCATTTTAGCGCTCCCCGAAATGAAAGAAATTTTAAAAACAAAAAAGGTGATCGCCATCAGTCCGATTATCGGAAAAGAACCCGTCAGCGGACCTGCCGGAAAATTGATGGCGGCAAAAGGGCTGGAAGTTTCATCAAGAGGCGTGGCGGAGCTTTACAAAGATTTTGTTGATGTTTTTGTTTATGATATTCGGGACGATGTTTTGAATCCGAAGGATATTGAGGCGATGGGGATGAAGGCGGTTGCTTTTGATACGATGATGGTGAATGAAGAAAAAAGGATTGAGTTGGCGAGGAAATGTTTGGGGTTGTTTGAAGATATGCTTTTTTAAAGTTTCTTCGACCTGCTTTACTAAAGAATTATCTATTCAATAGGCAATTATATATATTTGTGAGAAAATAGGTAATTTTGATGATTTCTAAAAAAAGAATTTCTGCCATGCTGTTACTGAATTTATGGACGGTGCCCTAAATGGATGAGGCTTCTCAAGAAAAATATTCTGCCATGCTGCTACTATCAATATTAGCGGGGGGAGGGCTTTTAATCATTTTCTTTTATATGATAGATAATCAACATTTTATTGATAGCTTAAATGACAATCCGTTTTTTCCAAACTTTGGTAATTTTGTATTATTACTCGTAGGCATTTTAATACTTGCACTTACGGGTATCATTCTTTTATTAAGATTTGTATCATACACTTAATGTTTGGGGAAATTTGACTTTTTAAAATCTATTCTTTTATAGCACTAAAGAATTATCTATAAATAGCCCATTATATATAGTTATAAGAGTTATAATAGTATAAAACGGCTCGTTTTTTAACGAGTGCAACTTCTTAAATGTTAAAAGAGAAGGCTTGGATTTTAAAAAAATTGCAGGCATACTCTTTCTTAAAAAATAAAAACTAAACAGGTCATTTTGATGGTTTCTAAAAAAGGCAAAATAATTTCTGCTAGAATTGCTTTTATATTTATATGGGTCGCACTAATATTAGCAGCTTCCGCTCTTCTCAAATATATGGGAAATAATCGAAGCTACATTGATAGCTTAAATAACAATTCTTTTTTTCCAAACATTAGCGATTTTGCAATAATACTCTTCATCTTGTTTATATTTGCACTTGGGATCATTGGGTCCATATTGAGATTTTCATTAAGCATAAAATTGCTGGAAGAAATCAGAGCGAATCCTCCTTCCAAATCTCTTAAGAATCGTATGATTGGATTATTTCTCATATTCGTTTGTATCGTTATATTTTATCTATTAATCAAAATTAAGAATGGCACAATTTAATGCTTTCAATGAGTAATGCCACGAAATTTAAAAAAAATCCATAAAAAAAGCCTTTGAACATTTCTGCTCAAAGGCTTTTTCGTTTTTTCCAAGCGTCCAGACCGGGATTCGGACCCGGGTCGGGGCCTCGACAGGGCCCCATGATAGTCCCCTACACTATCTGGACATTGCGTTTTCGATTGCGGGTCGCAATCTGTGACCCTTAAAGGATACATTCATATAAAAAGGTAATCCTTCCCTTCCTCAATTTATCTGCCTTTGAGAAATCAACTCAGAAACAGATGAAATGAAGTCCCACCTCCCAGACTTGAACCGGGGGCATCGCGGTGCCTGCGCGATTTTCGTACGAGAAATCGACGAAAAGACCAAACTACAGCCGCGCACTCTACCACTGAGTTAAGGTGGGATCTGAAATAATTCAAGTCAAGATGCCATTAACTCTATTTCTTTTTGCTTCACCGACATCGTTTTTTCGCATCGTCGGAAACACAACCTTTTCATGTGATTCTTCTTATTTATGCCTTTCGTTAGACTTCTCTCACAATTTCGTAAACAAATTAAAACTCTAACTTTTTGAAAGTAGGGCATACATTCAATGGAGAAGTGCATAAATCAAAATAACTCCACATCACAAGCAAGTTACCGGCAAGTTAAAAAACAGCATCCGGTTCATTCAAAGCGAACATGATGTAAAAGAGATACATACCTTAAAAAAACGTGAGTTAGAGTTTCAATAAACAATGCCAAAAAAATTAATCGCTGCTTTCTTTTTCACTGTTCTCTTTTTTTTCGGGCCATTTCACGATACCGCTGCCGATTGTTATCTGCGAACTACCGGCTCCGGATGTTCTCCTTGTAAAAGGGTCAGGGTATGTTATCTTGTAAGTTCGTTTTCCAAGCATTTTATCCACCTCTTATTTTAATTGAAATTGCCACTTAGGCGTATATGCTGCTACATTTATATTAATCTTTACTTCATTTGGATTTTTCCAAGCAAATATTCTGTATATTTCATCGCTGCAGCTATGCGCTTTCACAGTTTCCAGTATTGCATTATTTACTTTTATATCTACTGCCTTTGAATTTATTTTTAAATCGGATGTGGGGGGTAAGAGCAAATATTCAAATTCTTCCATTTTTGAAATTTCAAAAATAAAATCGAAATGCTCTTCATATTTCAGTTCGGCAGATATATCTTCCCATATTTTCCACATCAATGCTTCAATTTCTTCGCCGGAATCTGTTATATTTAAGCCGATTTCTTTTGCTTCTTTTCGGCTGACAGCATAACCGTGATGGAAATAAGAGGAGTTGAGTGTCTTTGCAATGGCGTGAATTTTTTGTTTATCTTGCATATGCGCGGACAACAATTTTTCTCCAAGTGATATCAAAAGCTGATTGCTTCGTTTTGCAACACCGATTGGCAATACGCCCACTTCTTTTAATAAATTGTCTAAGGCTTGAACACCATATTTCGAATCTGTAATTTCAAAATCGTGTTCTATAAACTCAATATAATTTCGAATATCTTCCGAACCAAAGTGAAGATCATCCGAACTGTCCTGTGTTGGTCGCTGAACAGTAATCTGCGGATCAACCGGACCTAAATTCGAATAGGGGTGCATAATAATCTCGTCTGCGCCGAGTGCTAAAAGTGTTGCGGCACTGTATGCCACAAACGGAACTAAGACAGAAACTTTTTCAAATCTTTCTCTTAAAATATTCATTATTCGCCAAGCAGTGATCGGGTCTCCGCCATTGCTTATGATTAACAAATCAATTTCTTTAATTTCGTTTGGAATCAAATCGATGTGTTTTATAAATTCGACAATAACATCTCTCGCCATTCTTGCAGTTGTTCCTGAACGGATGCTGGTTGCATAAACGATTAACGGTTTTTGCCGGCATTCTTCAATTTTTTTATAGAGTTCAATTCGTGAGTCGTAAGTCATTTTGATCACGTTTCAAAAAAGGAAATATAAGATATGTATTTTCTGATTTTTTCAAAATCGGAAGGTACAAATACATCCATAAAAAATCTGCTTTGATCTTTTTCTTTTTCTACAGCCTCTATTGGTTCATTATTGGTTCAGGATTTTTTGTTCTCCTATTCTCACCCTCCTCTCCTTTTCAAATACTCTTATATCCTCGATTTCTTTTTTGAAACATACAATCGTTGTTCTACTCGTGACCCTCAACTTTTTTCATTTTTGAATTTGATTTTTCAATATCCGTTTTCTATAATTTTCATTCTATTGCTTTTGAAAATCTTTAAAAACATTTATCTTCCTTCTTTTTCTTTCAAATGATTGACCTGATTCAAAAACGAATCAAAAACGAAAAAAAAACAAGTCCCCCCAAAAATCCGATTGATAAAAACGATATGGGGGAGTTAAGAGTTATGATTTTTAAAAAAATGGAAGAGAATCAAAATCAAGATAATAAAGGAAAAGAGGATATTCAAAAAAAAACACATCTTCTTTCACAAAAGGCGATCAAAAATCTTGAAATTTCTACAATTCTTTTTGAAGAGTGGGATAATAAAGATAAAAGGGCGCTTGTTGAAGATATGGCGAAAATTTATGATATTGATGTGCCGATTAAGTTTGTTGACGTCATTGAAAATGATAACACGATTATAAGCCGTTGTTCAGGAAAAATAGACGAAGATGGAAAATATCACCTTATGCAGATGGAGTTTAGCACATCTTTTAAGTATAGGCCCGAATATGAATCAAAAAACGCAGACCATGAATTCCTTCATGCAAAAAGTGATGGTTTAAAAAGAGATTATGAAGCGTTTGTTAAACTCGAAGAAACTTGTTCAAACAACATCGGTACTGAAAAAACAGGACATATTGAATGGTCTAAAATAGAAGAAACGGCAGTAGAATGTGCAGCCATGTTCCAACAAAAATATAAGGGATTAGACCTTGCTCCGAGTTATGAAAAGCATTTAACATCATATCTACCGCTATTAAAGGCAGAATTTTCCGAATTTAAAGATTTTAATACGATTTCGGATTTTGGAGAATACTTTTATGAAATGCGTTTTGGGGAAAATTTAAATGCTGAATGGAAGGAATATTCAAAAATTCTTAATATGGACTTTGATTTTTACAAATATGCAGAACAGTATACAGAATATTTAAACAATCATAAACTATATATAGCAAACAAAATATTTGAATCGTATGCAGTCGATTGGAAAATGACAAGAAGTTATATTTTGTCTAACCTCAATAGAACCCTTTTAAAATATGATACGGGGGAGATTGCCCCTCTAAATGATTATGAAGATGTTCATTTTAGAAAAGCGATTGCAATTTTAATGGAAAAATGTGGCATAAAGGAGATATAAACATGAATGGAGACCAATGGGGAATCATTTTAGAACACATCGTTGACGAGCAAAACAGGAATGCGGTTTATGACATTGTAACTCCGCTTTATATAACTTCTGAATTTATCTACGGCATATCTGAAAAAATAAGGGAAGATGTTGTAAAACAACTTTCGGACATTGGGGAATATAAATTAGTAGAATTGTTTACTCCATAATTTTTCTTTTTTTTTCATTTAATTTCACAAATCCATTGGGGGCACCCGCTCCTCTAAATGATTGTGAAGATGTTCATTTTAGAAAAGCAATAGTAATTTTAATGGAAGAATACGGTATAAAGGAGGTATAATATGGATTTGTGGCAATGGGATATACTTTTTAATTAGGTTGTTGACAAAAAAATGAAGATGCTGTTTATAATATCGTAATGCCTCTTTATGCGACTTCAGAATTTCTTATTGGAGTTTCGGAACGCATAAAGGAAGACGTCATAAAACAGCTTTCGGAGCTTGGAGAGTACAAATTAGTAGAGTATTACTCTAAATAATTTCCTTTCTTTTTCCTTTCTTTTTCCTTTCTTTTTCCTTTCTTTTTCCTTTCTTTTTCCTTTCTTTTTCCTTTCTTTTTCCTTTCTTTTTCCTTTCTTTTTCCTTTCTTTTTCCTTTCTTTTTCCTTTCTTTTCTTTTTTTTTTTCTT
>Ga0099364_10007973_pt1 | contig 15005 bp, 12 predicted proteins | sample TergutTh196P3_FD_73070 | JGI IMG/M metagenome (GOLD analysis project Ga0099364, IMG submission 73070) | Microcerotermes parvus P3 segment gut microbial communities from Pointe-Noire, Republic of the Congo - Th196 P3 | ecosystem: Host-associated > Arthropoda: Insects > Digestive system > Gut ... | reverse complement strand
ATGTTCGACGGAAGTCATTTTGACATCGACGAAAACGTGGCTAAAACCACGAAAGCCGTCGCGCTTGCGCACGACAAAGGGATTTCTGTCGAGGCGGAAGTCGGCTCGATAGGCGGTGAGGAAGACGGGGTTGTGGGAATGGGAGAGGTCGCCGATCCGGAGGAGTGCAAAAAAATAGCGTCTCTGGGTGTGGATTTCCTTGCAGCGGGTATAGGCAACATTCACGGCGTTTATCCGGCAGGCTGGAAGGGTTTGGATTTTGGCACGCTGGGCAAAATCCGGGACGTGACAAGCGGCATACCGCTCGTTTTGCACGGCGGAACCGGTATTCCATCAGAAATGATTAAAGAAGCGATAAGTCTGGGCGTTGCCAAAATTAACGTCAATACCGAATGTCAGCTTTCCTTCGCGGCGGCTACCCGCAAATACATAGAGGCTGGTAAAGACAAGGAAGGCAAAGGCTTTGACCCGCGCAAACTGTTAGCTCCGGGTACTGAGGCCATCAAGGCGACGGTCAGAGAGAAGATAGAGCTTTTCGGCTCCGCGAACAAAGCATCATAACAATTAGGCCGGAATGGGGCGCGGCATTGATGCCGCGCCCAAGCTTTTTCAAAATCAGTATGCGGTACGCGCAGGTCACACGCCGCTCAATTTGCTGTTGGTTGGGAACGGATTGACGAACGCCCTTGCGGCAAGTTCGTTGTCAAGGGAAAGCAGCAATCCTTTGTCACTGCCGATCATTTGAATCCTGCTTAAAATATCCGAGGCATTGGCTTCTTCCTCTACCTGTTCATTGACGTACCACATGATGAATTGATAGCAGGCATGGTCTTTTTCCTTCATTGCAAGACTTGCCAGGGCGTTGATAAGTCCGGTGACTTTTTGTTCGTGGTCGAGAACCGATTTGAAGATTTCCTCAATATCGGCAAATGAAGCCGTAGGTTGTTTGATAGCGGAAAGAACCGGAATCGCGCCTCGATCCAGAACGTATTGATAAATATTTATACCGTGAGCCATTTCTTCTTTAGCCTGCACAAACAGCCAATTAGCGACGCCCTTCAATGCGGCGCGTTCCATGCAGGCAGACATGGAGTGATACAGATACGCCGAATAATATTCCGCGTTTACCTGTTCGTTCAATGCTTTAGCCAATTTTTCGCTGATCATCTCTTTGACCTCCAAATAATAAAATATTGAACTGCCACGGTTTTATCAGTGTACCATATCTTTTTAATCTCCACAGGTATTTTGTAGTTATTTTTTTGCTGATACGTTTGGTGTTGTACCAATATCCTCACATGGCTGTTTCAAGGTAGAGATTGAGAGTATTATCTTCCGGAAAATGTAATTATTTGGTATAACATAGAACAAGAAGGAAAGGTGAAAAGATAACTATGGCTTCCGAAATGCAATACCGCACAGACCCAAAAAGCGGTAACCGGCTTTCTGCTCTTGGCTTTGGATGTATGCGTTTTCCAAAAAGCGCGGCAATGCGGGAGGAACTCGTCACTGCCGCTATAATGTCCGGAATCAATTACTTTGACACCGCATACATCTACCCCGGCAGCGAAGCCGCCCTGGGCAGTATTCTCAGCAAGCGCAATCTGCGCGGGAAAGTATTCATTGCCGATAAACTGCCGCACTTTAAATGTAAAAGTCCAAATGATATGGAGAAACTCTTTACAGAATCATTAAGCCGCCTGCGAACGGACTATATTGACTATTACCTCATTCACAACATTGGGTCGCTTGACGCGTGGGAGCGCCTTGTGAGGCTTGACGTGGAGAATTGGATAGCGAATAAAAAGGAAAAAGGGATTATCCGTGAGATTGGTTTCTCTTTTCACGGAAAAGCAGTTGAATTCCAGCCGCTGCTCGATGCCTACGACTGGGACTTCTGCATGATACAGTACAACTATATGAACGAGAACTATCAGGCAGGAACGGCAGGTCTCAAAGCTATTCACGATCGGGGAATAACTGCCATTATCATGGAGCCGCTGCTGGGCGGTAAGTTAGCGCAAAGGCTGCCGCAAGCCGCAAAAGATCTGTTTGACAAAACAACGCCGGGGCGCCCGCCCGCGGCATGGGGGTTCAAATGGCTTTGGGATAAGCCGGAAGTTACGGTCGTGCTATCCGGCATGAGCGATATGGAACAGCTTACCGAGAATATCGAAATCGCCCGCAATTCGCCTCCCGGTTCACTGACAGAGGAAGAACGAAGCGTTTACGCCAAGGTATACGACGCTGTTTCGGATGCGTACAAAGTCCCCTGCACCAGTTGTAACTACTGTATGCCATGCCCGTACGGAGTAAACATACCTGCCGGCTTCACCGCCTATAATATGTCCTACGCATTCGGCTTTTTCTGCGGCCTCCTGCTGTATCTCAACTCGGTAATAGGTTTCGGCGCCGCTTTTGCAGGCCCGGGCAAATGCACCAAATGCGGCGTGTGTGTCGAAAAATGCCCGCAAGGAATAAATATACCCGATAGTCTGAGGAGTGTGCGAAAACGAATGGAGCCATTCCCTATTCGAGTCGCATTGTCGATATTTAAACGCATAATAGAATAGAAGATGTATTCTTTGGAGATAACGATGAACGCCAAGGCGCATGATGTATTCTGCGCATATTGTACGCCTTGGCGCAAGGGGACTAAATTAAAATTTTTACCCGAACAATCCGGCACGCATCCACATAGGTACTGCCGCAATTAAGGAAAGCATACACGCGATGAAATACAAGACGCCGTATATCCCGAGATGCTTGTTATCCCACGCCCTGTCACCCGCGATGGATCTGCTCATCATCGCCCACATATTTTGATAAGCCATGAAGAAACAGTTTGCAGCCATGACGAATATGGCCACCCATACCAACGGGCTGATTTGGTACGCTTCCTGTATGGCCGGGAGTATCGGCACCATTATTGCCATTGTCGGAATAAAGAACGCTACGTCGAAGAATCTCCACAAGAACATAAAAGTCATTATGCCGAACATAAACAGCCAGGGATTGCCCGCGATGGGAGCAAGGGCCGGCACGACGATTCCGGCAAGCCATTTGGAAATCCCGGTTTCGGTAAAGATTGAGGCGAGGCTGAGGGCCATGGCGGTGAAAACGATTAAATCCCAATTGACGCCGGCGTTGAACTCTTTTGCTTCCAAAACGCCGAACAAAAAGAAAGCAAATACTGCCGCCAGGCACAGCGCGGCGTCGGGCAGGCCGTGTATTTTGCCCGTAAGGAACATTATGAAAACGGCAACAAGTATGAGAGCCGTGATAATTTCGTGACGGCTCATTTTTTGAACGGGCTGTTCCTTAATTGCGTCGATAGCGTCCTTTGAGAGAGTTTCTTGCGGTTTCAGCACAAGCAGGCTTCCCGCTATCAATATGACCGTCGCCAGTACCATGGGCACGAACAGCACGCTGAACCAACTGTTGAACGTGACAAGCCCCTGGGTTTCGGGAACCGCGTTTATCATGCCGGAGATGATTGGCCCCCAAAGCGCTCCGCTCAGCCATCCCGAGCCGGGAAGGAGCGCCATGGCAAACGCTGTCAAGAGAATAAGCGAATTTCCTTTCGAGCCCTTTTCGAGCTTGCACAACTCACAGCATTGCACGGCTATCGGTATGACGATGGCAACTCTCACGGTAATGGAGGGGGTTAGTATGCTGAGTATTACCCCAATCAGAACCCACGCGATGATTAAAGATATGTATGTGGGCTTGAACAGTTTTATTATCGCCAAGGCGGTGCGCTTTCCCAGCCCGGTCTTTTGCAGCGTGTAACCAAAGAAAAGCGCGGGAACCAAAGTCCAGATCGCCGGCTGCGTGAAACCGGAAAATACGACCGCCGGCCGAAAACCAAGACCAAGGGCAAAAAACGCCAAAAACAACCCTCCAACGGAATAGGGCAGTTCAAAGGGTTTGAAAATCCAAATAGACAGCGTAATCAGAATGACCCCCAGCATTATTTGAGCGGCGTCATTCAGATTTGCGGAAAAAGGCCGCGTCGCCATAATAGTGACGGCAATCAACACTAAAAGCCCGCTTCCCAGATGAGATACCCGTAATTTCCCCATGATTCCATAACCTCGTTTCATATTAGATTTTTTTGATAATTTATTGTTTTACACAATAAAAAAATCCTTGATAAAGCGCGAAACGCTTCATCAAGGACGAATAATACTATCCGCGGTGCCACCTTGATTCACGGGAACAAGCCCGTGCCCTCTGCGGGATACCATCATATCCCTCGCAACTGACGTATGCGTCACGTCGTGGAATACTCGGCGATATACGCCTTTCCTCACGCCCTCAACGGCCCATTTGACAACCCGCGTTTCCGCCCGGCTCTCAGCCACCCAGACTCTCTGTATGGCGCGTGATTGCCTTTACTCCCGTTTCAACGGTTTAAAAATATTACACTTTCATTTTTATATAGCATATCGAGATAGTTGTCAATAAAAAATTTTACGACCGTAACTCGAGGTATATCACAAATATAAACACCCACGATAGCGTGTTCTTTTCCTACTAACGCAGAGCTTGTGATAAAAACGCCAACCCCTGTTCAGCCAGCGCGTCATTTCCCTCCTTTTGAATAACGAAGCGATGTTACCGCGATGGCCGCAATGAGCAGCAAACCAAAAACGACATCTTGCAGGTATGCGTCGATACGCAGCATATTGAGCACATTCGAAGTCACGCCCATGAGTAAAACGCCGAAGAAAGTTCCTACGACGCTGCCTTTTCCTCCTTTCATTGGCGCTCCGCCGATTACAACAGCGCCGATTGCTTTCATTTCCATTCCCTGCCCCGTTGAGGGCTGGGCGGCGCCGACGCGGGAAAGAAGCAACGCGGCCGCGACGCCGACAAATATACCGTTGAGCATAAAGAAAATCATCTTGTTCGCGTTCACCCTGATTCCTGAAAGGTATGCCGCCCGCTCATTGTCGCCGATCGCGAAAATCCTGCGGCCAAGCTTGGTTTTTTGAAGGATGAAGTGAACCACACAATAGCCGATGATACTGAATACAAAGATAAGCGGTATTAAACCGAAAAGCCGCGTTGCCCCGATGTATTCGAACTTCCCGTAAATCGTCTGAATTGTGCCTCGCGTGAGGGCAAGCGCTATCCCTCTGAACACACCGATACACGCCAGGGAAATGATGAAAGAAGGAGCCTTAAACAGCAGGGCGCACCCGCCGATAAACTGCGAACAAACGACCGAGACCAAAACTCCGACGAGTACGGCGGGAAACACTGCGATCTCGCCTTTCATGCACATGGCGATGACGCATGTGGAGAGCCCGATATTCGCGCCTACGGAGATATCGAAGTTTCCGGAAATAATCAATATCGTTGCGCCCGAGGCGACAAGTCCCAGCACTGAAATTTGTTCAAGGACGCTGATGAGATTATTCGTCGTGGCGAATCTGCTGTTGACCGCGGCGGTCAGGCAGCTCATGATGAGGATAACGACGAACAGAAAAAACCACTGCTCCCTTAAAAATGAGGGTGTCTTTAAATTTTTCATGTTTCATTCACTCCCAAAAAGCATTTAAGCAATTCTTCTTCCGATGTCTTCCCCGGTAAGACGCAGGTAAGCGACCCGTCGCGCATAACGCCGATACGGTCGCTCATGGAGAGCAATTCAGGCATATCGGAGGAAATCATGATGACGCACTTGCCTTCTTTGGCAAGATTTGTAATGAGCTTATATATTTCCGCGCGCGCGCCTACGTCCACACCCTTCGTGGGCTCGTCGAATATGTAAACGTCGCAGTTGTTCAAAAGCCAGCGGGCGATCACCGTTTTTTGCTGATTGCCGCCGGAAAGAGTGCTTACCGGCTGCGCACGATGGGCCAGTACAATTTGCAGTTGTTTGACCATGTCGTCCATAACACGGATTTCTTCTTTGTTGTTCAATAGAGGGCCACGTTCCATTTCATTTTTTACGATCAAAACATTTTCCTGCGCCGCGCGGTCGAAAAAGAGCGCGAATTGCTTGCGGTCTTCCGTAATCAGGCAAATTCCGCTTTTGATTGCGTCCCGGGGAGAACGGATCGACAAACGCTTCCCGCTCCAGAGAAGTTCCCCGGAATCCCGTTGCTGTGACCCGAAGATAAGCGAAGCCAACTCACTGCGGCCTGCGCCCACCAACCCGCCTATTCCGAAGATTTCTCCCCTACGCACGGAGAAGGACACGTCTTTCACTGCGTCTCCCCAGCGGAGATTGCGCGCCTCAAAGGCCGTCTCGCCAATTTCCGCCGAATCGCGTTGATAGAACATAGAGGTTTCACGTCCCACCATTTTTTGGATTACCATAGAAATGTCAATTTCGCTGACAGGGTAAGTACCTACGTAATTGCCGTCCTTAAGAATCGTGATTTGATCGCCGATTTCAAAGATTTCGTCCAAATAGTGTGAAATATAGATGATTCCAATTCCTCGGTCGCGTAAGGTTTTAACTGTCTGCATCAGAGTCCTGGTCTCTTCGACGCCAAGGGAACTCGTCGGCTCATCCATAATCAGCACCCTTGTGTTGCCATAAAACGCCTTTACGATTTGAAGCATCTGCTTCTGGGACGCGGAAAGGTTTTCGACCAATTGTTTTTCATCGATATTTATATTCAAACTGTCCATAATTTCACGCGCGCGTTTGTCTTGCGTCTTTGTATCGATCGTGAACCGTCGCGTTTTTTCGTGTCCCAAAAAAATGTTGTCGGACACCGTAAGCGTATCGATCAATTCCACTTCCTGGTAAATTGTCGAGATACCCAAATCCATTGATTGCGACGGTGTAAAAGAGTTGTACGCCACGCCGTCAATATGGATCTTCCCCCCGTTGGGAAGGACCGCGCCCGATAGTATCTTGATTATCGTGGATTTGCCCGCCCCGTTTTCGCCCACGAGACAGTGAACCTCACCTGCGTTAAGAGAAAAGGAGACGTTGTTCAAAACTTTGTGCTGTCCATATATTTTAGAAACATTTTCAACGCTGATCAGTTCCAATGTTTTCCACCGCCAAGATAAACAAGCGGCTATATCTGGATATAGCCGCTTGCTTTTGTCTTTTTCGTCGCAAACTCGCCTAGTATCAAGAATCGCGCTTCTTAATAGAGCCCGTCATATTCAGGGAAATACTCCTTTGTGAGCTCGATCCATACAGGGTCGACATCCCATGGAACCACCTGTCTGGGATCGTCGATCGTATCCATGTTCACAGGGGTGATGGGCAGCATGATCTGCTGGTTGATATCTGTCTTTACGCCTTTAACAAAAGCTTGCAGCGCAAGGAAGGAAATCATACCTTCCCAACCGGGCGACGAGCTGATTGTGTAATTTAGACTGCCGTCCTTAACCAGCGGGATACCGACGGGAGAGCCGTTCTGCGCGATAACCTTTATCGGGTTGTTGAGCAGGTTATTATTGCTCAGCATTCGTATGACGGCGGCCGCCATATCCTCGTTACCGACGAAAAGAACGGAGAAATCCACACCTGAATTGATGAGATCCTGCGCTTGATTAACCGCTTCTTCCGGGTTGTATTTGCCGTCCCGTATAGCCACAATCTCGTTTATCCCAAGCTCTTTGACTCTGGGTTCAAAAGTGCTGCGGTACATCTGAACGGGGATGTGCTCAAAAAGTCCTGTGACGAGAGCTATGTTTTCTCCGGGGAAATTCTCGGCGATATACTCCGCCCAGTCGTTGCCCATCGCTTTCCAGTCAAAGTCTATACACGCCACGATGTCAAACCCTGATTTCAATACTTCGCCCACATTGTCCGTTACAACCAAGGGAATGCCCGCTTCCGCGCATTTTCTTGCCGCGATATTGGCGCCGCTCTCGTTGAAAGTGAAAACGCACATTCCATCGACGCCCTGGTTGATCAACGAATCGATGTTGGCGATCTCTTTTTCCACGTCATAGTCGGAATTGAGAACGATGACGTCGACGCCCGCCAGGCTGGCGCCGTACTCAAAGCCTTCCACATCTTTTTTGTACCATGTGTCAGGGCCGGGAGTTACATAGCCGTAAACAAGTTTTTTGCCCTCGTCGGCAGCCGCGTGGGCCTCCAGCCCTGTCGCTGCGATAAGCAATACTGCGAGCAATAACAGAATAAGTCTTTTACATGTCATTTTTTTCTCCTCCTCTGAAATTTTTAAATCGAACGCCGCTGTTATTTCTCTTCCGGTATACCGAGGGACGCCATTGTTTTTCTGAGCCACTCCAAAGATTTTTCGATCATCGGGCCGCCCTGTCCCTCTGTCTCCATGCTCAACACACCTGTGAAACCGGAATCGCGCAAAATTTTGAGACATTCCACGATGTTGTCCGCGTTGACTCCATCGCCGATCGCGCAATGGCTGATCCCAATCCCTGTTTCCTCGCCCCGGCATTGCTTCGCCAGTTGTTCGGAAACGTCCTTAATATGGACATGCTTGATTTTTTTCAGGAAACGCCGACAAAACTCCACCGGGTCATTGCCCGAGATAAAAGAGTTTCCTGTGTCAAAGTTCAGCCCAAACAACTCGGAATCGCAAAACGCGAACATTTTTTCCAGCATGTCCTGCTTCGTCGTATAATAGCCGTGAATTTCGATGTTTATATTCACGCCGTATGCGTGCGCGGTTTCAAGGATTTGTCCATAGCTGCGCTTCATGCTTTCCATAGCCTCGGCGTCCGAGAGCCCCTCCGGTTTTGAAAGCCCGTCTGTTGTTGCGATGTTCGGGCATCCCGCGTGTTTCGCCCAGGGTATGCTTTTCAGAATGTACGGGACTCCATATATAGGCCCATCGAGGCCGGACAGCGGGTACGCGGAGTCGATTTGCGAGAAAGCGACGCCTTTTTTAGCCATTTTCTCACGCAGCATTGCCGGATCTTCGTTGAGTGAGATGTGCGGGAAATAGCCAAGTCCATGGATCCAGGACACACCGTCGATTACGCCGCATTCGATATAATGTACATCGTTTTTTTCCGCCCAATCTACGCACTTACCAAAACTGAATACATGTGAATTAAACGCATCGGTGTGAAATCCGATTTTCATTTGAACCCTCCTTCATCAAATTTTGTAGGAATTTTCGGTGTGAAATCCGATTTTCGTTTGAACCCTCCTCCATCAAGTTTTGTAGGAATTGTATGATACTGCCTTAAAAAATGGGTACTGTCAATACTTATGATCAAACTTATGATCAAAATCTGTTGTTCGTCTTTCACAATGTCAATAGTGTTTCCCCTCAAACTGCGGGCAAAAAAGAATTTAAATGGTAAATCCCTCTGAAAGCGCTTATACTCATTTATAAAAATGCTTCTTTATAGCGGCTTACAACCCCTGAAAAAATTTCAAATATCTGATACAATGCAAATTATGATAGCGGGGGAAGATAGAGCGAGTGAACAATTTGGCGAACACGGGTTCGACGGTCTGCTGGAGGTAATGAGAAAACTTCGCGCTCCCGGAGGATGTCCGTGGGACGCGGAACAGACGCTCGAAAGCCTGCGGCGCTATATTCTGGAGGAGGCGCACGAGCTTGTTGAGGCCATAGGCGGCGGAGACGCCCGCGAGATATGCGAGGAGAGCGGCGACCTTTTGCTTCAAGTGGTTTTCGTTGCCGCGGTAGCCGCCGAGGGAGGATTGTTCGACATACGGGACGTATGCCGCGCAATTTGTGATAAATTGATAAAGCGTCACCCCCATGTCTTTGGGGACGTTGAAGTGAGCGGCGCTTCCGAAGTCAGCCGCAACTGGGAGATGATCAAGTCCGACGAACGAAAGAAACGCAACGAGGACGATTCGGCCATGGCCGGCGTACCTCGGGGACTCCCCGCTCTGCTTAGGGCGCTCCGGGTGTCGGAGAGAGCGGCAAAAAAGGGTTTTGACTGGAAATTTGGCGACGTGGACTCCGTTCGCGCCAAGGTGTTGGAGGAATTGGACGAATTAAGGGCGGAGATAATAGCTTCTGATGCGGACGCGATCAGGGAGGAGTTTGGAGACCTGCTGTTTGCAATGGCTAATATGGCGCGTCATCTGGAAATAGACCCGGAGAGCGCCTTGCAGGGGGCAAACGAAAAGTTCATATCGCGTTTTAGAAAGATGGAAACGCTTGTATCGGAAGATAACGGTATGATGGAGAATATGCCGCTTGATGAGCTTGAAGTCCTGTGGCAAGCTGCGAAAAATTTTGAACACACTCGGGGAGGAAATTGATATGGCGACAACTGCTGAGAAAATTGCGGAAGTTCTGGAGACTAACGTTCGCCCGGTAATAGAGTCACACGGCGGCGGCATAGAATTTATCGGTTTTGACGAGGCAAGCGGGGTGCTGAAGGTCGAACTGCACGGCGCTTGCAGCGGATGCCCCGGCGCTGCCGCCACGCTTCGAAACATGGTTGAAGGCGTGGTTCAGCGTTACGTTCCCGAAGTCAAGGAGGTAGTGCGGGCGTAAGCTTATGTGCGCGACGCGGACGGTGACGGTATCTTCGGAGGACTTGCTGTCGAGACTCCTCGGCTCGCGAGATGAAATTTTGTCGGCGGTGGAGGAGCGCGTTGGTTTGAAACTATCCGCCAGGGGGACGGAAATTCACGTTCCTGACGACGGCACGGGGCTGGCGGAGGGAGTGGCGGGGCTTCTCGTTCAGTTTGCCGAGATGACGGCGCAGGGACTGCGGCCCACGAGTACCGAGGTACGGTGCGCGCTTGACATGGTTGCGGCCGGGGATAAGCCGGATATGATGTCTTTTGTGGAGAGAATGGTGTGCGTCACGAATCGGGGGCGTCAGGTGCGGCCCTGCACGCCGGGACAGTGGGCTTATGTGGACGCGATAGATAAGAACGACGTGGTTTTCGCAATCGGCCCAGCCGGGACGGGCAAGACGTATCTGGCGGTCGCCATGGCGGTGGCGGCGCTCAAGTCGGCGAAGATCACGAGGATCGTCCTAGTGCGTCCCGTAGTGGAGGCCGGCGAACGCCTCGGTTATCTCCCCGGCGATTTGATGGAAAAGATTGAGCCGTATTTAAGACCGCTCTACGACTCGTTTTACGATCTGCTTCCCCCCGACAGATTCAGCCGTTACATAGAAAAAGGCGTAATCGAAATCGCGCCTCTGGCCTATATGCGTGGGAGGACCCTCAACAGCAGCTTCATAATTCTGGATGAGGCTCAAAATACGACCCGCGAACAGATGAAGATGCTGCTAACGCGCCTTGGGTTGGGTTCAAAGGCCGTGATAACCGGCGACGTAACGCAGGTTGACCTGCCGCGCGGCAAGGAATCGGGCCTTCGCTCCGTCAGGGATATTTTGAAGGGAGTGAAGGGCATCGCCTTTTGCGAACTTTCCAATCATGATGTTGTAAGACACGATATAGTTCAGAGAATCGTGCGGGCATACGAGGAACACGAGAAAGATGCTGAGGCTTCGCAAGCGCTCGTCTCATAAGCGGGTCCCTCCCGTTACTCGCTGGGGTTCTGAGTTGATGCGCGGAGGCGGATCATTTACATTTTTAATATTGATACGGTTTGCTCTGGTGGTATCAGCCGTCGTAATAGCGTTGGCGCGCTGGTATTTCATCGACACCAGCGAGAATTATATGGTCGGATTCCCGTCGCCGCGCACATATATCGCCCGTGTGACGACTCGATTCGTGGACAGGGATCTCACGAGCGAAGCGCGCAGCATAGCGGCGGATCAGATAGTTAATGTCCGCGTGCGGAACAGACGCTCCACACAGTTGGTCATCGATCGAATCAACAACTTAAAAAATGAAGGTGACATGAGTTTCGCGCCGATCCGTCTTGAGGAGATTGTGGAGGCTATGCCGGACGAGGTCCGGGCGACGGTTATAAATACCGTTGTCGAGATAGCGGAGAAAAATTACGACAGGTCAGCGACAAGGTCCGAGCAGAGAACCATGATATGGGACAATCTGAGAAACGTTGATCTGCCGCAGGCCGACCTGAATGTCGTCTTCCAGCTCCTTGATACCCTTCTCGTTCCCACCGTGGTCGATGACAGCGAGATGACCGATCGCCTCCGCGAAGACATGGCCGCGCATATACCGTCATTCATAAGGGACATACATATAGGTCATACGCTGGTTCAACAGGGCCAGGTGGTGACGCAGGAGATGGCGGTGCTGCTGCGCGAGAACGGATACCCGGACGCCGCGATACCCTGGAAACACCTTGGATTTGTAGTAATGGTTACATTTGCGTGTTCCATGTGGTTCATCTGGAACGGGCTGAATCAGGAAATACCGCTGTCTCGCAGTGAATGGGCCTATGTCTTGGTAATGATACTTATTTATTGGATCGCCCAAAGCATCTTTTCCAGGTGGGATTACGACTCGATGGCCATATTGGCTCTGGCGGGATGGATGTTCCTGACCCTGCCCAAAATGTTCGCGTTTCACGTAGTGCTGGTCGGCGGGCTCATCGGCTATATTCTGGCCTTCCCCGGCATGAACGCGATGATCGCGGTCGGTTGCATCATTTGCGAGGTTGCGGCTGGTTCGAGCTTTTTCTTTATAAAGGAAGCGTCGAGCAGGATCAAGATTTGGGCTAATGTGTTCAGCCTCGGAATATGCCTGTTGGTCACGTCTTTTTTTGTCAGATGGGGACTCGGCCTGCCTCCGCCGTTCACGTCATTCTTAGCGCAATGGAGTTCCAGATCCTTAATGCCGGCCGAGAATATACTGTATAACATCTTTCTCAGTATGGTGCTGGTCGTAGGGTGGAGCAGCGCGGTGGTGGCGTTCATCTCGCTTTGGGAGTATATATTCGACATACTGTCGCCGCTGCGCCTCATTGAATTGAGCCATCCGTCCCAGCCGCTCATGAAACGCCTGCAACTCGAAGCGCCTGGCACTTATCACCATACATTGACGGTTGGCGCTCTTGCCGAGGCCGCGGCGGACAGACTGGAAATGAACGGGCTTCTGGTCAAAGCGGGGGCGTGTTATCACGACATCGGCAAACTGAAAAGGCCGCACTACTTTGTGGAGAACCAGTCGTTCGGGGACAATATTCACGACAGGCTCGCGCCGGAAGACTCCGCGAGAATGATACTGAGCCATATATCCGACGGGTTAAAACTGGCGGACGAGTATAAACTTCCCAGAAGGATAAAGCACTTCATAGCTGAGCACCACGGGACGACATTTTTGAACTACTTCTATCTTAAAGCAGTCGCGGTGCAAAAGGATCTCGGTGGTGACGGAAGCTCGGTCGACAGAGATGACTTCCGTTATGAGGGCCCGGCGCCACAGAGCCCCGAAACGGCGTTGCTGATGCTTGCGGACTCGGCTAACGCGGCCCTGATGAGTCTGAAAAATCCGCTCTCCGGGCGGGCTGACATAGAACGTCTGGTCGGAGATGTGATTAACTCCAAGATCATGAGCGGGCAGTTCGTAAATGTGGATTTTACCCTTAAAGATATCAACGCCATAAAGAACGCGATGGTAGACGCGATGATGTCGATGTATCACACCCGCGAGATAAAGCCAATGCAGCACGACGAGGATAACACAGCGAATACCGCGGCGGACGCAAACAAGCCTGCCGTTGAGCCTCAAAAAGAGGAGTCCGGCACGTGAACGAGCTGTTTCGCCGGCAGTGAGATTCAGGCTGGATATTTCCGGGACGTCCCAATTTTTCCCCTTGCGCGTCGAATCACTCTCCAATGAAATCGAGCGCTCGCTCCTGCCCCTGTTGGGTGATGTAAACGCGAGCGTGGCTGTCGCCTGTGTGTCAAACGATGAGATGCGGGAGCTAAACGCGCGATACCGGGGCTTTGACGAAGCGACGGACGTCCTGTCGTTTCCGTTATGGGAGGAGGAAGGGCATTTTGCTCCCCCATTAAATTGGGAGAAATTGCCGCTTGGCGATGTAGTAATATCGCCTGATTTTGTCCGCGCGAATGCCGCGAAAGAGAATATAGGATATAATTACGAAATGGCGAGAATCGTGGTTCATGGTGTGCTGCATCTCGTCGGGTATGACCACGATACCGAGGAGCGCGAACGCTTGATGTGGGAACTCCAGGAAAGTATTGTGGCGAACTACGAGCGAAACGTAAGGGAGGATTGATGGTGGAGTGAGTTCCGACATAGTTGGCAGTATTGGCCTGCTTCTGTTGTTGTTGATCTTTTCGTTTTTTTTCGGTTCGGCCGAAACAGCGATAACGGCGGCAGGGAAAGCGAAGCTGAAGGTTCTTGAGAATGCTCATCCTGAAAAGAAAAAGGGGTTTGCCTGGCTTTCGGCGAATATACGTCGAGCCTTGTCAATTACGTTGGTAGGCAGCAACATAGTCAATATCGCGGCTAGTTCAGTCGCCACCGTCATGTTTTCGAAGATTTTTGGATTCGGCAGGGGACCGGTGCTTGCAGTTGTGGTTATGACCGCCGTGGTCGTCATTTTCTGCGAGATATTGCCGAAGAATATAGCGATAGCCCACAAAGATTTCGTATTATATAACTCACTTACCCTGCTCCGGTTTTTCAATATAATACTGTGGCCGCTCATCTGGATTGTCCAGAAGTGCATTACCTTCATAGGACGGATACTGCGGCTGAACCTCGACACCTACAACTCATTCGTTTCGCGCGAGGACTTGGAGGTCATCGTCAGCGAGAGCGAAGAGTCCGGCGCGATAGAGGAGGATGAGCGCAAGATGATAAGCGGAGTCATCGCCTTCGAGGAAACGAGGGTTTCCGAGGTGATGGTTGCGCGCACGGATATGGAGGCCATGTCGTCGGACACAACCGTCGCGGTGGCCTCGGCAATATTCCAGGAGAGCGGACACTCCCGCATACCGGTATACGAGAAGGAACTGGACAAGATAACGGGGATTCTCTACGCCAAGGACCTGCTTGAGCCGCTGTCCCAAGGCGCTCTTTCGGACGTGGTGGCAAGCGTCCATAGAAAACCGCTGTTTATCCCGGAAACGGTCAAGACGGACGAAGCGTTCGACCTGATGAAAAAAGCAAAGAAACACAT
>Ga0099364_10007972_pt1 | contig 15005 bp, 15 predicted proteins | sample TergutTh196P3_FD_73070 | JGI IMG/M metagenome (GOLD analysis project Ga0099364, IMG submission 73070) | Microcerotermes parvus P3 segment gut microbial communities from Pointe-Noire, Republic of the Congo - Th196 P3 | ecosystem: Host-associated > Arthropoda: Insects > Digestive system > Gut ... | reverse complement strand
CTTTCAAAGGTTTTTTAATAATACTGCCAATAATATAAAAACCAGCAGCGATAGAAACAAGAGCCACCGGAGCGGCAACATAATAAGATACTATCTCTCTGCCAATAAACGCCCCAACAAGCACTGCTATTGCTATGGGCGGGGACATTACCGCAACGATATGATAGATTATTGTGTTTTTTAAGAATAATCTGAATATAACGACTATAACTACATATACCACGAAAACCCTTAATACGGCAAGCCCAATAACTGAAATTAACTCCATTTTATGTTATGTTTTAAAAAGTTTATAAAAATTTTGGCAAAAGTAAATACATTCGTGTTCATTATCGTAAAAAGATGAAAAAAAATTTATTTTGTTGCTATGTGCAGCAAAGCAGGGAAAAATTTTATGGGAATTTACGAAAATGAACATGGGATTTACGAAATGAACATGAAATTTACGAAAATGAACAGGGGAGGGTGATTATTTTTTGGAAACTGTCTTCTAACCTCCTTTACCTTTTCCAATTTGTGTGTCAATGCTTTATAAGTTTTTTTATCGGATCCATAAAAATTTTATACTTTCGGAATTTTCCAAAATATCAAATTCGTGGTGGTCAGACGAAACTACATTTGCGTTGTATATTTTTGCCGTAGCCAAAACAAAAGAATCGCCAAGTGAAATTTTGTACTTGGATTTATAGTATCCTGCGTTTTTTATAGTATTTTCGGATATTTCGTAAATTATTTCAATTGGTGCTTGCGTAATTTGTTCAAAAAATAAATTCGCACTATTCGTTCCAAGTTGTTGCATTATAACGTAATATATTTCAAGTAACGTCACTGAATGCAAAAATATCTTGGAATCGCTCTCAATAATGCCATTTACAACACTTGCGCCCTGTTCTCCTTTTACTAATGCGAGAACTGCACATGCGTCAAATACGTATAATTTGCTCATTACTAAACTTTTTATCGTCTTTTTCTTTCTCTATTCTTTTATTTTTGGAAAATTCATCAGAAGATAACAAACTTGTATTTTTGAACATACCATACAAGCCACCAATCGCTTTTTCCTTGCTCATATCCTTTGAACTTGCCTGAACTCCGGCGATTAAAAGAACAACATCGCCTGCCTTGATAGCAGTAAGTTGTTTATTGCCAAATGTTTGCAAAACATACTGCTGTATATCGTTTGCGTTTACCGTTGTTTGAACCATATAACCTCCTTTTTAAACTTTTACTGATAAAATTCCAAAACGCAAAATTACATATTTTTTTTACAATTACAATTTTTTTTCCAAAAAAAACACAACAATTTTCCCAAAAAATCATCAAAAAATTGATAAACAACCGGTTTTGAAACCCGATGAGTACGTTTCAAGGTGTTAATCCATTTGCTCGCGCCGCACGCGCATTTCCATGACGCAGCGTCTTCAGCCTGATTTTTATTGATTGATAAGTATCGCAGGGCGAACCCCGGAAGTACCACCACCTACTCCTCCTGCCAAAATTGAACCCATGCCAATAGTGGCAGCGGTCGAATAGCCATTGTTTATTGCACTTCCCGCATTACGCAACCAGTAACTTACACTTCCTGTTAACTCCTCTCCAACTTTGATTTTCCGATTGCCTTTGCCCTCTGCTTTTTGCCATGTTTCGCCGTCAAACGGAAGAAGTGCAACATGAGTAATCCCTGTTTGCACAAATGTACTGCTTTTTATGGCATAATCCGTTGCCGTTGCGGCTCTTTCTTTGTTTGCTATCCAATTTGTTTGTGACACGATGTAACTTTTTTCGCTGAACAAATCAATGGCTTCCTGTACATTCAACAAAAATGTATTTGGAAAAAAATTGTATTTGGAAAAAAAATGAAAATTTGCAGTCTGAAATTTTAATTTATTTAGAAACATGCAAACAGACACGATTGAAAATAAAGTCGAAGAGTTTAACGATGTAGCGCGAAACATCGGCGACATAAAAAAGAGTTATCCTGATGAATGGATTTTGTTGGGAAATCCTGTATCGGACGAGTATGACCGCACTATTTCAGGGGTTGAAAAAGCAATGTGCATTTTTTGCACATTGCAATTTCTGCTGGTGTCGTTATTCTATTTTTTAATTACAAACGACAAAAAAATATTCAAAAAATCCGTGCAAATCCGTCTAATCAGTGTATCGCCTAACAAACTTCTTCCTTTTGTGTCAATTTGAAATGCACCCTATTTGAAATTTTTTTTTGTTTGTATAAAAAAAATATATACTTTTGTGTGATTTTTTTAACGTAAAAATATGCAAAAAAGGATATCGGCAATTTTTGTTTTAGCGCTGTGGATGTTGAGTATTGGCTCTGTTTCAGCGCAAAGGTCTATCGAACAGTACGATCCCGACAAAGAATATAAACAGGCGGTTGAGTTGTTCGAACGTGAAAAGTATACTGCTGCTCGCAAACTGTTTGACGAGGTGATGAATAACGCAGAAGACAAGCGCGATTATATATATTCTAATGCGCAGTATTATACGGCATTGTGTGCTATTGAGCTTACACAGCCCGATGCTGAAAGCCTCCTGATGCGTTTTATCAGCGATAACCCCGACAACCCCAAAACGCCTTACGCAAACTTCCGTATGGCGCGTTATCACTACAATAGCCGAAGATACAAAAGAGCGATTGAACGTTTTGAAATGGTTTCGCCGCGTTCTTTAGATGCGAATCAGGCTGTGGAATATCATTTTCTGCTGGGACACAGTTATTTCATGGAACACGACAATATCAAAGCGCGCGCGTCGTTCTTCCAGATAAAAGACAGTAACGACCCAAAATACGCCTCGCCGGCAATGTATTACTATTCACACATCAATTATGTTGATGAAAACTACGAAACAGCATTGGAAGGATTTCTTAACTTGCGCAATGACAGAAACTTTGCATCTATTTCGCCGTATTATATTTCGCAAATATACTTTTTACAGCAAAAATACGAGTTAGTCATCGAACATGCGCCCAATCTGCTTGATTCGGTCAGCGAAAATCGCAGAATTGAAGTGATGCGCGTTGTTGGCGAATCACACTACCGATTGGGACAATTCAGAGAAGCGATTCCATATCTTGAAGAATACATAAAAAGTAAAAATCCTACGGCAGAAGACAATTATCAATTAGGCTACGCATATTATCATATTGGCGATTGCGCCAATGCTATACGCTATTTCGAGCGCGCATCCATCAGCGCAAGTTCGCTGGGACAGAACGCATTGGTGCATCTCGGCGACTGTTACATCAAAGGCGGCGAAAAACTAAAAGCTCGTTTAGCTTTCTCAACCGCAGCACAAATGAACTTCGACCCTGCCGCACAGGAAAACGCTCACTTCAATTTTGCTGCATTAAGTTACGAATTGTTGATTTCGCCATTCAACGAAGCAATTAGAAGTTTCAACGATTTTATTGATAAATATCCAAATTCAAGCAGGATAGACGAAGCGTACAATTATCTTGTAATGGCTTATACTACAACGCGCAACTATCGTCTGGCGCTCGAATCCATCGAAAAAATAAGCGTAAAGGACGATAAGATATTGCAAGCCCATCAGCGTGTCGCCTTTTTTCGCGGATTAGAACTTTTCAACGATCTGAAATTTGGCGAGGCAATGGAAATGTTCGACAAGTCGCTTGAAAATGCACGTTTCGACAACACGATAGCCGCCCGCAGCGTGTATTGGAAAGCCGAATCGTACTATCGCGAAGGAGATTTTCAGCAGGCGCAGGCTTTATATCGCAGGTTTATAGCCATGCCGGGCGCCTCGCGAACCGAAGAATTTGCACAGGCAAACTACGGCTTGGGGTATGTTGCGTTCAATCAAAAAAACTATGCCGAAGCATTAGGATTTTTTCAAAGATATGTAACGGCTATGAACGACGCCGCTACCCGAACCGTTGCCGACGCATACAACCGTATCGGCGACTGCCAGTTTATGCAACCCGCATACTGGTTAGCTTTAGACAGTTACGACAAGGCTTGGAAAATGAACCTTTCAACGCCCGACTATGCCTGTTTCCAAAAAGGATTTACATACGGATTGGTTGACCGCCACGAAAGAAAAGTTGAAACACTAAACGAACTGCTCGTTGCCTTTCCACGCTCTACCTACGTGAATGTAGCGCTGTTTGAAATCGGCAGAAGTTATGTAACTTTGGGAAGAAACGAACAGGCTATCAGTTCGTTCAGAAGATTGATAGCAGATCATCCAAACAGCAGTTATGTAAGCAAGGCTTTGTTGCAGTTGGGATTGATACATTACAATTTAGAGAGAAGCGCTGAAGCGTTGCAATATTACAAGCGTGTAGTGTCTGATTTTCCATCGTCTACGGATGCGCAAAACGCGCTTACAGGTATAAGGAACGTATATATAGACATGGGCGACGCCGACGGATACTTTGCATACGTTGGCGGCTTGGGGAATGTGGCAAATATAAGCGTCAACGAACAGGATTCTATATCTTACAGGGTTGCCGAAAATCTATGGAGGTCGGGCAACTGCACGGGCGCTATTACAGGGTTCAGCAACTATTTGGAGCGTTTTCCGAATGGTAATTTTAGGCTCAACGCAAACTTTTATTTAGCCGATTGTCGCCAGCGTACCGGCAATCTCGACGAGGCTATCAGAGGCTTCGAATATGTTATCAATCAACCGCGTAACCTGTTTACCGAAAATGCGTTAATGTCTGCTTCGGCTATTTATTTCAATCAGAAAAGGTTCGATGAATCGTTAAGGTCATACCAAAGGCTTGAAGCCATAACCGATAATGCCGGCATCGTTTTAGACGCGCGTATCGGCGTCATGCGCTGCCTTTACCATCTGAAAAGATACGACGAAGCAATCGAAGCCGCACAAAAAGTGTTGGAAAACAGAGATTTGCCGTCTGAAAACATTCGCGAAACACAATTCATAATGGCGCAAGCGTATCGCGAAGCAAATGATTTGAACGCAGCTTTAGCCGAATATCGCAAAGTAGCAACGGGATTGAGCAGCGTGGAAGGCGCCGAATCGAAATACCATATTATTGAAATTCTGTTTCGGCAAAACAAGTTGAAAGAAGCCGAAGATGAAGTTTTTGACTTCATTGCAAAAAATACGCCTCACCAATACTGGATGGCAAAAAGTTTCATCATTTTGAGCGATATATATGCGGCAAATGACGACGATTTTCAGGCTATACACACATTGAAAACCTTAATTGACGGTTACGACGTCCAAAACGACGGGATAATCGAATTGGCAAACAGCAAGAAGAATGTGCTTGAAGATAAGGCAAATGCGGGTAGAGAGGTGAAGGAGGAAGATTTGGAGATTGAGATATTTTAGTGGAGTATTAGGCAGTTATGTTTTTTGGGGAAAACCATAAACGCAGGAATAAATTTTGAAGCCATGAACATTGTTATTGTTTGCAATTCGATTATTCCCGCAGTCCATTATGGAGGTACCGAGCGCGTTGTTTGGTATCTGGGAAAGGAACTGACAAAACTCGGACACAGGGTCGTGTTCTTGGCAAAAAAAGGCTCACACTGCAACTTTGCTGAAGTTTTACACATCGACGAAACACGTCCCGTTTCAAAGCAAATTCCGGAAGATGCTGATTTTGTTCATCTTAATTCTGCTCCGGATGGTACGATAAAAAAAACATATTTAGTCACAATGCATGGAAACAGAAATGATTTCGCAGAATTGGACGTCAATACGGTCTTTGTGTCAAAAAACCATGCAGAACGATTTGGAGCAGGAGTCGATTCAGTAGTATACAATGGTTTAGACTGGGACGATTACTCCAAACCCGACCTGAACAACCCGCGCAACTATTTTCATTTTCTCGGGAAAGCCGCGTGGAGAGTGAAAAATGTCAAGGGCGCAATAGATATTATTTGCGCTACCCAAAAAGAAAAATTAGCCGTTTTGGGAGGGCATAGGCTGAATATAAAAATGGGCTTTCGATTTACGATTACTTCGCGTGTCCGATTTTACGGAATGGTTGGCGGGGAGCGAAAATTGGAACTGTTACAAGGCTCTCGGGGGCTTATTTTTCCGGTGCGTTGGCACGAACCGTTTGGACTTGCGCTTACGGAAAGTCTGTTCTTTGGATGTCCTGTGTTAGGCGCTCCGTATGGCTCACTTCCGGAAATTGTTGTTGCAGACGTCGGGGTTTTGTCGGATAGATTGGAAGTGTTGGCGCAGGCAGCAGAAAATATCGATATATTTTCACGAAAACGTTGTCACGAATACGCTTGCGACAATTTTAATTCAAAAGTAATGGCGTTAAAGTATTTGGAAAAATACGAAAAAATACTCAACGGGAAAACGTTAAACAGCGTGCCGCCAAAGTTGCAGCAAATTCAACCGGATAAGTTTTTGCCTTTTGCATAGTTTTTTATTTTTTTATTTGAAATTTCTTACCTTTGTATTTTTTTTAGTAAACCATAAGTAATGGACAGCATAAAAATATCAGCGGTAATAATAACCCTCAATGAAGAGATGAATATTCAGGAATGTATTGATTCCGTCAAAGATGTGGTTGATGAAATTGTTGTGGTAGATTCGTTTTCGACCGACAAAACAGAGGAAATATGCAGAAATAACGGCGTAATATTTTTGCAACACGCATGGGAAGGTCACGGACGCCAAAAAAACTGGGCAAACGAACAAGCCTCTTATGATTATATTCTCTCGATTGACGCAGACGAACGGCTTTCTGACCATTTGCAGAAAGCAATTTTGAACATCAAAAAGGAATGGCAATATGATGTATATTCAGTAAACAGATTGACATATTTTCACGGGCGGAAAATGAAACATGGTTTCTATCCCGACCGTCAATTGAGGCTTTTTGACAGAAGGAAAGCGCAATGGAACAAAACGTTTCATGATAGAATTTTGATAGGCAAAGGAAGCACGCTGAAACATACAAACAGGGACATCATTCATTTTGCCAACAAAGATATTCATCAATTAGTTGATACACTAAATAATAACTCGACGCTTTTTGCCCGTGACAGAGCTGATCTGGGGAAGCCAAGCTATTTAAAGTTGATTTTTAGCCCGACATTTTCATTTATAAAAACATATATCTTCAAACTTGGCTTTCTGGAAGGCGTTTTCGGATTCATAATCTGTATGAATATGGCGCATTACAGATTTCTCAAGTATGCCAAACGTATTGAGCATTACAAAACAAAAAAACAAAAACAATGAAAAAACGTTATCTGTTTTTTGTTTCGTTAACGTATTCCTATTCCATATTGCGTCCGCTTCAGGCGGAGATATGGAGACGGGGCGACGAGGCGGCGTGGTTCATCGAAGAACCTTGCGAAGACCGCTTGGAAGCGGGCGAACGACGGTTGCACACTATCAACGAAGTGATGGAGTACAATCCGGTTGCCGTTTTTGCGCCCGGAAACTGGATCTACTATTTTTTCCCGGGCGTGAAAGTACAGGTATTTCACGGTTACGCCATGAAAAAACGCATAGAAAAAATCGACGACCATTTCACTGTTCGCGGCTGGTTTGATATTTACTGCACACAGGGACCAAGCAGTACGCCCTATTTCAAGGAATTGGAAAAAAAATACGGATATTTCAGGATATACGAAACGGGATGGTGTAAAGTTGATACGTTTTTTGAAAAAGTTGATATTCCTGCAAGAGATAGACCGGTGATACTATATTCGCCTACATTCAGCCGTAGAATCACATCAGCGCCACATCTGCTTGAAACCATAACTCATTTGGTTGAAACCAAGCCATGGGACTGGATAATCACCTTCCACCCAAAACTTGACGACCCCGTGTTGATACAAAAATACCGGCATTTAGCCGAAACGCATCACAACGTTACTTTTTACCGTTACAACGATGGTTTGAACACTTTCAGAAAAATCGACGTTTTGCTTTGCGACAGTTCGTCAATCGTAGTAGAAGCGATGTTGCTCGAAAAGCCTGTGGTAACGTTCAGAAATACACATCCGGGAAATTTTTTGATAGATGTGTCAAACGAAAACGAAATAGAATCAGCCATCGAAAAAGCGCTGACCCGACCTGCCGATTTGATGAAAAACATCAGAACATACACTGCGCATCACGAAGCACATCGCGACGGACAAAATTCTGCCCGCGTTTTGGACGCAGTTGATGATTTCATTGCGAATTACAAAGGAAAAATCAAGAAAAAACCTTTGAATCTGTTGCGTAAAATAAAATTACGACAGAAAATCAAATATTGGGGTAGGATATGATGCAGTCTTTCATGCGTTTGGCGGCATTTGCAACGCCGCCGCATAAAACGGTCGAATTGCAAAGGCGACAAAGATGAAGAGCGGCATTACAATACCGCTCAACGTAGGGATACACTGATTGGACTGATTAGACGGATTTGTACGGATTTTTGAATATCTTTTCGTTTGTAATTCCAAAATTTTTATGGAAGGATCTATGCACTGCTGGAATGTCTTTGCAAAATTGATTTTGCAAAAATTATATTTTACTTTCTTCCCAAAAAATCAGTGAAAATTAGTCCAATCAGTCTAATCCGTGTATCCTCAAAACCGAGCTATGCCATTTTGAAGCAAAAATGAAAATTAAAAATGCACTCCAAAAACAATTTTTTTTCGAAATAAATTATTTTTTCCTTGCATCCATTATGTTGGTTATAACCTAATTACTTCATGTATGAAACTTGAAATCTAAACCGAAACAGCAAGCAGTTTGTTTCCTGATTGATGTAGGGCTTCTACTATCCTTGTTTTTTGTGCATGTCGTAGGCTAATTAAAATCCGAGCATGCAGCCTCATTTGCACTTTTTTTTGACAAAAGTCGTAATTTTTTATACAAGTTCAAATAAAATTTGGGTTATTCTGATAATAAATATTACCTTTGCGGAATGAAAAATATTATATATAATAATGTATGACAATAGAAGTAAAAGATTTGCATTTTTCTTACGGTAAACATGAGGTGTTGAATATTTCGGCAGTTGATTTTGAACACGGAAAAATATACGGAATCGTAGGAAAAAATGGTGTGGGAAAAACCACATTTTTTAAGGCATTGACCAATATCATCACCAACTACACCGGTTCGGTGTTGATTGATGGAACAAATATCAGGGACAATCTCAAAGCCTTGTCGAAAGTAGGTATCGTTTTAGACGATATGGAACTGTATAAAAATCAGACCGGTTTATTCAATTTGCGTTATTTTGGAGGATTGCGCGGCGGATTTGACGAAATAAGAGCCTTGCAACTTGCCCGCGAATTGGAAATTGACGATAGTATCAATAAAAAAGTAAGCGCTTATTCACTCGGAATGAACAAGAAACTCATTTTGTTGATTTCACTTATTAACGACGCCGAAATTTTGATTTTTGACGAACCGTTTCGCGGACTTGACGCCAAAAGCGTAAACTGGTTCAAAAATTATCTGTTAGACCTAAAAAAACAAGGGCGTATGATTTTGATTTCAAGTCACGTACAAGAAGACATCGAGACCCTGTCTGACAAAGTGTTAGTGATGAAAGACGGCGATTTTCGCAACGTTTTTGATTTGAAAAACGAAATGCAAAATTATATTTATCGTGTTGAAGTTGGCGATAAAAATGCCTTTAAAGACTTGCTTCGCTCTAATGGAACGATGTTTGAAGAGCATGATAAGTTTATAAAATTTGAACTCAACGAGGCTAAGTATATAGAACTCTTTAAACAAGCCGTTGCGAAAGAGATTGAATTTTATCAAATAAAAAAAGAAAATAAATTTGTTGACTCAATAAAATAGGAAATACCATGGAATTGAAAAATATTTTTAGAATGGAAATGTACAAAAATCGCAACAATAAACCATATTTATTGGTTATAGCGATTTTAACGATTATGACGTCGGTTTCAACTTTTTTGGGCATCGCAATGATAGAAGATAAAATTGCAAGTGATAGCGGAGTTGTTTCTATTATGATTCCGCTGATTGTTTTTAGCGCTCTTGGCATTGGCGTTTTGTCTCTTCTTTTTCCGTTTCATTTGTTGAATGTAGACTACAAAAACAAAGTGATAAGTCTGATTTTTGCCAGTGGAGTTTCGCGGATAAAGTACTATTTTGTGAAAATCAGCGCAACAATTCTTACCTGTTTCATCGCAGTGCTTACAATTATGTTTATCCCCACAGTAACGTTTTTGCTTGTTTATCCCGAATTGTTTGTCGAAATAATGCGGTCAATTATTGAAAATTTTACTATTTCCAATATTGTTCCGTTTCTATTGATGGCTGTTTGTACATTGCTGGCATACTTTGTTACGCTTACTACGGCAGTAATAATAACTAAAGGAAAAGTTTCGGGAATTTTTCTCTTTTTCGGTTTTTCATTTGCTGTATCCATATTTCAAGCAATGTTTTATGTCCCGCAAATTTTTTCATTTGATCACGGCAGTATAAATGCTGACATCAATGTAGCCATTGTGTTTTCAATCGTGCAAATAATTGTTTTTGCATTAATTGGGCTGAATGTTTTAAAAAATCAGGATTTGTAGAAGCAAGACGAATTGTTGTACCACAACCAACCCCAATTTTCAAATACGTATATATGCATCAATTGAAAATGAAATCACCCATCATTGTCGTTCATCAGGGATTTTCCGAATATCTGACACTTTGTTTGTTGAAAGCGCAGCAATACAATCCATCAACGCCGATTGTCCTCATAGGTAATGAAGATAACAGGCATTTGTCGGACTTGATTCCTGATTTGATACACGTAATTCCCGACCAAAATGGTTACGATGTCCGTTCGCTAAAAAAGAACTACAAGCATCGCAACATACAAACAGAACATGTAAAAGAGTATGAATTGCTATGTCTTTTGCGGTGGTTTTTTGTCAGAGATTTTATGAAACAGAACGGCATTGAACGATGCCTGCATATTGATTCCGACGTTCTGTTGTTTTGCGATGTATGGCAAGCCGGCGAACCTTTTCGGAATTATGGCATGACCCTTGCGCCGTGGGGCGACCCAAACAACATGATAGGACATACGTGCTTCATCAACGATTTGCAACTACTCGAAAGGTTTTGCAATACTGTTCAGGAATATTATTACGACGCCGAAAAGTCGCGATTCCTCGACGAATTGTATGCCGACCTGCTCAAAAAAAAGATTTGCCGTTATGCGATTTCTGATATGACGTTCTTGAAAATCTTTTGCGATGAAAATCCGCAAAGCATAGGAAATGTGTCAGATATTATAAACGATGCGACTTTCGACAACAGGATTACATCGTGCCTGGGAGGGTACGCTGCCAATTCACGTCTTATAAAAAATGAAATGAAGAAAATCCTTTTCGAAAACAAAATTCCTTACTGCTGGAATAAGACGCTTCATAAAAAAATTCGGTTTCATTCCATTCATTTCCATGGCAACATGAAATATATGATGAAGTATTTTTTTCAGGAAAATGTAAATTATTATAGCGACATCCTACTTGAAAGAGCAAAAATCAAATTGCGGAAAATAATTTAAATATTGAACGATAATTGATTTTTTTATATTTTTGTACAAAATTTTAGCAATATGATTTCTGTTATCATTTCAGTTTATAAACGGCTTGACATGCTCAATTTGATATTTCAAGCCTTGTCGCGTCAGTCATATACTTGTTTTGAAGTTATTGTTTCCGAAGACAACGATGCATCAGAAACTGTTGATTTCGTAAGACAAGCCCGCGAAAAATATACATATCCCATAAAACATGTAAGTCAAGAGGATTCAGGGTTTCGAAAGACGTCAGTTTTAAACAAGGCTCTTCGCGCGGCAGAGGGCGAACAACTCGTGTTTTTGGATGGCGACTGTATTCCGCACAAGCATCTTTTACGCGAGTATGCAAAAGCGATACGCGGCAATGTAATGTGCTACGGCAGACGTTTATTCATTAGCAAAAGTCTTTCGGATAAGATGTTGCAAAGCGGAAGCGTCAAAGGATTGAATGTTTGGACTGCTATTTTGTATCGCAGCAAAAGTATAGGCGCAGGTTTTTATATGCCCTGGAAGATCAATATCCATAAACAAAATCGCGCAATTCATGGTTGCAATTGGGGCGTTGAACGTGCTGCGCTTATATCAATTAACGGATTTGACGCCGATTATACACGGGCAGGTCATGGAGAAGACATTGATATGGAATGGAGATTGGCAAGAAACGGCTACCGAAAATTTTCCATGAAAAACAAAGCCATCGTATATCATATCAATCATCCTGTACATTATTGCGAAACGGATACGCTTTATACTAAAAATCAGATGATGCAGAAAATAGAAGCCGGAAATGTGTATTGTTTGAACGGATTAGAAAAAATTGAAACATGAAACACAGTGTTAGCATAGTTATTCCGATATATCAAAACAAATTGGACGAAAATGAAAGTTTATCGTTGGCGCAGGGTCTGAAAATTTTGTCACGCTATCCGATAACTGTCATTAAGCCCCAAAGCCTTGACCTTACTTGTATTCATAATCAATATCCGCAAATTTGCTTTGAAAATTTTGATGATGAATATTTTGATGGAATATACGGATACAACAGGCTGATGCTTTCGCCGTTATTTTATGAACGATTTCTGCAATATGACTATATTCTGATATATCAATTGGATGCGTGGGTTTTTCGCGACGAATTGGAATACTGGTGCGACAAGGATTACGACTATATCGGCGCGCCATGGATTGTGAAGCCCAAGTATAACTTGCTGCTCCCGCGTTTGTTCATCCGGCTAAAATCCAAATACTACAAAATGAGGGGGAAAATTTTCGCACATGAATTACTCGGCAACAAAGTAGGAAATGGCGGTTTTTCTTTGAGAAAAGTACGGTCTTTATATCAATCGGCGTTGCGGCAAAAGGATAAAATCGAATATTATCTTGAAGGAAGCAGAAAGGAAAATCTATTCAACGAGGATGTTTTTTGGGCGTTGGAAAACAGTCATTTCAGATATCCGCCATACACGGAAGCTCTGCGTTTTTCATTCGACAGAAATGCGCACATTTACATGAAAATGAACAACAACAAGATTCCTTTCGGGTGTCATGGCTGGACGAAACCTTTGAATATCAATTTTTGGAAAGACTATATCATGTAAAAAACCGCTGCCTTTTTTCAAACTTTTTCTTTTTTTTCGTATACAAAGATACAACACACCAAAACTGTTCTGTTTTTCTAAAATAATTTTTCTACAAAGTCCTTAAACAAAAACAGTTTTTTCGACTTTTCCTTATCAAACAACAGATGCACAAAATCTTGCGATTTCGAGTTCAAATTTGTTTTTTCAGATATGTCAAGCAATGCTGTTTTTAATTCCGCATTGTTTTTGATATTACATTTTTCGGCAAGAAATTGATAATCAGGTTCTGTTTGCTGTAAAAGAAACATTGCATCATAAAAATCGCGTCCTTTTACACGTGAAAGTAACGCCGAAATTTTCATTGCACAAAGAATGTTGTCGGGTGGAACAGGAAATAGGAATAAAAATCCTAAACCGTTGATTGTTACTATTTTTATATCATAATCAAATCTCTGATTTTGCGTTTCTATCTTTATCAGGAAACGTTCCTCTTTATAGCCCGAAAGTCCCATTTCAAACAACAATTCCGGAAAATATATATTTCGACGAAAAGCCTTTAATTTTTCGTTTTTTTTGTCGCGCGTTTCAACGCGAAAGCCCGAACGTAGCAGAAAAACAATAACATCGTCTGTCATTTTCAAAAAATCGCTCTCTGAAAAATCTTTACAATCGAAGTCCAAATCTTCTGAAAAACGGTCAATGCCTTTTACCAATCGCAGGTTGGTACCGCCGATAAACGCAAGTTTACTGACATACGCAGAAGACGACAAAAAGTCTAAAACGAGCAATTGTACATACTCTTTTAGCATATATTTTCTGAAAAGCGGATTTTCACGTATCGGGGCGGGAAAATAGTTTTTTATATGTTGAATATCAATCATTTTCATCAATTATATTTCATAAAAATCAGTAAAAATCTCAACTCTTTTTGCTAATTTTTTATTATTAAACTTATCTAAATACAATGCCAATTTTCCTATATTCAATTCATTACGAACAAAATAATCGTCAAATCGCAAATTTTCTATTTCGCTTTCGCTGTCGTAAAATGGATACAGATAAAGCAAATCAAGTATTGCCTTTTCAGGCGTGGCAATGCTAATAGTGCGTTTGCCAAAGGTTTTTTGCTCGTAACCAAAAAACAATTCGGGTTTGACTTTTTTATATGAATATTGCGCCGCATCGTTATTAAACTCATTGGTTTTGAGCGTTGTTACCGCTGTAACTTGCGTAACTGCCTCCGGTATAATACCATAGAAGGCAAGCGCAGTGTGCAAACTGATGTATGACGGCTTATAGATAAAATTTGACAGGAAGAACGCAAAATTCGGTTGCATACAAGCCTCCCGAAAAGCATAAAAACCTTGCCTTAACTTAACAATCAACCCTTGTCGCTGCCAACGAGTGAGGTTGTTAGGCGAAAAACTGGGAAAAACAACATTTACCTGATGCACCGTAAATGCGCCAAATTCAATAAACCTGCTCCTAAAATCAAGATACTTCATTCTGTTTCTATTTTTCTGCAAAGATAGTGATTTTTGGAAACAAACAAAAAAAATGTATTTTCAGGGGTGTATCCCAAGAAATATAACAAAACGACAATTTGACATGCACCCCAGAAAATTATTTTTTTATTTTTCCAAAAAAATGATTTACTTTGCAAAAAAAAATCACGCAACGTTTCGTGATGATTTTAAGTTGGATGTATTAGAAAATGGGAAATATAGCAGCAATTATAGGACGCCCCAATGTGGGCAAATCAACACTGTTCAATCGATTAACGGGCAGCAAGAATGCTATTGTCGACGAGCAGGCAGGCGTAACGCGCGACCGCCACTACGGAAAAGTGGAATGGAACGGGCAGGAGTTTTCAATTA
>Ga0099364_10007971_pt1 | contig 15005 bp, 12 predicted proteins | sample TergutTh196P3_FD_73070 | JGI IMG/M metagenome (GOLD analysis project Ga0099364, IMG submission 73070) | Microcerotermes parvus P3 segment gut microbial communities from Pointe-Noire, Republic of the Congo - Th196 P3 | ecosystem: Host-associated > Arthropoda: Insects > Digestive system > Gut ... | reverse complement strand
ATTTGCCAAGGCATCTTGTCCTCCATAAGAACAAAAATGCCTACAGTATAAAATGTGTAAACGATGTCTCCGAACATGTGTCAACGATGTCCCCAGTCTGAACAGTGTGGGAGAGGGGAGAAACCCACGCTCCGCCTGCCCGTCCCCTCTCCCATTTATGGGAGAGGGTGGCGCGTAGCGCCGGGAGAGGGTTCGTAAAATGTATTCACTTAAGCCGAAAACGCTCTAGCCCGGCTGTTAAGCTCGTAGCCGCGCTGGCGCGCGCTGATTTAGAGCAGTTTCTGTTTATAGTGCTTCTCGTAATTATTTTTACCCTTTCTCGCTTGCAGGATAGGATGTCTGAAGGTTGATAAAGTAAGATTATTTAGGAAAAGCACTATAATACTGTACAGCCGACTTCCCAATCCGTCATTGCAAAGAGCGTAAGCGACGAAGCAATTCAGAGGTTTACAACTGGATTGCTTCGCTACGCTCGCAATGACGATGTATCTGCTTGAACCGAAAACGCACCGGAGGAATGTGTGGGTTTTCGTGAGTATGCCTATCACCCTGACCGGATCAGATGGTCGAAGGCGCTAAGGCTTGCCTTTGCGCCTTCGCCCATGGCGATGATGATCTGCTTGTAAGGCACAGTCGTGCAGTCGCCGGCGGCAAAAACGCCGGGTATGGAGGTTTGCCCACGCGCGTCAATCACGATTTCGCCGTTGGGGGCAAGCGGTAGCGTATCTTTCAGCCAGCCCGTGTTGGGGACAAGGCCGATCTGCACGAAAATGCCTTCCAGTTCCAGGCGGCGCATGTCGCCGCTTGCCCGATCCTTGTAGGAAAGGGCGGTCACTTTCTGCCCATCGCCATGAACTTCAGTGGTTTCTGCCTGTGTCAGCACAGTCACATTGTCGAGACTCATCAGTTTTTCCTGAAGAACTGCGTCGGCGCGAAGCTGCGGGTCGAATTCAAGCAAGGTGACATGGGAGACGACACCTGCCAGATCAATGGCGGCTTCGACGCCGGAATTGCCGCCGCCGATGACCGCAACCCGTTTTCCCTTGAAGAGCGGCCCGTCGCAATGTGGGCAGTAGGCAACGCCCCGGGCGCGATATTCGGCTTCGCCTGGCACGTTCATTTCCCGCCAGCGGGCGCCGACTGCCAGAATCACAGTCCTGCTTTTCAATTCCCCGCCATTGGTGAATCGGAGAGTAAAGAGACCGTCGGTATCGGCGGGAAGGAGGCGTTCAGCCTCAACCAGGCTCATGATGTCAATAGGATAGACGCGCATATGCGCTTCCAGCGCCTGCGCGAGTTTTGGCCCTTCGGTGTGCTCAATGGAAATGAAATTTTCAATGGCAAGCGTATCGAGAACCTGCCCGCCCGGACGCAGCGCCGCAACGCCGGTTCGGATGCCTTTACGCGCCGCGTAAATGGCGGCGGCGGAACCTGCGGGGCCGCTCCCGACTACCAGGACATCGAATGCCTCTTTTTCCGAAAGTGCTTTCGCGTTGCGTTCGGCAGCGCCGGTGTCCAGTTTGGCGAGGATTTCTTCCACACTCGTCCGCCCGGAGCCGAAAGGTTCGCCATTCAGATAGATGGCTGGCACGCCCATGATCTGTTTTGCCTCGATTTCCTGCTGGAATTCGCCGCCTTCGATCATCGTGGCTTCAAAAGCGGGATTGAGGGCGGCCATGGCGTTGAATGCCTGCACCACGTCCGGGCAGTTGTGACAGGAGAGGGAAACGTAGGTTTCAAAGCGGAAAGGACCGGAAAGCGCCTTGATTTGCTCAATGGTTTCGGCGTCCAGTTTCGGCGGTACGCCGCCGGTTTGCAGGATGGCTAGTATGAGAGAAGTGAATTCGTGTCCCATCGGCAAGCCCGCGAAATGAATGCGCGGGGCTTCACCCATGACCGCGATGGAAAAGGAGGGGCGGCGCGTGTTCGTGCCGTTGAGGTTAAGAGTTAACTTGTCGGAGAGAGAGGCAATTTCTTCCAGCAATTCCCGCATTTGCCGCGCGCTGTCGCTCTCGTTCAGGGAAGCGATCAGCTCAATGGGTTTCGTCAGTTTTGCAAAATGGCTCCTGAGTTGTTCCTTGAGAGAATCATCCAGCATGGCACGTTCCTTTTCGTTTGAATGTTGGATACATTCTGAACTCCTGCCCGCGCGGGCGGGAGTTCAGATAATTTCTTGTTGATAAGCAGGCGGGAATCAGATTTTGCCGACCAGATCAAGCCCTGGCTTCAGGGTCTTTTCGCCTTCTTTCCATTTGGCGGGACAGACTTCGCCGGGATGTGTGGCTACGTACTGCGCCGCCTTGATCTTGCGTAGCAGTTCTTCCGCGCTACGTCCGATGTTGCCGGCGTTGATCTCGATGATCTGGATTTTGCCTTCGGGATTGATGACGAAAGTGCCGCGTTCGGCAAGACCAGCTTCCTCAATCATCACGCCAAAATTACGGCTGATCGCGCCGGTGGGGTCGCCCACCATCGGGAACTGGATTTTCCGAATGGTGTCCGAAGCGTCATGCCAGGCTTTGTGGGCGAAATGGGTATCGGTGGAAACAGCGTAAATTTCCACGCCCAGCTTCTGAAATTCAGCGTAACTGTCGGCGAGGTCGCCAAGTTCGGTGGGGCAGACGAAGGTGAAGTCGGCAGGGTAGAAGAAGACGACAGACCACTTGCCTTTCAGCGTGGCTTCTGTAACTTCGACGAACTTGCCGGCTTGGAAAGCCTGGGCTTTGAATGGACGGATTTCAGTGTTAATCAGGGTTTGCATCGAAGACTCCTTATAGGGTTGAGAAAGAACGTATCGGTTCGGAAAATGACCGAAACAGAACGAACAGAAGGCATGGTAGAAGAGTTTGAACTTTTATTCCAATTGTTTTTACTCATGCTTGCGATAGATACAAGCTATCATGGTATGGTGTGCATTTTGTGTGTGCTATTGGAAGGAGATGCTGGGCTGCACTGTCTGCGTTCGCCTCGCTGGTGAGGGTTCCTACTTGGCGATTTAGGGGAGGAAGATCATCGCCTGGAACGGCGTTACATATGTGACCAATGCTGATGTTTTGCACAATGGTAGGATTGCTTCGCCTTTGTTTACATACTGTCTAATCTATGATCCTGCTTTTTTATAAATTTAAATTGACGATAATAGTTATATCCCCATAAACTTAGAGAAGGAATAAGATTATACCACAATACAAAAGCAGTATCTTCTTCGAACTCTAACGTTGTAAAGATGATGCCGATTCCAACGAAGATAAAGATAAGTAATGTGTCAAACATGAAAAGTGAGGATAAATTTCTCAATAGAAAGCGCAACCCAGATGTAATTAATGCCAGCAAAGCGATCCATTTTGCTGTCCATAAGTTCACCGTGGAAATGATAATAGAAAGGAAGCAAAGAAATGGTATCCAAAACTGAGCCAATAATTTAAAATACAATTTATTGAAAAATTCATCAGGACGAGATTGCCAGAAAGCATATCCCATAAATGCAAGAGACCCTAAAGTTGCGATCAATATTATGTTTAAGTCATAAAATAGAGTCAGCGCAACTTCAGCCGTATGACCATCGATATAAGGCAATATCTGCAAGATCGTGGACGCTGGTTTGCCGCTGACATACATCAATGCGACAAAAACAACCCATATCCATGCATCAAGCAACAGCAAACCAAAAAAACGTTGTGTAAATGGGCGGCGCATATAAATAAGGAGTTTGATTTTCAGAGGTGTATAATGGTCAATTTGTGCAGATAAACTAGCATAATAATCATACCCCCAACAAAGTAAAGGTAAAATAATACCAAGCCGTATTGTAGTATTATTTACATGTAGCGTAGATAAAGAAAAATAGAATGTTACAGTAATAATAAAAAACAGAATCCAAACATATAAATTCTGTCTAAAGATCGGGGCTTGTACTCTCAGTAACAAACGTAATCCTGATGTAATTGATGCTAGTAGTACGATTGGTACAGACATCGTTAAATCAATGACGGAGACAGCGAGAGAGGCGATACATAGCAATGGCACCCAAAATTGTGTCAATAATTTGAAATAACCTTCACTAAAACTATTATCAGGGCGTGATTGCCAGAAGCCATATCCTAGTAACATAAGCAATCCCAAGCAGGCTATCGTTATTGCGTCTAGAATATGAAATAGTTTCAGAGTAGCTCCTGCTTTATATATATCAAAAGATTTGTGAATAACACCAATAGTTATAAGTAACCATATGAGCGATAATTGCCTCGTTTTAATTTTATTAATGAGATGTTGCCAAAAAATGTACCTTTTTAATACAAGGCATAGCAAGTAAACAAGCAAGTAGACAATTATTATCATGCCTAACGCAAAAAATAGCTTTAAAGTAAATTCGGCTATTAACTCACTAATGCTGCCAGTACTGCCAACAAACTTCTCCAAGCTAGAAATCAGCCACATTCCTGTTCTAACAAATAACATACAACATACTACCCAAAGTGTGTACACTAGCAATTTAGTTGCATTTATACCTTTTTGTTTCAAGCCGAGCCAATGCTGTATCTGGTTAGGGTCGCATTGTGTAGTAGGTATTTCTGTGCTATCGCCAAAAAGTTCACGAAGTTTGGCAGACCAGGAATAAGCTCTCCAAGGAAAAATGGACGCAATAAGAAATTGTGGCCATGAGAATGGGCGGTGCAATTGTCGAATCAACGAATCCGGTAAAATAGCATCTTCGTCATCCGGCACGGGTTGTTGGCTCAGGCTTCTTTCCTGATCAAACGCTCGGACAATACGAGTACACTGGCGAAGTTTAATCAACTTAACATAATCTATTGCTGAAGAAATATCATGCCAGTTAAAGAAATCACATAAAACATCAAAACAGGCCAGTCGCAACGAAGGTTCTTCTTGATATAAACGCTCGAATAAAAAAGTCCCGATCTGATTTTTTATCTCAAAATCCCATAATTCAGGATAATGATTCAGATATGCGAGCAATTTTTCCGAAGTTTCCCGTCTGCCAATATCAATACATTCGGCGTAAAACAAATCGAAGGCAGCGAGACTTTCTTCATTTAACGCAGTAGTAAATGATGCTTCCGTGAAATGCGGATGCCATTGGAACGAATCTGCTTGATCATGGAGGTTATTGTCTGCCTCAAAGCTTTCTTCCGTAAAATGCTTATGCCATTGAAACGAATCTGTCTGTTTATAGAGATTGTTGTCTGTCTCAAGGCTTTCTGGCGTAGCGGTAAATGACCATGACCAGTTCGGAGAAGCAGTTATACTGTTAGCATCCTCATTATCATGATGATTGGCTATGGCTTCATCAGGATATGATGATAGAATCTCATCTTGTTGTGTTCGATACCATTCTAGCGCAACCTGATACGCTTCATGCAAACGCTGAAATCCTTCTGGATCGTCATCAGGCCTGGTTTGTTTAAGCATTTTGGCGTAGGTGCGCTTGATTGCGCGTTCATCCGCCTTTCGATCAAGATGTAAATAACGAAGCGCCCACATAATTCAAAGCATAATTTTATAGAATCTCTCGTTCAAAACTATCCAGCATTTCCAGCAATTCCTGCCGCCGAGGTGCAATAAATAGCTCGTCTTGTGATTCTAGAATATTCTTGAAAGAGACAATCCATGATTGTAATAATTCACGATGTTCAAGCAATTCTTCGTACAAGCGCTCTAACCGCGCCAGAACGACAATGTTCTGTTGCTGGTCGCGCGGATGGACTTTCAGCGCCATCAATGCAGTCAATCGTGTTCTTATTTCTTCAGGGCTGAGAATGCCAGGGTTTTGTTCGAGGATCAATTCTTTTCTTTCGCCAGTAGCTTCTACCGTTACCTCTACTTGTAACAAGCCGTTTATATCGTAAGTGAAACGAACATTGGCGCTCCGATTTTTCATAACTGTGGGCATGGCAACATTTAAAGCGCCCAGCTTGATATTTTTTTCGATTAATGGATTTTCACCTTGGTAAACATTAACTTCAATTGCTGTTTGGTGATCATATATTGGGAATATGACTTGTTCACGGCTGACCGGAACGACGCAGTTACGTGGAATAATCGGTAAAAAGAGACCATCTATTAGCGCGTTCGTTCGCTCATCTCTTTTGGCTATATCAATACCCAAGGTGTAAGGGCAAACATCCGTCAAAATAACTTCTTCAAGGCGTATGTCGCGCCCTTTCAATCCTGCGGCAACAGCAGCGCCTAAAGCAATTGTCTGATCCGGGTTGATATGGCGCATCGGCAGACGACCAAACATGCGGGTAACCATTCGGCTGACGAGCGGTATGCGGCTGGCACCGCCGACAAGGACTATTTCATCCAATTGCGAAGACTTCAGGCTTACATCGCGTATGGCGCGTTCAATTGGCATCCGCATCCGCTGGATCAATGGATCACACAACTTACTGAAACGTTCTTCAGTAATTTGCCACTGATACTTCTGGCCACTTAAATCAACTTGTATCGTTGTGCTGTCGTTCTGTGTCAATCCAAGTTTGAGTTGCTCCATTCTTTTTGTCAAAACGGCGCGCTCGCTCGGTGATAGTCTTTGCGGGTCAACTTGCTGATCATTACAGAATGCGGTCAACAAAACATTTAAAAAATCATCTCCACCCAAAAAATTGTCACCGGCACTGGCATGTACCTCGACAACGCCCTCAAACAATTCCAGGATAGAAACATCAAAAGTTCCGCCCCCAAGATCGAGTATCAGAAAGCGGCAGCCGTCTTTCTGCTCTTGCAGACCATAGGCCAATGCAGCCGCTGTCGGTTCATTTATCAAACGCTCGACGCGAATTCCAGCAAGTTCGCCTGCCGCGCGGGTCGCCTTGCGTTGCGCGTCGGAAAAATAAGCAGGCACGCTGATAACGGCTTCCTCGACTTTTTCGCCGCTTGCGGCTTCGGCGTCGGCAATCAACGAACGTAACACCAGCGCCGACAATTCTTCGGGACGGAAATTATGCTGTCCTAATGTTGTGACGCGCTCGCTTCCCATCCAGCGTTTGAACGCGGCGACGGCATGCCGGGGATGCGAAATTAACCGCTCTCGTGCCGCCTGACCGACCAGAATCGTTCCATCATCGGACAAGGCAACCACGGAAGGCGTCATCATCTCTCCCAAAGCATTGGGAAACAATTGTGCGCCCTCTTTGGTATAAGCGCCAATCAGTGAATTTGTCGTGCCTAGATCAATACCAACGATCATTATTTTTCCGATGAGCAGTTATTCGAATGCGATCTTACCAAGTTATGTTGGACGGTGCCAACGCAGAGGCAAATCACTTGCATATGCTAAAGGGCAGGTGAGGAATGGTCACACGCCTTGCGTCATAACAAGTCGGCTGCCCGCGAGGCGGTCGTGCAGGAATTGTCTTTCCGGGTCAACAAAGCGCCAGAAAAAACCGATTCCAAAACAAATGAGGCTAAACCAGGCCGCCAGATAGCGAAACAATGCCTGCATGGGGCGCAGAGGCCCGCCATCCTTATCAACTATGCGGATTTTCCAGGTTCGCATCGCCAAAGTTTGCCCGCCATGCAGCCAGAACCAGACAAAATAAAAGGCAGGGAGCAGGACAAAATGCAGTTGATGTACCCAGGCGGGCGCTAAGACATTAGCAAGCGACCCCAGCAGAATGTGGGGCAGGAGCCAGCCGATGGCAATCACGCCGATAAGCAGCAATAACTCATACAGCATGGCTGATAAACAGCGAACAAAACTGGGCGAGGAGGTGGATCGGCTTATGTCACCGGCGTTCATATTTGTCCGCTTGCCTGGCTTATGTGTTGATGGGCGGGTGCAGGCGACGAGGCTGCTATCCGGCTTGTCCGTTCATCCAGCCAGTTTTTTGCGGCGATCAAACAACCCAACAAAATGAACGCGCCGGGCGGCAGGCTCGCAAGCAGGAAACCGTGATAATCCTCCGAGAGAATCTGAAAAGCCTCAGCGCCGGGAATGACAAGATCAATGCCGCCCAGAAAGGTACCGTGCGCGATAAATTCGCGCAAAGCGCCGAGCAACGCCAGTACCCATAACAATCCAACCCCCATGAAAATGCCGTCGAGCGTGGATTCCAGAGGCGGGTTTTTGCCCGCAAACGCTTCTACGCGAGCAAGCACGATGCAGTTCGTGGTGATAAGCGGGATGAAAATCCCAAGCACCATATACAGGCCATGAAACCAGGCATTGAACAGGAGGTCAACGACCGTGACCAGGCCGGCAATAATGAGAATGAACACCGGAATGCGAATTTCGTGCGGAATCCAGCGACGCAGCAGGGAAACGGCGACATTGGCAAGCGCCATGACGATAAGGGTCGCGGTCGCCAGCATGACGGCGTTTACCATGTTGCTGGAAATGGCAAGCAGCGGGCATAGCCCCAGCAATTGGGCAAGGCCGGTGTTTTGCTTCCAGACGCCGTTCCAGGCCAGCGTTTTTAAGGTTTCCCGATTCATTTTGCGCTTTCCTCGCCGAACAGTTCATCCCGATGGAGCACTGTGTAACGCACTGCCCGATGCACAGCGACAATGACGGCGCGGGGCGAAATGGTCGCTCCGGCGCGATAATAGAAACGGCCATTGTCCTTTCGCACCTTCCATTGCGCGTCGGGTACGGTTGGGTAATTCATGCCGTCGAACTGGCGAATCCAGGGGCGCTTCCTGTCCTTGTCTTTTTTCAGGTCTACATAGTCGCCCAGGCCCGGCGTCTCATGATGCTCAATGATGCGAACGCCGGTAATCGTGCCGTCGTAAGTAATCCCCATTATCATGCGGATTCTGCCCGCGTAACCGTCAGGCGCGATGACTTCCAGCGCCAGCGCGGTAGGTTTTCCATCCTTGCGGGCGCGGTAGACCTGGCTTTCGGCGCTTTGCCCAAATTCCGGCGTGGGCGGCAGAACAAGGATGTCGGCAAGCAGATCGTTGTCGTAATACTCCTGGGGCAGCACTTCATTCAGGAACGCCAGCCGTTCAGCAGCAAGGGAGGCTTCAATGGCGGGCAGCGTCAGACGATGCGCGGCGGCAAGCAGCGCGGTAAAGGGCAGCACAAAAGCAAGGAGAATGCCGGCAAGCCGTAGCGAGGAACGAAGCGCGGCGTTCATGGTGACTCCTCTTCCTTAACTTTGGCGGCAAGGTCTTTTTTGACCGGCATGGAAGGCAGCGCGCCAAAGACTTTGGGCTGACAATAGAGATCAAGCAGGGGCGCGGTCATGTTCATGATGAGTACGGAAAAGGCAATGCCGTCCGGAAAGGAGCCGAACACCCGGATCAGATAGGCGAGCAATCCCGCGCCCGCGCCAAAAATGAGTTTGCCTCTGGGAGTCGCGCAACCGGAAACCGGGTCCGTGGCGATAAAAAATGCGCCCAACATCGCCCCGCCGGAGAAAAGATGGAAAAGCGGATTGGCAAAACGGGAAGGTTCAATCAGCCAGCATATAAACGCGATGGCGCTCATGCTGACGATGAAAGCAACCGGCACATGCCAGGTGATAACACCCATGATGAGGAGAAAGACGCCGCCGCAAAGGTAGGCGGTCGTCACCCATTCCCAGCCACGTCCCGCAAAGGTTCCGTAGAGGTTCTGGTTCATCAGGAGTTTCTGTAGATTGTCATACAGCGCGTCCGTTTTCAACGCTGTTTTGATGGCGTCCAGCGGGGTAGCGGAAGTCAGCGCGTCCAGACGCGGGGCAAGGCCAAAGATGATTTCCGCCTGCTCCCTGAAAGGCAGGTTCAAGCCCTGCGCCGGCCATTGCGACATCAGGGCGGGAAAGGCGATGATACAAACGGCAAAAGCAATCATCGCCGGATTAAAGGGATTTTGCCCCAGACCGCCGTAAAGCTGTTTGGCGACTACGATAGCGAAAAAAACGCCGATGACGGTCAGCCACCATGGGGAGAGCGGCGGAAAAGTAAGCGCGATCAACCAGGCTGTGACCAGCGCTGAATGGTCGCTTAGGCGCTCACGTACCGGCCTGCCGCGCCAATAAAGAAGGAGCGCCTCAAAAAACAGGGCGGATACGCTGGCGATAAAAATCTGCACAATCAGGGCCGAGCCAAACAGGGTGAGGTAAACCAGAATGCCGGGCAGGAGCGCGACCAGCACCAGATTCATGGAGCGGTTAACGCTGGTCGGACGGTGGAGATAGGGAGCAGAGAAAGGGTTCATGCGCTGTTTCCGTGATTTGGCGCAAGCGCCGCTTCGGTTGCGTTTGCGCCTTCATCGCAGCCAACTTTGGCGCGCTCGCCTGCCACACGCTCAATGGCAGCGGCAATGAGCGCCTGTTTTCTGGTTTCATCCAGGTCTTCGGCGGGCGCGGCATTGGCATTTTCCGCCGCCAGTTTCGCGCTTTGTTGTTTGGCGGCCTGGGCGAGCTTTTGCGTGCGTTCAGTCTTTTCTCGTTCGGCGCGAAACTGACGAAACTCAAAGCGTTCCCGCGCCTGGTCAGCCATCTCTTTTTTCGTGGCGGCGGTACGAAGCGCGTCCTTGGCAAAGCGAAAGTACTGGACAAGCGGAATGGAGGACGGACAGACATAAGAGCAACAGCCGCACTCGATACATTCCTGGAGATTGTGGCGCTCGGCTTTGGCGAAGTCTCTGGCGCGACTCCACCAATACATTTCATAAGGCAAAAGACCCTGCGGGCAAGCCTGAGCGCAGTTGGTGCAACGAATGCAGGGCGATTCCGGCGCTTTATGCGGGAAAAATTGTGGCGAGCGGGCGATCAGGCAATTCGCGCCCTTGCCGATGGGCGCGTCGTAATCAGGCAGGAGAAAGCCCATCATCGGCCCGCCGACCAGACAACCGTCGCTTTCCGGGCGAGCTTCCGCATATTGCAAAACATCCGCGACGGACGCGCCGAGTGGCACTTCCAGATTGCCGGGACGCCCGACATTGCCGGTTACGGTGACGATCCGGCTGATAACCGGCTCGCCGCGCGCCACTGCCTGCCAAATAGCATACACGGTGGCCGTGTTGAAACACTGAACGCCAAGCTGGGGGGGCAACACGCCTGCCGGGGCGCGTTTGCCGGTAAGGGTGTAAATCAGTTGCTTCAGGCTGCCCGCCGGATAAACGGCGGGAATAACCACGACACGAATATGATTTGCCGTAGCTTCCAGGCGGGCAGCCAGCGCGGCGCGCATGGCAGCTGCCGCCTCCGGTTTGTTGTCTTCGATGGCGACAACGGATTCCTTTGCCTCAAGAAGTTCCGCAAGAAAAATAATGCCGGAAACAATTTCAGCGGCGCGCTCGCGCATCAGGCGGTCGTCGCAGGTGATGAAAGGCTCGCATTCCGCCCCGTTTACGATCAGCGTTTCCAGCGGTACTCCCGGAGCTTTCGAGAGTTTGACATGGCTGGGGAAAACCGCGCCGCCCATGCCAACCACGCCCATGCTTTGCAAATAGCGTTGGACAGTTTCCGGGTCGAGGCGCTCCGAATCCGCGTGTTCAAGCAAGGGTTGACGCTCTCCCCAGGCGTCTTCACCGTCCGCCTCAATGACGATACAGGGGGCGACAAGACCGGAAGGATGCGCGATGGGGTAATCGCCAATGTCGCGTATCGTCCCGGAAGTGGGCGCGTGCAGGCTGGCGGAAATCCAGCCTTCGGCAGCGGCAAGACACTGCCCTTTGTTGACTTTTTCTCCTACTTGCACAATGGGCGCGGGCAAGCTGCCCGCGCTCTGGCGCAAGGGGAGAATCAGTTTTTTAGGCATTGGGAGCGGCGCTATCGCTTTTTCCGAAGAGTATTCTTTTCGGTGCGCCAGCTTGATGCCGCCGAGAAAGCTGAAAAGTTTTTTCTTGCTCATTGGATGTCCGCTGCGGCTGTGGGCATGGGCGCGTGTGTTGCCGCGTCAGGCGATTTATCTATTTGGGGATAGGGCCATTCCCAGTTTTCCGGCGTTTCCGGTAGCGGCTTCATTGCGATGCAATCAACGGGGCAGGGCGCGATGCAGAGTTCGCAGCCGGTACACAGCGGAATGATGACCGTGTGCATTTGCTTGGCCGCGCCCAGAATGGCGTCTACCGGGCAAGCCTGAATGCAGAGGGTGCAGCCGATACAATCCGCTTCATCAATCAGGGCGACGCTGGCTTTTTTCTCGGTCTGACTTTCCTCTGCGAGCGGTTTATATTCGCGTCCCAACAACTCGGATAGCTGGTGCACGCCTTCGTCGCCGCCGGGCGGACAGAGGTTGATTTCCGCCTCGCCCCTGGCGATGGCCTCGGCATAGGGCTTGCAGCCGGGATAACTGCATTGCCCGCATTGGGTTTGCGGCAGAATGGCGTTGATTTTTTCCACCACCGGGTCGCCCTCTACCTTGAAGCGAATGGCGGCATAACCAATCGCCGAACCAAGAACAAGCGCGCCCAGCGCCATGACGGAAATTGCGACCAGGATTTCCATTTAGCGATTCAGACCCGCGAATCCCATGAAGGCAAGACTCATCAAACCGGCGGTAATCATGGTAATAGCCGAACCTTTGAAGGGGCGCGGCACATCGGCGGCTTCTACCCGTTCGCGGATGCCCGCAAAAAGGAGGAGCACCAGCGAAAAGCCGATGGCGCTTGCCATGCCGAAGAGAAGGGACTCCACAAAGTCGTGCCTGTGCGAAATGTTGATGAGCGGCACTCCCAGTACGGCGCAGTTGGTGGTAATCAGCGGGAGATAGATGCCAAGAGTCTGTTGCAGGACGGGCGAAGTCCTGGCGATGACCATTTCCGTAAGTTGCACCACGGCGGCGATGGTTACGATAAAGGCCAGGGTACGCAGATACTCAAAGCCGAAGGGCAGCAAAAGATAGTGGTCAATAATGAAGCAGGAGCCTGTGGCCAGGGTGAGTACGAAGGTAGTCGCAACGCTCATGCCGAAAGCTGTTTCCAGTTTTTTGGAAACGCCCATGAACGGGCAAAGGCCGAGGATTTGCACCAGCACGATATTATTGACCAGAACCGCGCCGATGATGAGGAATAAGTATGCGGTCATACTTTTTTGCCGTTTGTTTTGCCGTTCATAAGGGCAAGCGCAATTTCCCGCACAAGGGCGGGACCACGGTAAACCATGCCGGTGTAGATTTGGACGAGTTTGGCTCCGGCCGCGATTTTGGCGCGAGCGTCTTCTCCGCTCATGACGCCGCCCGCGCCGATTAAGGGGACTTCGCCTTGCAGGGCGTTGGCTAGTTTGCCCAGTACCTGATTGGCAAGGCGGAAAACAGGCGCGCCGGACAGGCCGCCGGCTTCATTACCGTGCGGCAGATGCTCGACCCCGGTGCGTACAAGGGTGGTATTAGTGGCGATGGCTGCGTCCAGGCGATGTTTTTTGAGGGCAACGGCAATATTCTGAATATCCGCGTCTTCCAGATCAGGCGCGATTTTGAGCGCCAACGGCATGTAACGCCCCTGTCGGTCGGTCAGTCTTGCCTGTGCCGCCTTCAGCCTGGCGAGCAGGTCGTCGAGCGCCTCGGGTTTTTGCAGCGCGCGCAGGTTTTGGGTGTTCGGGCTGGAAATGTTGATGGCGACATAACTTGCGACGGGATAAACCTTTTCCAGACAGAAGAGATAATCTTCTGCCGCGCGCTCCAGCGGCGTGTCGGCGTTTTTACCGATGTTGATGCCGAGGATGCCGCCTTTTTTGGGGAAGCTGGCTTGTTTGACATGCTCAAGGAGGGCGTCTACACCGTGGTTGTTGAAGCCCATCCGGTTTATGACGGCGCGCGCTTCCGGCAGGCGGAAAAGGCGTGGTTTGGGATTGCCCGGCTGTGGGCGCGGCGTGACGGTGCCGATTTCAATGTGTCCGAAACCGAATGATGCCAGCGCGTCTATATGTTCGCCGTTTTTGTCCATACCTGCGGCAAGCCCTATCCGGTTGGGAAAGGGCAAGCCCATGACTTCGATCGGATCGGATACGGGCGGGGGGAGAAAACGGGAAAGCAGCCCGGCGGCTTTCAGGAACGAAAGGCCGTCGAGGCTGATATTATGCGCGCACTCGGCGGGGAGGGCGAACATGGCATGGCGAAGAATCGGATAAGGCATGATTGGGCAGTATTTTACCAGACGAAAAGCGTGAACCTGTACCGGGAAATCCCCATTCGAGGAATCACCATTTTTCTCATGCCGCTTGCCGCATGAGAAAAAAATAGAATACATGCCAGGCGCGACCATTGCCAATGGCCTGGCAATATCTCTCAAATTCGGTCAATGTCCTGCTTTTCTGTCATGTCAGTCATGCTTCAGGGCTTGCGCGATTGCCAGATCGGATTTGGGTAAGGCGAGAACAGGGATGCGGCGTTTCCGGTCATTTGTAGGGGCGTGATTTATCACGCCCAAACATTGCCGTCTGCAAGACCGATTTATCACGCCCAGGCTCGCAAACCCCGGCAGACTTGCAGACGGCAATTGTTTTCCCCTCTCCCGCTTGCGGGAGAGGGTGGCCGAAGGCCGGGAGAGGGCAATTATGCTGCAGTTGCTATTTCGCCAGGAGAAAAGCGTACACACTTGCATCAAAATCGCTCTAAAGGCAATCGGTCGGAGATATTCCATCTTCTGGATACCGCTTACAGGCCGTAATGCCCCTCCTCCGGCAACTGAACACCGGCAAGCGTCACGTCTACCCATTCGCCATCGTCCGGCAGGTAGTCTTCTTCGGCAAAGCCGGAAGATAGCTCCTCCATGAGTCCGTCCAGAGATTCCCCGGCAGTATGGACGGTTTCCCCGTTGTTCATCGAATCCGGTTCATCCAGATTCAGCCCCGTAAAGCTGATGATGTCAGCAGAGAACCCATCTTCGCCGTCTTCTCCCGTTGTGGCGGAGAGAGCAACGTCGTCGCCTTCGTCCTCAGAGTCACTGTAAAGGGAGGCGTTTTCTTCGCCATCATCTTCCGAGTCGCTGTAAAGGGAGGCGTTTTCTTCGCCATCATCCAGCGGATCATCCTCTGCCCCGGCCTGTGCGCTGTCGCCATCCGACCCATCCTCCAGATCATCGTCTCCCGCTACGCTGGAAAGAACATCATCTT
>Ga0099364_10007970_pt1 | contig 15006 bp, 13 predicted proteins | sample TergutTh196P3_FD_73070 | JGI IMG/M metagenome (GOLD analysis project Ga0099364, IMG submission 73070) | Microcerotermes parvus P3 segment gut microbial communities from Pointe-Noire, Republic of the Congo - Th196 P3 | ecosystem: Host-associated > Arthropoda: Insects > Digestive system > Gut ... | reverse complement strand
TCCTCTGCCTCGAAAATCGTCAAAATTCGGAGGTTTGAGGTCGTAGATTTTTGAGTTTCGAGTTCGTTTCATAGCTAGGCACGACACCGCCGGAATGCCAGTGGCCTTTCAAGGTGGCGTAACGACGTTATGGGGCGAACTCGAAGCTTAAAAACGTGTTCACGATTGCGCCATCACCCTAGAGGCGGGGGACATCTTAGCCTCGTTATACCACGGACGGTTCCAGCAGCAGCTCCCCTGTTCGGTAACGGTTTGCGCTAAAGAGCGAAATGTCTATATCAGGGGTTTCGCCGCATAAATGCTGTGCTGTTATTATCGCGGTTTTTGGCGCAACCATGAAGCCGTGGCCGCTGAAACCCGCTATTGTATATAAGCCGGATACAGGGAGCATTTCATGGATGATCTGGTTGCGGTCCGGTGTCATATCGTAGAGGCCGGCCCATTGCCGTACTACCCTTATATTCTTCAGGACGGGGAGCGCGGTTGTCACCTTCGCGGCACATTCCCCTAAGAACTTCCAGCTCGCTCTGATATTATAACTTACCGGCTCTGTGGGGTCGCCGATGCCCATGATGAAGCTTCCGTGAGGGGTCTGCTGGCAGTAGAAATGATGGTGGAAAGAGATCACCATAGGGTTTTGGATATGGTTTACCGGCTCGGTTACTAATATAGGGTGGCGTTCGGGCAGAATCGGAAGGTCTTGGCCGATCATTTTAGCTATTAACGGGGCATGTGGGCCGGTGGCGTTGATTACCGTGCCTGCCTGGATGCTGCCTTTTGTGGTATCTACGCCTGTGATTCTGCCGTTTGAGGCATGAAGACCTATGACCTCTGTGTAGGTGGCTATGTCCGCGCCCATTCTTTTTGCGCCTTTCGCATAGGCATATGTGCAGTGGAAGGGGTCCGTGAAGCCGTCGGTCGGGCAGTACATCGCGCCAATAAGCCCCTCGGTGTTCAGGTGGGGGACAACCTCTTTTGCCTCTTCCGGGGTCAGTTTTCGGACAGGGATGTCAAGGCTTCTTTGGAGAGTATAGTTTTTTTGGAACTGCGACCATTCTGTGTCTGTATAAGCAAGGATAAGATAACCGCCCTGCCTGAGACCGCAGTTACCGTCGTATTGGGTATACTCCTCCAGCTTCTCAAAAATGCGGATGGAATCCCTTGCAAGCGTGGCGTTGAGCTTCGTGCCCCATTGCTGGCGGATGCCCGCCCCGCAGCGGCCGGTGGCGCCTGATGTCAGGTATTCTTTTTCTATGATAAGAATGTCGGTGCGGCCTCTTTTGGCCAGCTCAAAAGCCAAGGCGCAGCCTATAATGCCGCCGCCGATTATGATAATGTCATAGGCGGTTTTCATAATCAAAAGCCTCCTTCCGCACCGTCCGGTTCAGACGGCAGGCCGCTCTGAACCGCTTCTGTGTCACCCATGCGGCCATCATCATACATAACAGCGAAGCTGCTGAGTTTCACAGGCTTTGTAAGCGGCCGTGACACAGGGATTATTATGTTTTCCATCGAAGCATCGGTCCGGCGGGCCAGTTCTTGCGCAATCAGGCTGCCGCATGTGCCCCCGTGACAAGGCCCCATTCCCGCCCGTGTAGCCCTTTTGATATCATCAATAGTGCTATGCCCGTCAGCAATAGCCTTCTTAACCTCCGCTAAAGTAACATCCTCACATCTGCAAATAATTATATTATCATCGTTATTGATCATCACTCGGCAAACTCCTAACTTACTTTCACGCTTCTTATTTCCATTGCCAGTTCTTGCGGCACTTCTATGGTGATTACAGCGGTTTTGTTTTTTGCGGGAGGTTGCGCTGCTTTTAGCACTTTGAATATGCCTTTTTCTTCGCCGGCCCGGTTTAGGCAAGCGACTAACCGGCCTTCCTCCGGGAGGGGAAGAAATTCGTATGGGAGGCGTATCGTTGCGTGGGTTTCGCTGTGGGACTTATCTACTACGAATATCGCAAGACCCGGGCATTGGGTTATGCAGATGCCGCAGCCGTTGCATTTATCGTGGTCCACATGCGGCAGGTCGTTTATGTTGCATGGTTTTGTAATCGCGCCCGGCATGCAGGCGTTTACGCATGGGTCGCATGGTATTTCCTGAAAGCATTCCACTATTGCAACAGGGCCTTTTGCCAGGCGCTCAAGGCTCGGGGTGATGGCATCGATATCTTCCTTTGCCGGGATTCCTGTCTGATTTAGCATTGCTGTTATTCCTCCCTTATTTTTTGCAAGCCTCTGCGGATAAAGTCCGCTGTGGGGCCGGCTCTTAGGGAATTTAGTTCATCTAAGGCTTCTTCTTGCAGTTTTGGTATTGCGGTTTTGCCATAACCTAAGGACAGCGCGGCGGAGAGGCCTGCCAGTTGGCCTTCTATCATTGCTGCGGAGGCTTCTTCCACGCCTGATGCATCACCGGCGGCATAAATGCGGGGGTTTGTGGTGGCTTGATGCTTGTCGGTTATGGGGATGTGGCCTGATAGCTCGGGGATATAGGCCATTTCGCATCCGGCTTGCCGGCAGATATCGGCCAATGGTGTCAGTCCTACGGCCAGGCAGATGGTGTCGCACCTGATATCTTTTTCCGTGCCGGGGATTGGTTGCTTTTTCTCGTCTACTTGGTAGATTACCGCGCCTTCTACTTTCCCGCTGCCGTAGGCTTCTTTTATGGTATGGTTCGTGAGGATCGGTATGCCGATGCGGCAGATTTTGGAGGCATGGACTAAATAGCCGCCTATCGTGCGGGATCTTCTGATTACTGCCGCGACTTCTATGCCGGCTTGAGCCAACTGGTATGATATTATCAGGCCGATGTTGCTTGCGCCAATCATAAGCACGCGGTTACCCGGTTTTATCCCATAGACGTTCATCAGGGTTTGGACTGCTCCCGCGCCGTATACGCCGGGAAGGTCGTTGCCGGGGAAGGCAAGGTAGTTTTCCGATGCCCCGGTTGCTATAATCACTTTTTTGGCGTTGATTCTGATTATTTCATCGTTTCGTTCGGCTAAAATCATATCGTCGTCATAGTAGCCGATGGCAGTGGTTTCTGTCATGATTTCGATTTTGGGGTTGCTCATTGCTTTTTCCCGGAGCAGATTGGCTATTGCGATGCCTCTTGTGCCGGCGTGCTGTTTGCGCGAACCGAAGAATTTATGAGTCTGTTTGATTAGCTGCCCGCCAAGGGCCCCGTCTCTTTCGCACAGCAACACGGAGGCTCCTTGCGAAGCCGCCGCATCCGCCGCGCAAAGCCCCGCCGGGCCTCCGCCTATTACTAATATATCTACATCTTTCAAATCAGGTCTCCTTTTCCGTTTTGCGTTTCGACCTTCATTCCTTGTTTTGCTTTGACTACGCAGACACGGATGTTTGGTTCGCCGTTTACTGTCATAAGGCATGATGAGCAATTGCCAATAGCGCAAAACAAACCTCTCGGACGGTGCAGCACATGGCTTTTTGCTAGTTCTTTGATTCCGTTGGCGTGTAGAGCGGCGGCGATGGTTTCGTTTTCAAAGGCGTGCATTTCCCGGTTGTCGTATGTGAAGGTAATGCTATTTCCCCGCTCAAAGTCCAGGATGGGGTGCTGATTAATTCTCATATCGAATACTCCATAAGGTGTTATCTTTTTCAAGCTGTATTTTAGCATACAGATGATAAATCTGCAAGCTAATCATGGGATATAAAGCAAAACGGCTCTTGTGTACGTGTGAATATAACACAAGAGCCGTTTTCACGTAGTGTCTTAATTAATGTATTCGCTGAAATCAGGCACCAGGTACCGCACCACATTCGTCATGAACTGCGCGGCGTCTGCCCTTGATAGGCTCGAAGTCGGCATTAGCCTGCCGTTGTAGCCGTTGACCAGGCCGTGCCGCACAAGCTCTGTGATGGCTTCAAGGGCATCCGGGGCTATTCTGTTCGTATCCCTGAAGCCGTCGAGCGGGTTGGCATTTTCGCCGTCTTCGTTTTCTTCTGCCGGTGCAATCAAGTAGAACATCCTCAATGCATCATAGGTCATCTTGAACATTTCCTGGCGCGTAATCGTGTCGTTCATCCCGAAAGTGCCGTCGCCGCGCCCTGCTGTGAGCCCAAGCTCCGCAGCCAGGCATACGCTTTCGTAATACCAGTTGCCCGGGACAATGTCGCTAAATGGCATGGGGTCGTATTCGTCCAGGTTATAGTCCATCATGCGCATGAGCATCGTCGTGAACTCGGCGCGGGTGAGAGTCCTGTCGGGGGCGAATTTATCGTTTCCTATGCCCTGCATGACCCCGCGCGCGCCCATGAAGCGGGCGGCGGCTTGCGACCAGTGCCCGGAGATGTCAATGAAATGCACAGGGTTCAGCCTCACGTCGTATGTGCCTTCTTCGTTGACAAGCGAGAACACAAATCCGTTTACCGCAATGCTGCGCGCTATTATCTTCTCGCTGCCGTCGTCCATTTTCCTCACAACCACTACATCATCCCAGCCGGCATCGTCTAGGCCGTCTATGCCGATAGCAGCCGTGCTTGTTACCTTGATGCTGGTTATGTTCTTGGCTATATGCCCGGCTATGATTGGGGAGTCGTATGTGTACCAGTCAAGCGACCGCCTGTTCGCTTCAACGCTTAGCGTGATGCTGCCCCGGACCATGATATATGAGATCGTCGTATTGGGGCTAAAGGTGTACTCCTTGCCGTTAATCTCCACGGTGACGCCGCCCGTGCCTGTGTAGCTGAGGGCTGCAAGCTCGATCATATTCTCGCTGGTTATGCCTAAAACGCCGATTCCTTCGTTATAAATAAGCAGCGTAGCCCCGAGGTTTTCCATGAACCAGCTAAGCGGCACGTTTATCTGCAGTTTATCAAAGTTACCCGGCATGGAGAGGAACATCACTCCGTCTTTTGCGTTGCTAAATAGATTATTCAGTTCGTTTCTGGTCAGCGTCTTGGTGCCGGGAGGGGTCGTCGGAGGCGGTGGGGGCGGAGGTTCTGTAGATGGGGAGGAGGGTGAGGGTGACTCTGTACTTGATGCTGGGGAGTAATCAAAAGGCGTGGATGAATCTGCGCCTTTTGATGCGTCATAGGTTCCGGAGATAATGAACAGCGATATGGCTACAGCCATAAAGAGCGACAGTTGCAGTACGAACTTGAGTGCAGGACGCAGGCGGGTTATTATATTCTTTTTCATAAGTTTTCTCCTCTCGATTGAATAAGTCAATGTATTATGATTGCAAGGTGGTCATTGTACCATATGTTGAGGAATTATGCAAACAATTTCGTGAAATATCTGTTAATGTGAATTGTAAATGTAACTTCCAGAATCGCTATATCAAACTGGAACTTAGTCGTACAGATTGAGAAAGCCCTGTTGTCACGGCATTCTGGAACTTACCTAAATGGAACTCACTCTTACAGTTACTGGCATTACTAGCATTTTCTCTTGTAGACCAACTGGAACGAGCGTTGGCGGGTGTCCGCCCCCGCCGACGTTCGTGGAAGGCGGTAGTCCTATCAGGAGCATAGCTGAATATTGTAATCATAATGGTTTGAAGGCTCCTAGACGGAAGCTAGTTATACACTGGAAGTTACATTTTCACACTGGAACTTACTTTTACAATTTACCAAATATCTGTTAATTACTGTAACCAATACCGTTATGAATCGAAACAATTATCATGTTGGGCTTGACATTTTGTGCTTTTTGAGGTTTAATAAGCGTATATCAAACAAGCAAGGGAGTGAGGACATGGACGATAATCCGCGAAGTAGACGGCGCATTAGTTTATTATTGATAAGGGATAATGCAGCGGGTAGTTTCTGTGTTTTCACATCAGGCTTAACTGATGTGAGGCCGGCTTTGATGTGACCTACGCTCCGTACCGGCTATGATTATGCGTATCCCTGTCAGTAATAACAGCAGTTATTACTATTTTTTTGGGGGTGCAGGTTATGAAAGACGAAATAAACGATTCTCCGCGCGATTTTACGGAGCTTCGGGAGATGCTCAAAAACACAAACCCTGTCGATGTTGCCGAAAGGTTTGAACAGCTCGACGACAAGCAGGCGATACGACTGTTTCGGATGCTGCCAAAGGCTACTGCGGCGGAGGTATTTGCATACCTAACCCGCGAAATGCAAGAAGACATCGTCAACGCCATACAAGACTATGAAATCAGCCATATAGTAGACGAACTGTTCTTGGACGATGCCGTTGACTTTATCGAAGAGATGCCCGCAGGAGTAGTCAAGAGGGTTCTCAGCAACCTGCCTGCGGAGAAAAGAGAAATAATCAACCACTTCCTCAAATACCCCGACGACAGCGCGGGCAGCATTATGACAATCGAGTATGTAGACTTAAAAGAGCATCTGACTGTTGCCGAGACATTCGACCGCATACGGCGCGACGGCGTTGACAAAGAGACTATTTACACCTGCTACGTCATCGACTCGGAGAGAAGGCTTCTCGGGGCAGTTTCCGCAAAAACCTTGCTTTTGTCGTCTCCCTGTGATAAAATAGGGGACATCATGGAGCGCGACGTGATATACGCCGCGACAAACGACGATGTAGAGAGTTTGTCAAACGAGTTCCGTAAATACGGCCTTCTGGCGATGCCCATCGTAGATAACGAAAAACGCCTTGTCGGAATTGTCACGGTTGACGACGTTTTAGAAGTCCAGGAAGAAGAAGCAACTGAGGACTTCGAAATAATGGCTGCGTTGTCCCCGTCTTCGGAGCCATATCTGAAAACAAGCGTATGGAAGCTGGCGAGAAACAGGATACCCTGGCTTCTGCTGCTCATGCTCACAGCGACTGTGACAGGCTCGATTCTCGATGGGTTTGAAAATGCGCTCGAAGCCGTTCCCATGCTCGTTATATTTATCCCGATGCTGATGGACACCGGAGGCAACGGCGGCGCGCAAAGCTCAACACTAATAATCCGCGGGCTTGCTTTGGAAGAAATAACAGTTCAGGATGTATTCAACGTCCTCTGGAAAGAGCTCCGTATTTCCTTTATATGCGGACTGCTCTTATCATTAGTTAATTTCGGGCGCGTGATTTTAATGTATTCAGACCGGCCGGATACGGTAATGCTGGGAATAAGCGTCTCGCTTGCATTATGGCTGACCATAGTAATGGCGAAGGTAGTCGGATGTCTGCTTCCCTTGTTTGCGAAGAGGCTGCGCCTTGACCCTGCCGTGATGGCCGCGCCCATCATCACAACTATCGTCGATGCCGCCGGGCTTCTGGTTTTCTTCGGAATCGCGAAAATAATTTTCTCAATATAAGAGCACTTAGGATAAATTTACACTTTACTTAGGAGGACAAAGTAATGTTATGCAGCAAATGCGGAAACCCCGTACCCGAACACGGCAGATTCTGCCCTATTTGCGGAACCACGGCGCAGCAATCCCAAGCACAGCACGAACCGGCGCAATACAGTCAGCAGCCACCCGCATATAACCCGCAGCCCTCAGCCTACAGCCACCAGCCCCCGGTGTACACTCCGCAGACTGCAGTTTTCGGTCAGCAGCCACCGGCTCACGGGCCGCATCCGCCGTTGTACGGCCAGCAGCCGCCTGCGTACGCTCCGCAGCCGCCGATGTACGCTCCGCAGCCGCCTGTGCAAACCCCGCAGCCCCCGTTATATGACCCGCCGTCATCAGCATACGACCCCCTTGGGGCAATATATGACCGTCCTGCGCCGCAGACATACGCCCAGCGTCCTCCGGCAGCAGCCGACCAGCCATATGCTCAGGCATATCCCCCGCCGTTTCCCCAGCAAATGCCTGCCGCTGCCCACATGATGCAAGAGCCCGAACCGCAGCCGGCGAAAAAAAGCAACGCAGGGCGGATACTGGCAATGTCAGGCGCTATCGCCGGTTTGCTTGGCGCGGTACTGCTGGTGCTGTATACACTGGGCGTTTTCGGCGGAGCTTCGGAGATAGAACGAACCGTTAATGCCGCTATAACCAGCGCAAGCGACGAGGTTACAGTACGTCTGGACGGCACCCCGTTTACAGTAGTTGACAAATTATCAAAGAGCCTGGAAAGCGGCAGCACTGCGCTAACTGTCACGCACAGCGATTATTGGGGTTCATCCACAAACATGTCTTTTGAACTCCTGTCGGATGCTCAGACAGGCGAATATGCGGCAATGATGGATTTATTCGCAGATGGCATGAATATCGATTTAGAGTTCTTCCTTAACGATGAACGTGTTGCCATCGGATCAAGTTACATACCCGGAAATGACTACTACGGCATAACATTTGAAACATTTCAGGAAGACCTTTCCGCTTTATCAAGCTCCTTGGGGCTCGATTCCTTTACTATGGGCATGTTCACCGATTATTTCGACACACTTGAAGGCATGATGGATTTCGGGTCAATGGACATAGACATTATGTCCGCAATCGAAACCCTCGCCGGGAGCTTCGAGGACAGCCTTGATATGAGCGTTGAGCGGGTGGAGCTTAATGTCAGCGGAACAACTGTCAGGTGCAGGAAGCTGGAAATTAATGTGACAAAGGATTCGCTCCTTGTACTGCTAAACGGCATAAACGATATGATCGGTGATATATCCGGTTCGGCATTCGGGCTAGGCGACAATCCGTTTTTACAGGATGCTATGTATGATATGGATTATGCTGTGCGTGAGCTCCAAAGAGAGCTGCGAAATCTGATAACTGAGTTCGAGAGAAACTACACAGGAAATATCTCCATTTCGATTTATGTCGATAACAACGACAGATTGCTGCGCATTGAGTTCGACGCGGATATGTCATTTGACAATGAGCGCGCGCAAATAGGCGGTCTGTTCGACTTCGGAGGTTCTGCTTTTGACCGCTGGGAGTTTGAATTTTATGTGTTCGAACAAGGTCAGCGCCAATCCGTCAGGCTGGTTTGGGATTATGCCGAAAGCAGCGACTCAATTACAAACTCATTAACATTATATGCAAATAACGAAATTTACGGCACCTTAGCTTCGAGCTGGGATACACGCAGCGGTGATTTTATAGTATCCGCAAAAGACATGTACGGCCTAATTGGTTCAATATCAGGCAACTTGCGCATATCCGATAATCAATACACGCTGAGGTTTGACAGCCTGCCCATGGGCTATGGAGAGGACCTATTGATAGAACTGAGCGGCAGACAGGGCAGCGTGACCATTCCGCAGATAGAGTATATCAATCTTGACGCGTGGGGCGACATGCTCCTTCCCATGCTGAGCCAATACATGTTCAGCGGTTTTGACATTGGTTCTGCATTCGGTTTTGACTATTACGATATGTTCGGCGATTTTGATGCCTTTGATGTATTCGGCGGCTTCGACGATTATGATTATTCCGACTGGTTTGATATGTTTGGCGATTACGGCGATATAGACGACTACGATTTATCTGATTTGCTGGATCTTTTCGGTGATATAGAGGAGTTCGGCGATTTTGATGACCTCTTTAGCATCCTCGACCTTTTCGGCTGATAGGACAAAACCCGTTGGTTTTGGGCGTGTTCACGATTGCGCTGTCACGCCGCTGCGCGCTAAATAGCTCTCAAGAATCAACGCGGCCGCTACGGCATCAATGGTTTGCTTACGTTTTTTCCCATATGCCCCGGTTTCGGTGAGTATGCGCCCGGCTTGCAGTGTCGTCATACGCTCGTCCCATAATGTCACATTTATACTGCTCAGCTTACGAAGCTTTGCCGCTAACTGCTCGGTTTTTTCAGCCCTGGGCCCGGCAGTTCCGTTCATGTTTAAAGGGCAGCCTAAAACTATCACACCGACGCCGCGTGCCTCAGCCTCCGAAATTATCATCTGAGCAAGGGTTTGCATCCGTTTCTCGTATATTACCCATGCATCGCCGGCAATTGTAGCCGATTCATCTGATACGACGACGCCTGTTCGGGCGTCGCCGTAATCTATAGCCATAACACGCTTCATATCGCTATTCCTCATATTCTATTTCTTCGTCCTCAATAAACTGCGCATCCGCATCATCATCAATTGAATCCAGAAGCTGCCTGTACCATTGAAGCGAGTCTAAAAACGCCTGCAGAAGAACCTCAATATCTATATTATGCTTGACCATTTTGAGTGACGTTTCGTGCCAATCCGCGCGGTCGTAAGAGAATATCAGCGACAGAACCTCATGGATGCGGCCTTTTTTATGAACAAGCGCTTCTTTGATTTCATCATCAGCGGCGACCTCATCGATAGCTTCATCAAGCGGCCTCTGAAGAATCACGTCAAGCAAGGAGAACAGCCCCGCGATAAACAGCGTGCCTGATTTCAGCGCCATCTCAAAAGCAGGCGCTAGGTTTTCAGCAAACTTGGCCCGGATCAGCGAAAGCCTTGTCAGCTCGTTAGGCCTGTCCATGCCAATGCTCATTGATATGGCAACAGTCGCCCACTTCTTGACTTCTTTCTGCCCGAGGATCGCCACAGCGTTGCGGATTGAGTTGATTCTTCTGCTGCGGTTCGGATTCATTGCGTTAATAAAACGCAATAATGAGATTGACAGCGCCGGGTCGCGTCCGATGGTGTCCGCTGCAAGACCGAGGTCAAAGGACTCGTCGTTTATTTGCCTTAAGAGGTTTAGCGCATTGACTTTCAGCGGGGATATATCGCTCACGCCTTTTGTTATGGGCTGGCTGTAAAACGTGCCGGAAAGCAGGACCCCCCGGGCGCCCGCGTATCTGTTGAAGCTTTCCATATCGGGCACGCCGGTAATAACCAGCCTGGTTTTGAATATATGGGGGCGTATGTCCCTGAGATTATCGGAGAAATCCGGGTCTGTGCAGTTAAGGAGGAAGAAATCGAAGACCTTTACCGCCGTGTCCATACTCAAGCTGCGGGGAAACCCTTCCATAGCCAGCCTGTAACCCTTGCGTTTGAGAATAACAAGTTTTGCGTGCGCAGCGTTATCGTCCAGTGTGTCTTTCTGGATAACGCAGACCAGTTTTTCAGGGGGAATTTTCATATTTAGAGGCATACCGATCAGCAGTTGGTACTTGCTGATGTCGATGAAAAAGTCGTTCATGCCCGCAAAAGGTTCCGTGCCGATTTTCCGGACGAACTCCAGCTCCGGAGCCAAAAGCTCACCGCCCAACATTCGGAAATCCTCTGCCGCGCCGAGCAGTTTGTCCCCGTCTTGTGTCATCATGCGGTAGGCATGCACAGCCATGTCGGCATCGAAGAACGGTATTGCGCTTACGAAAAACCTCATGAAAAGTACCCCTTTCACTTCACAGTCCCTGAACAGTAATTATTATACCACCAATTGACGATAAAAAACAGTTAAATATGTTAAATATGTTGAAATTGTTGATAAATAGTTACCGCACAGACGGTCATTATGTTTATGCCGCACCTTACGCCCGGGCGGCGGTAATCATACCCAATGACCGGTTAAAATATATCATAAAGCAACCATAGCAGTTATGTAATTTATTACGGAGGATTATATGAGATGAGCATTATTTTAGGTATTGACGTCGGCGGCTCCACTACAAAAATTGTCGGATTGCAGGGTGAGACCCTTCTCGGGGTTAAGCAGGTGCGGGCGAAAGACCAGGTAACGGCTCTGTTTGGAGCAATAGGCAACTTCCTGCATGACCACACGCTTGAACTTGGGGATATATCAGGCATAGTGCTTACCGGCGTGGGCTCGTCGTTTATCTTCAGCGAAAGGATTTATGGCATCGAAACGCGAAAAGTCAATGAGTTTGAAGCCATAGGCCGAGGCGCGCTTCTTTTATCCGGGCTGGATGAGGCTCTGGTTATCAGCATGGGCACGGGAACTGCTTATGTCATGGCAACGAAAGACCGCATAACGCGCATCGGCGGCTCCGGCGTAGGCGGCGGCTCTGTTCTGGGGCTGGCATCGTGTATGCTCGGGAAAGATGATGTCGAGGCGATATTAGCTCTGGCGGAAAACGGCAGGCTTGAAAATGTTGATTTGAAAGTAAGCGACATAATCGGCTGCGAAATCCCCTCGCTGCCCTCAGACCTGACCGCCGCCAATTTCGGGAAACTAAAAAGCACGGCTTCGGAATCCGATGTCGCGCTTGGCATTATCAATATGGTGTTTGAAACCGCAGGAATGCTCGCAGTCTTTGCTCTACGCAATGATGCGGTAAAGGATGTTGTTGTGACCGGAACGCTAGCGACATTCCCACAGGCAAAGGATGTTTTCGCGCAGTTTTCCACCCACACAGGGCTAAACTTCATCATCCCCGAAAACGCAGTCTACGCAACAGCCCTAGGAGCAGCCGCCGGGTAATCGAAAATTAAGGAATGATGGGTGCAAAATATTCTACCAGTAAATCTACACATGCGCCGTAGGATTGCAGACCCAGCTCTTGGTTCTGGGATTTCAGGAAACTATCATATACAGCATCAACCGCATCGCTGACAGTTTCGGTCACAGCAGTAAGCGCGGAATCTATTATCGTTATACCCGTGTTTACAGTACGTTGTGACTGCCAGAACTCATAACTGTCCCACCTATCCCTCCTGACCTCAAAAACGAGAGAATCCAGAATCTCCGACTGCGCAGAACGGATCTCGCCGCTTAAATCGAAAAGCAGCTCGCTATCAGCGCGTGCGATAGCCACGCTCATTGCCCGCAGAAGATAATTCAAACCCGCCAGATACCCGGAATACGCAAAAACAACATCGTCTGACTTAACGCAAGCAAGAATACCGATAAAACTCGCCTCATCCTCCGCGAAAACACCCAGATGATGCGCATGTTCGTGCGCAAGCGTTGCCGGCAGCCCGGCACCGGGCATCATATTGTTGATATTAGCCTCACCGGTCAGCGCGAAATACATGCCCGTATAACCGGTACGGCTCATAACCCATGAGAACAGCATCGGTTTTGGCCTGTATAATTTACCGCCCAGACACGGGAACTCAGCAGCTATGTTGTGATATATCCCCGTTGAATCAGAAAACAACGCGCTGCGGTTTTCGTCGAAGCTGCCCTCGGCATCCCTTGAGACGAGCGGCGCCAGCTCATTAGCTTTCTCGGCGAAGAATGCAGCCGTTGCCAAAAGCTCCTCCACCGCAACCCCCTCCCGGTGAAAACCGTTCCGCTCGCCAAAACCGGGAGCATGGTATCCGCTGTTCCACAACCAGCAAAACCCGCTCCAAAAATACAAAGCAAGCACAGCGACGACGAGCAAACGTTTTGAGAGAACCCGCAGTTTGCGGCCGCTGTGTACGGTTGCAATTATCGTTTTTATTATATGAATAATCAGCCAGATGATGCCCGCTGTAATTAACAGCTCAACTATCGAGAACGGGAATACGGAAGTCAGCATTGCCATAAACCTGCGTATAGGGGCGGATATGCTCACAGAAAACCAAGCCATTACCTCTTGGTTCAGGCGGAGGATGTAGAATAGCACTGTCGATGCAGCAGGCAGAGCGCATATGGCAATGAGGATGCCGAGGGGTATTTTGCGCTTAGGCTTACTGCTTGATTTCTGTGCCGCACCTTCCGCTGCGGCGGACTGTGCTTTATCACATGGCTCCATTCCCTCAGTTAATGGCATGACTATTGGCTCATCATCCGCTGATGAAGACACGGAACCGGGCGCGTTTTCTTCTGTTGTAAGCTCAGCCCCGGATGCCTTATCATGAGCTGTGTTTTGATCTTCATTCATCTAACTATTGAACCTTCGCAGCACGGCATCGCTAATCGCACCCAGCGATAACTGCTCGGTGACACCGCCTATGTTAAATGCAACCATCGGCATTCCGTAAACAACACAGGATGCCTCGTCCTGCCCGATTGTGTGCGCCCCGCTTTTTCTCATTTTCTGCAAACCCTTCGCGCCATCCGCGCCCATGCCTGTAAGAATTACCCCGACGGCATTCCTGCCCGCTGTCTGGGCAACGGATTCGAAAAGAACATCGACCGAGGGGCAATGTCCGCTGACTTTTTCGCCGGGGGTCAGATAGACATAATAGCCGCCGGTATCCTGACGAAGATACATCTGTTGATCCCCGCCGGGCGCAATAAGGATGTTGCCTCTGCTGACACGGTCGCCGTTTTGTGCCTCGCGTACGCTCATCTGACATGTTTTGTCGCAGCGCTCGGCGTACATTTTTGTGAATACGGGCGGCATATGCTGGACGATGACAATGCCGGGCGTGTTTGCGGGTAAGTTTTTTATGACTTCGATGATAGCCTCTGTGCCGCCTGTGGACGCGCCTATTGCGATAATGCTTTTTGAGCTGGCGCCCGATAAGCTATGGCGCATCGGCATTCCGCCGGGGCGAACAGGCGCTGCCGGCCTTTTGCTTGCGTAATCCGCATGTGTGTGCGTGTGCGCTGTGGCTGCGACTTTTATTTTCTGGATTATTTCCTGCACGAACTGGGTCTCGTTGAAACCGGGGCGCGAACCGGGCTTTCCGACAAAGTCGACAGCCCCCGCATGCATGGCATCAAAGACGTTGCTTGACAGCGAACTGATGACGAGAGCCTTGACTTTCGGGTTTTTCGGCAGGACGGTACGCAGAAATTCATTGCCGCGCATTTTCGGCATCTCCATGTCAACGGCAATAACATCCGGCTGCAGCGATTGAATCCGACCGGCGGCTTCGACAGGGTCTCCGAAGCTCCCGACTATTTCGATACCCGGGTCTAATCCTACTTTTTGCGTAAGGAATGTTCTGAAGAACAAAGAGTCATCTATAATCATCAAGCGTATTTTCGTCATTATGAAGTCTCCTTGGTTTTTGATAGTATGATTTAGCGCGCATATCATTATACATGATAATTATTATTCATACAATGCCTTTTGATAAAGAATTGTCCTGAATTGTCCGATGACGCTTAATCCGGGAATTTTGAGAATCGTTAGTTTAGAATCGTTACTAGTCACGGGAATAGGAAAATCTTCAATGCCGGTGAGGACGGCTATTTATGTGCCCCGCAGAGCGCAACCATTGATGGTGGAGCGTTCGCGAATTGAAACAGGACGTTTCATTGAGCGACAAGGGGCACA
>Ga0099364_10007969_pt1 | contig 15007 bp, 14 predicted proteins | sample TergutTh196P3_FD_73070 | JGI IMG/M metagenome (GOLD analysis project Ga0099364, IMG submission 73070) | Microcerotermes parvus P3 segment gut microbial communities from Pointe-Noire, Republic of the Congo - Th196 P3 | ecosystem: Host-associated > Arthropoda: Insects > Digestive system > Gut ... | reverse complement strand
AATATGCCACCATTGCGCTAAAGGGGGGGACGATCGGAACATATTCTGACATAACAGGACATTTCAGTTTACGCATAAATCCGGATACTACTTTGTCAGATTCAATAGTGGTATCATCCATTGGTTATGAAAGTGCAACCTTTGCATATAACGAAATATCAGATAAAACATTAGAAATTAATTTAAAGCCTACAATATACGCGTTACAGGAACTAATCATAACCACTAAACAAAGCGAGAAAAGGGTAGGCGCTTTCAGGTTGCAAAGAAACCGAGTGTATCCTTTATATAAGGGAAGAATATTAGCTGTTTTGTTTGAAACAGATCTTGATCAGGCAATGATATCATCAATACGTTTTAGAATATCAGGCATTTGCAATAGAAATGCAAAAATAAGGATTCGTATACTAAATAGCGATGCATCACTTTGGGTGCCGAGAACTCAACCTTCATCTACTAATGTGATATACAGTACACTACCTCTTCCCAGCTCTGACATACTCAGCGAACAGGTAATAATAAGTAATTTAAGGAGAGGATGGATTACCGTAGATCTTTCTGAGTATCAGGCGTATGTGCCTTCTGGTAAGTTTTACATCGCTTTGGAGTCTTTAGAAGATGTAGGTTGTTTCAAAACTGATTGGGAATCTGAATGGTATAATATCTACCTTGAATCAGATATAGTTCTTGCGTGTTCTAGTGATGAAAGATTTACAGCCACAAAACTTTTTGATACCCATTGGTATAGCAGTGGTTCAACATTTTTTTCACCTTTGATAAACGTTACACTTCGTTATTGACGTGATTAGCAATATGAAATCTTGCGGTTATGCGACAGGGTTCCACCTCTTCCCATTCCGAACAGAGAAGTTAAACCTGTCAGCGCCGATGGTACTGCATTCGTGGGAGAGTAGGTCGCCGCCAAAAATTTATAACCCTTCACCAATAATGGCGAGGGGTTTTTTGTTTGGGTTTTACGCAATAGTTTTGTTAGTTTTTTTGGAAAATATAGATAGATTAGCCAAAAAAAATTTAATTTTGCAGAAAAATAAAAAATAATAGCGATGTCTGAATTATTAAAAGACGAAAAAACATTTTATGGCGAAATTCGCGAATTGTAGCAACAATCGCGGAATGTGGCTTACAAGGCTGTTAATACGATTATGGTTCAAACGTATTGGCAAATCGGTAAACGCATTGTCGAGCAAGAGCAAAATGGGCAAAACCGTGCCAACTATGGCGATTATCTGATTACAAATCTGTCGCGATACTTGTCGGATACGATTGGCAAAGGCTTTTCAGAGGCTAATTTGTGGAATATTAGGCAATTTTATTTAGTTTTTCCTGAATTTGATCAATTCTCTACGCAGTGCGTAGAGAATTTGACATGGACTAACATTCGCCTGATAAATGGACATGTATGTACGTATGTTTGACGCGCTAAAACGTATAGAGGGCGACAATCCGACTATAGGAATCATTCTTTGTGCGGAAAAAGATGAAACTATTGTAAAATATTCCGTTTTAAGCGAAAGCAATCAACTTTTTGCTTCAAAGTACAAAACTGTTTTGCCAACGGAGGAGGAACTTGCAGAAATGATTTCAAGAGAAAAACAAAAATTAATCGAATAAATTCGAGTAGATGTTTACAATATGTTCAATGCGGGATAGAAAATAAATTTTTGAGATTATTTGTCAATAGATTAGACGGGAAAAAAGTAGAAATTAACCTCTTCCCATTCCGAACAGAGAAGTTAAACCTGTCAGCGCCGATGGTACTGCATTTGTGGGAGAGTCGGTCACCGCCAAATTTTTTTTTTAACGAATTTTGGAATTTTTCAAAGTTTGGCACGGTATTTGTCGTTTCTTTTATAAATAAATAGTAGAAATAAAACAATGAAAAAGATATTGCTGTTTTTTGCGCTTACCTTTTTTTTAACAAATTGTAAGCCAATTGAATTTGGTGACGACTGTAGTAAAAAGCCGTTAAATAAAATTACGGTAACGGGAAAAGTGGTGTATGAAGATGGTAGTCCGGTTGAACAGATCTATGTCTATATAAATGAAAGTCAGATTCTTGGATTTTACTCGAAACGAATGGCAGATATTACAATAGATCAATCAGGAGAATTCACTTTAGTATTCACTCCTCGTCAACAAGATGAAAAAAATTGGTGTGAAGTAAATTATAGTGTACAATGTGAAAAAGAGGGTTATTATCAACCATCGGTCTATCGGATAAGTAAATATAAATCAAAACAAAGTTTCAAGGTTATTTTGATAAAAAAGATAGAATAATGCTTGCGTGCGGAACCCACCGATTAAAGTGGCACGCTAGCTGGATTCAGAACGTGTGGAAATGGCTTTTGGATCTTTCCGAACAGAGAAGTTAAACCTGTCAGCGCCTATTGGTACTGCATTCGTGGGAGAGTAGGTCGCCGCCAAACTTGGCGCAGCGATCTCATGAGCGTTAGCGAATAAAATTTATAATACTTCACCAATAATGGCGAGGGGTTTTTGTTTGCGTAGTAACAAAGTTTGGCACGATATTTGTGATACCATTTTATAGAACAGAATCGCAACTGTTTCAAAAAAAACGCGAGGACACGTACAAGTCAAAAAAACGGGCAAGACCTGCGAAGCCAATCTAAAAAAAATGAAAAAAGTAACTTTTTTAGTTGCATATCAAAAAAAATATTAACTTTGCGCCAAATTATACAATCATCTATGAACAAAAATAATTATTGCGTAATCATGGCGGGCGGGGTCGGAAGTCGCTTTTGGCCCCTGAGCCGTAAGAACAACCCCAAACAGTTCCTCGACATTATGGGCGTGGGAAAAACGCTTATACAGCAAACGTTCGACCGCTTTAGCAAGGTAGTGCCGAAAGAGAATATAATTATCGTTACCAACGAAATTTATAAGGATATTACCGTTGAACAGTTGGAAATTCCTGAAAAACAGGTGCTTTGCGAGCCATTGCGCAAAAATACCGCTCCCTGTATCGCCTATTCCAATTTCAGGATATTGAAGGAAAACCCAAACGCCAATATCGTTGTAGCCCCTTCTGACCACCTGATTGCCAACGAGAATGAATTTTTGCAAGTTATTCAAAAAGCGCTCGATTTTACAGCCGATAACGACGCGCTTCTCACAATAGGCATAAAGCCCAGCCGCCCAGATACAGGTTATGGCTACATACAGAAGTGTAACAAAAAAACAAAACTGATAATGCCATGCCCGGAAATGAACAAGGTAAAAACCTTCACAGAAAAACCGGAATTGGAAATGGCAAAAATATTCTACGAAAGCGGCGAATTTTGTTGGAATTCGGGAATATTCTTTTGGTCGCTCAAATCAATAATGCAGGCTTTCGACGATCACATGCCAGACGTAAATAACCTGTTTAAAACCAATATTGACCATATAGGCTCCGACCAAGAAGCAAATATAATATCAAAGATATATGCGCAATGCCGCAATATTTCTATTGACTATGCAATAATGGAAAAAGCGGATAATGTATACGTGCTTTGCGCTGATTTCGGCTGGTCGGACATTGGCACGTGGAGTTCCCTGTTCGCAAACCAGAAAAAAAATGAAAATCATAATGCAGTTGTAGGAAACAATGTATTTTTGTACGATACAAAAGGTTGCGAAATAAATATTCACCCGCAAAAACTTGCAGTGATACAGGGACTTGAAGATATGATAGTGGTACAAACAGACGATGTGTTGCTTATTTGCCGAAAGGAAGAAGAACAGCGTATCAAAGATTTTGTAAATAACGTGAAAATAGAAAAAGGCGATTATTACATTTAGTAATTAGTTTTGACTGCGTCGAGCTAAAGGTTCAGGTTTCAGAAAAGTAAATAAAAGGTATATATATATATGTTAGAAATATTTGAAAATGAATTGTTTAAAGAAATAGAGATTGATGACAGGCTAAAACTTCACTACGCTATTTCAAATTTTGGACGGCTTGTCAGCTATAAAGAAAAGCTTGAAGACGGAAGGATCGTTAAAGGGTCGCTTACCGAAGGTTACAGAATTTTTCGTTACAAAATTTTCCATGGCAAAGAAATATCTTACAAACATCGGTTTTTTTGCAAACTTGTTGCCGAACGCTTTCTCGAAAAGACTTCCGACGACCAGACTTGTCTTCTGCATTTAGACCACAATCGCTCAAACGACAATGTTAGTAACCTCAAATGGGCTACTAAACAGGAAATGCTGGAACATCACAGTACAAGCCAAAAGGTTAAAAGAGCCAGAAAAAAGGCAAAGAAAAGACTCATTGAGTACAGCAAAAAAAGAGACGGATTCAAGCTTACAACGACAAAAGTCATACATATCAAAACGTTACTTGCCAATCCTGAACGAAAAACGCGAATGAAGATGATTGCCAGACAATTTGGCGTTAGCGAAATGCAAATTTATAGAATAAAATCGGGAAAAAATTGGGGACACGTAAATATTTGACTGCTGATTCAAAAAAAATCGCTATCTTTGCAGCGTAATAAATATGGCAACTCTATTTTCAATATATTAATGTATTATGATAACTGTCCTAAACAAGAGCAAGTCGCTGTTTAACACCTATTTATCTGAAACGCGCGATGAAAATATCCAGAATAATCATTGCCGTTTTCGTCGGAACATGGAGCGTATGGGGTCTGTCTTTGCCTACGAAATAAGCAAACAGATGCAATTCAGCGTTCACGAGGTTTCAACTCCTTTTGGCATTGCCAAGGAGGAGGTTATTTCGCAACCGCCGGTTGTAATTTCGGTCATGCGCTCTGGGCTTCCGTTGCAGACGGGAGTACTCGATTTTTTCGATAGCGCGTCGGCAGGTTTTATTTCTTTAAACCACGATTACGATAAAAAGGGGAATATGCAGGTAAGCCTTGAATATGTGTCTTTGCCGTCAATTCACGACAAGGAATTGATACTTTGCGACGCCATGATTGCATCGGGCGAATCTATGGCGCTTGCCTACAAATCGCTGATTACCAGAGGAACGCCTACTCACGTGCATTTAGTCGCATTGATTGCCAGCAAGGAAGGACTTGCAAATTTGCGTAAAAAACTGCCGACAAAACGCGTTTCGTTGTGGCTGGGAGCAATTGACGATGAACTTACTGCAAAATCGTACATAGTGCCGGGAATGGGCGATGCCGGCGATTTGGCGTTTGGAGCAAAAGATACGGAATAATACCGATATTCTTTGCATGGACGACTTTATTTTTTCCCTCAACGTAGTAGCTCCGCTGTTTTTACTGATAGCGGCTGGGTACGCCATGCGGCAGTTCAATTTTGTTTCCGACCGATTTCTCACGGAAGCCACCCGAATTGTCTTCAAATTCATGTTTCCGCTGATGATGTTTCATAATATAAGGAAAATTTTTCACGGCGATTTTTCTAACGCATCATTGTTGATATTTGTAGGCGTGACAGGCGTTTCTATCGTTATTCTTGTTTCGCTGTGTATAGTTCCGTTGTTTGTTAAGGGCAACGGTCAGCGCGGAAGCATGATACAGGGAATATACCGCAGCAACCTGCTGATATACGGGATGCCGCTTGCAACTGGCATGTATGGACAGGACGCCGCATATTTCGTGGCTGCGTTGCTGGGGATAATCACGCCGTTGTACAATATCGTGGCGGTTATTCTGTTGTCAGCCTTTTCAGAAACGCGCGCCAAGCGTTTTTCCGTTAAACAAATGGCTGCCGACCTTGCCCGCAATCCACTGATAATAGGCTGTGTGGCGGGCTTTCTGTTCGGCGCGTTGCGTATTGACGTGCCAACGGCAATAAATAAACCCATAGGCGATATTTCCGAAATGGCTCCGCTTTTAGCGCTAATACTGATGGGTGGCGAATTTAGATTCGGAAAACTGAACAATAATCTGTGGAAAGTTTTTTCGGCAACCGCTGCACGTTTGATAATAGTTCCGCTGGCGGCAATGATAATTTTCATACCTATGGGCTTCCGAGCAATCGAATTGAGCGTTTTGCTGTGCCTTTTTGCAACGCCAACGGCGGTAACAAGCTACATAATGGCGGGAAATATGGGTTGCGACGGCGAACTTTCGGGACAAATAGTTGTGATGACTACCGCAGTCTCAAGCATCAGTATTTTCCTCTTTATCTTTGTACTTAAAAGCATGGGATTGTTATGTTAGATTTCACCGAAGGTAAGCCATGGAAATTGATAGTAAAATTTTCAATACCGCTGATGATTAGCAACGTATTGACGCAACTTTACTATGTAGCTGATATGTATATTATTGGAAACTATATCAGTCAGGAGGCTATGGCTTCGGTGGGAACTACGATGTCAATAATGTTTGCGTTGGTTTCTTTGGTAATAGGCATCAATACGGGAAGTACCGTTATTGTTTCGCAATATTTTGGCGCAAAGGACGAAGTAAAACTGAAAAGCGCCATTGATACCATAATCATATTTATCATTGTGGCGGCATTGGTAGTAACCGCTCTCGGACTTTTTTTCTGCGAACATCTTTTGCGACTTGTGCGAACGCCCGATGATGTATTTGAACATTCATACGTTTTCATGCAAATTATACTAATCGGCATGGCTCCGTTGTTTGCAATAAACTGTTTTATTGCCATTCTTCGCGGGATGGGCGATTCAAAAACGCCTCTTTACGCCATGCTGATTTCATCGGGCATCAACATTGTTCTTTTGTTAGTGTTTGTACCCGTTATGGGCATGGGCATATCGGGCGCGGCATGGGCAACGGTTTTGGCGCAAACAATAACAACCGTCGGCTTGATTTTATGGCTTAACCGAACGCACTCCATCATAAAAATAAAACTGCAAAAACTTCAATTCGACATGGAAATATTTCGCAGCAATGTGCGCATAGGGCTACCCAATGGCGTACAGCAGGCGTTAGTTGCTGTGGGAATGATGGCAATGCTGGGAATAGTAAACCGATTTAGCGTGGAAAACAGCGATATACTTGTTGCCTATTCTATTGTTAATCGCATAGACGTGCTTGCGATGGCTCCGGCAATGACTTTTGCCGTTGCAATAGCCGCTTTCACAGGACAGAACATCGGCGCGCAAAAAGTTTATAGAATATCGGCGGGTTTGAAATCAACGCTTCTAATTTCGGCGGCAATAACGGTTTTTATTTCAGCAATTTTGGTTATTTTTGCAGAGCCGACCATGAAAATGTTTTCAACAGAAATCACTCCCGAAGTAGTTGCCGTCGGTAAACGATACTTGATTATGGTTTGTCCGTTTACTGTTATATTTTCCACGATGTTTATTTGCAACGGAGTAATGAGAGGCGCGGGCGACACTCTCGCGCCGATGTTCGTTACCCTGATGTCGCTGTGGTTAGTGCGTATCCCGCTTGCATCGTTTTTGTCTGATATTATTGGAACAGACGGAATATGGCTGTCAATTCCGGTAACGTGGAGCTTCGGTTGTTTGCTCGCTTTCCTGTATTACCGCACAGGACGCTGGAAAAACAAGGGAGTAATTAAGCCGATTGAAGATTGGTAATAACGGTAAAATTATCCGGATAATTTACTACATATAACAGAAATATTATTATTTTTTCATTTTATTGTTGTTTGTATATGATATTTATGTATCTTTGCGGTTGAGCAGCATTAAAAATTTATCACATTCCAAGAAATAAAGAAAATTGAAAATAGATTTAGTATATTTATGGGTAGACGGCAACGACGAAAACTGGCTCGCCAAGAAAAATGCAGCGCTTGCGAAGATGGGAGCTCCGCCGATAAAATCATCTGTCGGCGATAATCGCTGGCGCGACAACGACGAGTTGAAATATTCACTGCGTAGCGTTGAAAAATTTGCCCCGTGGATTAACCATATTTTTATAGTAACTGATGAACAAACCCCCAACTGGCTGAATATTAGTCATCCCAAAATCACAATCATTGACCATCGGCAAATTATTCCCGAAGACTGTCTTCCTCTCTTCTGTTCTAACGCTATAGAGATGTTTTTGTGGAATATACCCGAATTGTCGGAATATTTTTTATATGCCAACGATGATATGTTTTTTGGAAAACCTGTCGAGCCGTCTTTCTTTTTTGACGAGTATGGAAAACCGATAGTGATTATGAAGGAGAGGCAAAGGAGTTTCAAAAATTTGGACGACAGATCGCATGTTTCTACACGAGTATATATGGTAAAATCTGCGCGTACAGTAAAATTTGCGTACAAAAGGCTCAATAAAAAATTTCATCTGGCGTTCAAACACGCTATAGAGCCAATTCGCAAATCATACATGACCGAAAACTTTAAGGAAATGGAATATGAAATTATGACAACGACAGTTACGCCATTTCGCGAAGTGAACAATATTCATCGCACAATCATGCCATTCGCAGACAACGCAAAAAGACGGAACACCATTGTTCTCAACTGGCGCACAAGCGACAAGCGGATAATCTACATCGCTGAAAACGACAGCAGGCTGCGTAGAATTTTTCACTCGCTCTTGTGGCTCTTTGCAACCATTGCAGGAACAATAAAATACGATTGCTACGACAAGCAGTGGCGTATAGTCAAATTTATCAAAAAATATCGTCCGACCCTATTCGCAATAAACGATTTTTCGTCGAAAAAATCAACATTCGAGAAGGCTTTCGGACTTATAGAAGATATGTTTCCGAACAGTTCGGAGTTTGAAAATGATTAGTAAAGTAATTTGCAAACGCTTACGATTCAGAAATATAATATAATGAGAAAACTATCTTTATTCATAACAATTCTTTTTTCTGTTATTTTACGATATTTTTGCCCAAAGTGGAACAGAGGGCTTTACTATTTTTCTATCGTATCGCCCTGTAAATTTTCCCCGGCAAACTCTGCACAAGCCCTGCCAATTCAAGGTTTAAAAGTAATATAGAAGCCTTGCTGACTGATAATTGCAATGCAAAACTCATATTATCAATAGGGCTTTCGCCGTTTTCCCGTAAATATTGCATGATGCTGTTTTCTTCGGGCGACAGCGTGGGAAACAATTCTATTTGAACGGGCTTTTGAGATTGTTTATCCCACCCCATAATGTACTCAATATCGGCAACCGACTGTAAAAGGTTAGCCTTGTTGGTCTTTATCAGCCAGTTGCAACCGGCAGAACATGTATCGGTCAAACGTCCGGGAAAGGCAAAAACATCGCGATTGTACGAGTTGGCTATATCGGCTGTTATCAATGCGCCGCCGCGTATTTTTGATTCTATGATGATTGTTGCGTCCGACAAGCCTGCAATTAATCGGTTACGACGAATAAAATTATTACGTTCGATGCCGCTGTCGCTCAAAAATTCGGTAAGAAGCGCCCCCTGTTCGATTATTTCGCGGGCTGTAGAGGCGTGAACTGAAGGATAAATCTGCGACAATCCGTGTCCAAGTACGGCAATAGTTGGTAAACCGTTGCGCAAAGCCGCTCTATGCGCACAAATATCAATACCCAGAGCCAGTCCGCTTACGATAACAGTATTGTGGTTTAACTTACACAACTCATCAATCAGCTTGTTACAAAGATCTTTACCGTAGTGTGTGGCTTGACGAGTTCCTACAATACTTAATATCTTGGTATGCTCAAAATCTACATCGCCCTTGTAGAAAAAGATAACAGGCGAATCGGGACAATTTTTCAGACGTTCGGGATAATTATCGTCCAAATAAAAGGAATAACTGATGCGATGCTTGACGATAAATTCAATTTCTTTTTCGGCTTTTGCCAGCACGTTGTTGTTCGCTATGGAATCAGCCAATATTTCGCCAACGCTGGGTATCTTCATCAGTGTTTTTTTCTTTTCCGAAAAAACAGCCTCTACCCCGCCGCAATACGAAATCAATTTCTTGGCTAAAATGTCGCCAATTCCCGGTATGAGACCTATACCAATTTTATATTTTAAATCGTCCAAAATGATTGTATATAGATTTTCGCAACTTTTTTGTGTTATTTTAATTAAATTTCCCTGCTTTTTCCAAACTTTTATACGCTCTATCCACTGCATCGGAAAATGCGCGGGCAGTTATGGTTGCCGCCGTGATGCCGTCAATTTCGCCGCCGTCTTTTCTCACTCTGAGGTTGTTTACGCTCGGATTTTTGCCGATGAATTGGTCTTTAAATTCGGCATCAGCCATTTTTGTGCCAAGACCGGGCGTTTCGGCATGTTCCAGCACCGTACTGTTGATCACGTTTCCCGCCGTGTCGAAGCCTACCATCAGACGTATCAACCCGCTAAAACCTCTCATTGTCCATGTTCTGACGGCAAAACCTACTATTTCGCCGTCTTTTAGGGCAGGGTAGCAAGACAGACTTTCGCCGCCGTCAAAACTTTCTATTTCAAAGGCTTCGTCCGATGGATTATTGTCAAATTCGGGCAATACAGCCATTATTGCAAAGTTTTGTTTGATTTTTTCAGCGGCTGCCTTAGGCTCTTTGGTCAATTCGTACATAAATCCCAACGATGCAGAAGAAACAGTTGTTATAACCAACAAAGTGATTACCATATTTAAGAGCGTTGATTCTTTTTTAGCCATTTTTTACCTCCTTCCCAAACAGTGTGGGCTTTATGTATGTGTTGATAAGCGGAACGAAAGCGTTCATAATCAGTATTGCAAACGATATTCCTTCGGGATAAGCCCCGAAAACACGTATTATCACTGTAATTACCCCAATACCAACGCCATATACCAACATTCCTGCGCGGCTCATTGGCGAGGTTACATAATCGGTTGCCATGAATATCGCGCCAAGCAGTAAACCGCCTGTAAGCAGATGAAACACAGGGGTTGCAAAAGTTTCTGGATTTGCTAACCACAAAATACCGGTAAAAACGGCTGTTGTGAGAATTATACTGACAGGGATATGCCATGTAACGACCTTGCGTACAAGCATATAAACCAGTCCAAGCAGTAACGCCGCCGCTGCAATTTCGCCCATAGAGCCGCCCATGTTGCCGATTAACATATCAAGCGTTGAGGGTATATTCCCGCTGCCTTCCTTAAACACTCCAAGCGGTGTGGCGCCTGTGAAAGCGTCAATATATTCTGCGGAATAATCGCTAAAACTGAATACTGTTTCGAGATTCCAGCGCGAAACCACAGGTTTGGGCCAACTTGTCATGTGCACAGGAAACGAGAGCAGCATGAAAACGCGCCCCACTAATGCGGGATTAAACAGATTGTTGCCCAATCCGCCGAAAGTCATCTTTACCACGCCGATAGCCATTACTGCGCCGAGAAATAGTATCCAGAACGGAATGTTTGTCGGCACGTTGAATGCCAGCAATACGCCTGTTACAATAGCCGAGCCGTCGTGCAGGGTTGTTTCCTGTTTCATCAGGAACTTTTGAATTACGTATTCGACGAACACACAGCACATTACCGAAACTGCGGTAACATACAGCGCGCCCAGCCCGAAAAACCACACCGACACAAGAAAAGCCGGAACTAAAGCCAACAGCACATCGTACATCAGTCGTTCGATGCTGTTACCGCTGTGTATATGCGGCGCGGGCGATACAGTAAATAATTTACTCATACGGTTTTCTTATTATTTCAGAACATTGTTCTTGGGTCTGTTATTTTTCCTGTTACTGCTGCGGCGGCGGCTACCAACGCGCCCGCCAGCAAAGTGCGCGAGCCGGGTCCCTGCCGTCCTTCAAAATTTCGGTTGGTTGTTGAAACAGCGTACATTCCCGCAGGAACTTTATCATCGTTCATCGCCAAGCACGCCGAACAGCCCGGCTGACGAAGCTCAAAACCAGCCTCTTCCAATATCCTATCCAAACCTTCTGCGCGAATTTGCCGCTCTACCGCCCCCGAGCCGGGTACAAGCCATGCAACAATTTCAGAATGTTTTTTGCGTCCCTTCACAAATTCGGTAAAAGCCCGAAAATCCTCAATACGACCGTTAGTGCAACTGCCCAGAAAAACATATTGAACGGCGTGTCCAACTATCTTCTGTGCAGGACTGAAACCCATGTATTGCAGGGCTTTGTCGAAAGTAATCTTGTCGTTGCCCGAAAGATTTTTGCCATCGGGTATGCTGTCGGTTATTTTCATTCCCATGCCGGGGTTGGTGCCGTAGGTTATCATCGGCTCTATGTCGGCTGCATCGAATACGTATGTTTTGTCGAACACTGCGCCCTCGTCTGTTTTCAGCGTTTTCCAATATGCGAGGGCTTTGTCCCATTCTTCGCCTTTTGGAGCGTATTCGCGGTCTTTGAAATACTCGAAAGTTTTTTCATCGGGAGCAATCAATCCGCCGCGCGCGCCCATTTCGATGCTCATATTGCAGACCGTCATTCTGCCTTCCATACTCAACGCGCTAACAGCCGAGCCTGCGAACTCTACGAAATAGCCCGTTCCGCCGCCGGCAGTAAGTTTCGAGATGATGTACAGCACAATATCCTTTGCTGTTACGCCTTTCCCCAATTTGCCGTTTACTTCAATTTTCATGCTTTTTGGCTTGGGCTGCATGATACACTGCGAAGCCAATACCATTTCCACTTCGCTGGTGCCTATACCGAAGGCTACGCTACCGTAGGCTCCGTGCGTTGAAGTGTGGCTGTCGCCGCACACGATAGTCATTCCCGGTAGGGTGATGCCGAGTTCGGGACCTACAACGTGTACAACTCCTTGCTTGGGGTTGCCCAATCCGAAGTAGGCTACATCGTGATTTTTGGCGTTGATAGCCAGCGTTTCCACCTGTAAACGCGACTGCTCCTCGGCAATCGGCAGGTTTTGATTGAGCGTAGGCACGTTGTGGTCGCAGGTGGCGAACGTCTGTTTGGGGCGAGCCGCCTTCAATCCGCGCCTGTCAATACCTGCAAAAGCCTGCGGACTTGTAACTTCATGCACCAAATGACGGTCTATGTACAATACATCGGGACCGCCTTCAATGCGCTTTACAACGTGGCTCTCCCAAATCTTGTCAAATACGGTTCTGTTCATCTAAATATTTTTGGTTAAAATATCAGCCGCAAAAATAGATGAAATTTTTATCTTTTCCAAAGCGTAAAAAAAAATGTAAAAAAATTTTCATAAATTGCGAATATATCAAAAAAATGAGTTACTTTGCAAAAAAATATTTGAATTCAAACTTAAAACATAAATAATTATGCAAGAAATTAAAAATTTTATCGAGACCAATCAGGCTCGTTTTATAGAAGAGTTATTCGGTTTACTGCGCATTCCGTCAATCAGTTCGGCAGAAAAGCACAAACCCGACATGTTAAGGACGGCAGAATATTGGGCTGAATTACTTTTGAGAGTCGGCGTCGATAAGGCGGCAGCAATGCCAACAGCGGGAAATCCCGTTGTGTATGGCGAGAAAATAATAGACCCCAAGTTGCCTACCGTATTGGTGTATGGACACTATGACGTGATGCCGGTTGATCCGCTTGAATTGTGGAGCAGTCCGCCATTTGAGCCTGAAATACGCGATGGTAGAATATATGCGCGTGGCGCAAACGATGACAAGGGGCAATGTTTCATTCACGCCAAGGCTTTCGAGTACTTAAATCAAAGCGGTACTCTGAACTGTAACGTCAAATTTATGATAGAAGGCGAGGAAGAAGTCGGGTCGCCATCGCTGGCAGCTTGGTGTTCAGAAAATAAGGAAATGTTGAAAGCCGATGTTATTTTGGTATCGGATACTTCAATGATAAATAAGGATACGCCTGCCATAACCTGCGGTTTGCGCGGGATAGCATATCTTGAAGTTGAGGTTACAGGACCTAACCGAGACCTGCACTCCGGACTTTTTGGCGGCGCAGTAGCAAATCCCATTAACGTTCTTGCTAAAATGATAGCATCGTTGCAAGATGAAAATGGACGCGTTACGGTAAAAGGTTTTTACGATGACGTTATTGAATTGAGTGAAGCCGACCGCGCAGAACTCAACAAGGCGCCTTTTGATATTGACGCGTACAAAAAATCGCTTGAAATTAATAGTTTGCACGGCGAAAACGGATACACAACTCTCGAACGCACAGGCGTCAGACCAACGCTTGATGTTTGCGGTATATGGGGGGGCTACACTGGCGAGGGGTCAAAGACAGTGCTGCCGTCAAAGGCATACGCAAAAATTTCAATGCGCTTGGTTTCAAATCAAGACCATGAAAAGATTGCGAAACTGTTTACAGAACATTTTTTGTCAATAACGCCCGATTGCGTGAAGGTTAAAGTTACCAATCTTCATGGCGGACAGGCATACGTATCGCCTACCGATTCGCCTGCATACCGCGCCGCTGCAAAAGCGTTGGAAACAACTTTCGGAAAAACACCTGTTCCTGTATATAGCGGAGGAAGTATTCCAATAATTGCTACATTTGAGAAAATTTTGGGACTAAAATCTTTGCTGATTGGCTTCGGATTAGACTCCGACGCAATACACTCGCCAAACGAAAACTTCCAATTGACTTGTCTTTTCAAGGGAATAGAGGCTATTGCCCGTTTTTACGGAAATTTTGCTAATAAGCAGTAATAGTAAAAAACAAACACGAAGCTCTTTCGTAAAGTGGAATTGCTTTATCACAAGGGTCACAAAGTGATTTCACAAGGGTCCCAACGCCTTTTCGCAATACTTTTGCAGCATTAAATTTTAAAATAAATCTACATGAAAAGATTAAATTTGGTGCTGTTAGGGGCATGATTAGATTTGCGGTGCAAAATGTTGAGAGTTGTGGGTATGGGCTAAAACATGCGTATTTTTAGACTTTGTACGCAAACCGCCGAGACGCAATGGAAAAAATACGCGTAGTGCGTCGAAAACTCTAAAAAATCAAGTTCTTTGACATAAATTGTTTTAACGAAAATGCCGTGTCAGTTTATTGTTTTCAGAAAAAATAAAAATAATACGAAAAATATTTTGCTTTTAATTAAAATCTATTTTGTATTTTTGCGGTTGTAAATTTTTAGTCAAAACCGAAATATTCGAGAAAATTTTTGAAATGGCAAAAATAGCCAAAATGA
>Ga0099364_10007968_pt1 | contig 15009 bp, 14 predicted proteins | sample TergutTh196P3_FD_73070 | JGI IMG/M metagenome (GOLD analysis project Ga0099364, IMG submission 73070) | Microcerotermes parvus P3 segment gut microbial communities from Pointe-Noire, Republic of the Congo - Th196 P3 | ecosystem: Host-associated > Arthropoda: Insects > Digestive system > Gut ... | reverse complement strand
AACATCGGTACGCCGATGTGGAATGTCCGGCGCACACCGGCAACTGCCGATGTCGATTGGCTGCAAGAGGCACTCGATTGGTTGGAATACTGCAACGGACCGGCAACGTCGAAGTGGGGTGCGGTGCGAGCGGCGAATGGACACCCAGAGCCGTACAACGTCAAGTATTGGGAGATCGACAATGAAATTGAAACATCGGTCGAAGACTACGTTGCCGCTATCAAAAAGTTTGTCCCTGCAATGAAGGCGATGGATCCGACGATCAAAATTGCCGCCTGCGGTTCGTGGCGGGGCAATCTGAATGAACGCCGAAGGTTCGACAGCGGGGTTATCAATGGAGCGGCGGAACTTTTCGATTGGATTAGTTTTCACCATTACGAGTGGGATGCGAACAACTTTGCGACTGGTCCGCTTTGGCTGGAAGATTACTTCCGTGAAGTCAAAACGATGATTGACAATTCGGCGAACAAGAACATCAAGATTTTCGATTCGGAATGGAATGCTCAATCGACCGACTGGCGTACCGGCTTGTATGCGGGCGGATTGCTCAATGTCTTTGAACGTTGCGGCGATTTTATGGAGATGGCTGCGCCCGCTCTGTTTTTGCGTCATGCGAGGGCGACGGCGTGGGACAATGCGTTTATCAATTTCGATAACAAGTCGTGGTTTCCTGCGCCGAATTATGTCGTGATGAAGTTATGGCGAGAGCATTACGCACCGACACGCATCGGTTTGGACGGCGATCAGCGGGGATTGAATGTGATAGCCACGAAATCGGAGGATGGCAAGACGTTGTACTTCAAGGCAGTCAATCCGACGAATGAGGTGCGCAATGTTACGCTCAATGTCGGTGCTGACATGAAGGAAGCGTCGTTAAAATTGGTCACGGCAAGGGGGTTGAATGATCGGAACACATTGGCGAATCCGAATGCGATTGCTCCTCGTGATGTCGAAGCGAAGGTGGAAGGGGGAGCAGTGCGTTATACTTTGCCTGCGTATTCGGCGGGGGTGCTGGTGGTGCAATAGACGACATTGAGCCGGTACTCCGGCTAGGCTTGCAGACCGATTCGGAACATGCTCTAACTTTCGATGTTATACCGCTTGATTTTCCGGTCCAACGTCGTCCGTTCGATGCCGAGTTGCTTCGACGCAAGGCTTTTGTTCCACTCGGTATGCTCCAATGTGCGGATAATATGGTTGCGCTCCACGTCATCCAGCGAAAGGGGAATGAACAAATCCCTACCCATTTTTTCCGGTGCCGAAATAGCACTCTCGCCGGTGGTGTTCAACTTCGAGAGTAGCAAATCCTGCTCCATAACCAGCGGTCCCGAACCGAGCACTACCGCTCGCTCAATAATGTTTTTCAGTTCACGAACATTTCCGGGCCACCGGTAACTCATCAAGGTTTGCATAGCTTCGGGTGTGAACCCTGTATATTTTCTTCCTGTTTCCTTGCAAAAGCGGTCCAAGAAGTAATTGGCGAGCACCGATATGTCCGTTTGGCGTTTCCGAAGCGGCGGAACAATGATTTCCAACACTCGAAGCCGAAAGAACAGATCGTGCCGGAATCTTCCCGCCGCTACCTCCTTTTCCAAATCGCGGTTCGTTGCCGTGATGATGCGAACATCCACGGTAACGGACACATTGCCGCCGACCCTCTCAAAGGCGTTGTTTTCCAGCACCCTGAGCATTTTCGCTTGAAGATTCGGAGTCATTTCGCCGATTTCGTCGAGAAACAATGTTCCCGAATCGGCGGCTTCAAATCTTCCGATCTTGCGTTCCATCGCACCGGTAAAGGCACCTTTTTCGTGTCCAAATAATTCGCTTTCCAAAAGCGTTTCGGAAATAGCGGCACAATTCAGACAGATAAGCGGTTTCGATTTTCTTGGGCTTGCCAAGTGAACCGCCCTGGCGATCAGTTCTTTTCCGGTTCCGCTTTCGCCGCGAATCAACAGGGCGGTTTTTCCCTCGGCGGCGCGGGCGATCAAATGATGCACCATTTGGATTTGCGGACTATTACCGATGATCTCGCTGTGCATCTGCAACATTTCCCGAAGGTTGACGTTTTCCTTTCGGGCTTGTGTCAGGTTCGTTGCCAATTCCTTTTGCTTGTTAATGTGTGTCAATGCAACGGCAACCGTATCCGCTATCGCTAATGAGTATTCGAGATCCGACTCGTCCAAGCAGCGGTCATCGGCAGTGGTGTAGAGGTGCAACATTCCCAAAATGCCATTTTGGTAACGGATGGGAGCAACGAGAGCGTTATTCAGACCGGCATTCTCGTTTTCACTGGGCACCGCCGCTTTTTTTGTTTTCTTCGTTCCTTCGTTGGGATTCTCATGAACGAGAAACGCTTCCTTTTTTTCAAAGACGGTGCGAGCCAATGCGGCAGAGATCGGAGTATATCGTGCTTTGTTTAACGTTGTTTCCGCGACAAGCCGGATATCCGATGCTTGTTGCTGCGAATGAAGACTGTAAGGGAAGAGCCAAAGTCCTGCGCCTTCCGCCCTTGTTGCGGCGAGTAATCCTTCCAGAGCAATGTGGGCAACGTTATCGACATCTTCGGCTTTACCGATTTGATAGGCAAGCCGACACATTTCTGCGGGACCGAATCCTGTTTTGGTTGTCGGGAGGACAATGTTCTGGGTTTCCAATTCCGAATCCGGCTTGAGAAGCGACGCATAACTTTTTTGATGGATGATTTCCGATTCCGATTCGTTGTCACGATCATCGGCGGGACCTTGAAGAGTTTCACTGACTCCCAAAACGCCGGAATGATGTTTGACAACATTGCCGTATTCATCAGTAAGGATCTCCTTTGTATCGAGGTCTCCGGGCGATCCCTCACCAAACTGCAATACTGCGCGTCCGATCTGAATGTGTTGACCTGCTTGTAGTGGACATGCCCGTGTGGTAATGTTCAAATCGCCCACGAAGGTGCCGTTTCGGCTTCCCAAATCTTGGACAAACCACTGTCCATCTTGGAAAAACAATTTTGCGTGAAAGCGGCTGCACCGATCATCAATGAATGAAACGAGATTTTCCGTTGCCCGACCGATGGTAACAACATCCTTTTCGGAGAACGAATAAACATGTTTTTGTTCGTTATTTTGCGTCAGAATCAGATAAGCCAGCCCGTGTTGCATAGGAAAATTTGTGACAATACCAATGGAGCCGTATCAGTGTACCAAATATAGAAAAAAAAAGCAAGACAGGGAGTAGCAAAATAAAACATTTTTTTAGTTTTGCCACACTTTTGTAAAGTGTGGCAAAACCGGGGTCATTTTTCGGCGAAAAAGCGGCACAACACCCTCCGGCGAAGTCCTATACCGTACACGGGAACAAAGGGAACCTTCTTTCTTTGTGGTGGTGGGAATTTTGACCGCAAAGACACGAAGGAGGCACAAAGAGAAAACCTTTTTGGACAGAACCGGTTCACTGAACCCGGATCGTACTATCCGGGTTTTCTGCCCACTATTAACATTTCGCCGTCCGATTGTGGTAAAATGTTGCCAATGAACGAAAACGAAGCAACGGTCGCAGTTATAGATTCCAAGGCGTTACTAAAAGTCTTTGGACCGTCTGATTCCAATCTTCGCCGTATTCGGCAGACTCTCGGTATCAAAGTAACCCTCGACGGCAACAAAGTTTTACTTCGGGGAACTTCCGAAGCCATCCGGCGAGGATCACACCTATTGGAACAACTGCAACGACTCGCCCTGCGGAATGGACAGTTAGACACCGATGACATTCAGCGGGCAATTTCCGAAGTCGTTCACGGAAAAGAGGTTTCCAACATCAAGCCGATTGATGTTTACAACGGAAAACAGATTAGGGCAAAGACCGACGGACAGGCTCGGTATCTGGAATTGCTCCGAAGCAAGGCGATTGTGATCTGTATCGGTCCCGCTGGCACAGGCAAGACCTATCTTGCTGTTGCCAAAGCGGTCGAAGCGTTGAAGACCGATGCCGTTAAAAAAATCGTGTTGGTGCGTCCCGCCGTTGAGGCGGGAGAGAGTCTCGGCTTTCTTCCCGGCGATCTGCAAGCGAAGATCAATCCGTATCTGCGTCCGCTCTTCGATGCCCTCGCCGATATGATGGATCGCGACATGTTAAAGCGGTATATGGAGGAAGACCGGATCGAAGTGATTCCTCTCGCTTATATGCGGGGACGGACGCTTAACAATGCTTCGATCATTTTGGACGAAGCACAAAACACAACGGTTGCGCAGATGAAGATGTTTTTGACCCGGATGGGCGATTCTTCGACGATTACCGTTTGCGGCGATGCGACGCAGATTGATTTACCGGAGAACAAGCGCAGCGGCTTGATCGATGCCCGACAGCGTCTTCGGCAAATCGAGACAATAGGCATGTTGCAACTTGACCGCAACGACATCGTTCGGCACCCGCTGGTGCAACAGATTGTCAACGCGTATGAGTGATGTAGTGATGTCTATGGAACGCTGAAAATACCGCAATCGTCATTCCGGCAAAAACTTTACTTCGCATTGACTAATCCAGGGCGGATGCCTTCGAGATATTCGCCCAAACGGTTGAGCACTTCGATTTCAATTTGCCGGACTCGCTCGCGAGTCAGTCCCAGCCTTTCTCCGATTTCTTTGAGCGTTCGGGTCTCGTGTCCGCACAGCCCATACCTCATTTTGAGAATAGCGGCATCTCGCGGCTCCATTAATTCGAGTTGTTGCATCACATACGTTAAGTTGTCGCTTGCTAACATTGCTTCGTCGGGACGATAGCGGCGTTTGTCGGCGACTACTTCACTGAGCGACCAGCCGATTTCCGGTTGATCAAATTGGGGAATCAAACTATTGATCAAAATGGCTTTTTTGATCAACGATAACCGTTTTCGCGGCAGTCCGACGAGCCGGGCAACCTCTTCGTGAGTTGGTGTACGTCCCAGGTCTCCCAGCAGCCGAGTCGTTGCCCGTTGCCACTTGACAAGAATTTCGACCATATATGCAGGAATCCGAATCGTCTTGGACGAGTTAATCAGTGCCCGCTTGATCGACTGTTTGATCCAGTAACTTGCATAGGTCGAAAATCTGGTCCCCATTGCCGGGTCGAATCCCTCGACGGCCCGGAGGAGTCCCAGATTTCCTTCCTCGATCAAGTCCTGCAATCCTAGTCCGCGACCGGTATAGCCTCGGGCGATATTTACTACAAGCCGCAAATTGGAACGAATCATCAGATCTCTTGCATCCATATCGCCTTCGCTGACCGCTCTGGCTAACTGCAGTTCCTCGTCGGCAGTGAGCAGAAAGGTGCCGGTGATTTCACGAAGATAGGTTTCCAAAGGCGATTGGACTTCCGACATCGTGTCATCATCGTCGATGAATGTGGTGGATACTGAACGCGGTTCCATGTGTAATACGTTCTAATGGACGATTTGTCGGGAGAAAACTCAAAAAAAGTGTCTTTTCGGAATCTCCTCTCCAAAATAGCGTATCGACTTGAAAGGAGCCTTTCTAAAAAAAAGCCGACAATCCTCTTGTTATTCTCTGTATCCCTAAAAGAGCGGCTATACACGGGAAAACGGCTTTTCCCGGCTTGCCAAATAGTCCATAGAAACGGAAAAGAACATAGATGACTCGGAAAACGATTATGCCTTATCCCCTTGAAACGGTTGAACCAAAGAATCCAATTTATAGGGTGTTACGGAACCATTGTGCACTCTACTGTCCCAGCGGATAAAAGTTCACAAAGCCCGGAGTGGAAACCCCGGTGTGAGACCCCGCCAGGGCAGTAAGACTTCCGTCGGAAAATTTTGAGCAAAAAATGAAAGCCGGGAACGTAACAAAATGAGAGCCGGGAACGGAGCGCAGCGCAGTGACCGGATCACTCGGAGTACCGGCTAAATAACTCGGTCGCTGCGTTCCCGGCTTTCATGTCTTGCTTGTTATTTTTCGGCAAAAGCCATACGCTATCCCCGTGTGGTAAATTCCTTGAGGGCGGCATCGATCAGACTACGGTGTTGTTCCGGTTTGACTTCCGCTCGAATCATCTTACCCGCGAGGTTCGTGGCAAGCATAGCACTTTGCTCCGCAATGCTCTGTAAGGCAGAAGTTGTCGCACTTTCGATTTCCTTCATCGCCCGATCCCGTTCCAAACCGGCAGCATCCCGCGCTTTCGCCACGATGTCCTCCGCCTGACGCTGCGCATCCGCCTTGGCAGTTTCAATGATTTGACGCACTTCCTCCCTGGAAGCATCTAATTTCGCCTGATACTGTTCCAATAGTTCCTTTGCGTCTTCATTTTGTTTCTGTGCCGAAGCAATGTTGCCGAGAATTCCTTGCTCGCGCTCGTCCAACGCCTTCGCAATGGGGCCGAAGGCGAATTTATAGAGGATCGCAACGACCGTCAGGAAGATAATAAGCGTCCAGATTCCCGTGTTGGAGTACGGGATCATTGGATTCAAGTCCACGTCTCCTCCAGCCGCCGCCAAGACGCACGGGGGGGAAACAATAAACAGCGAAAGGATGACAGCAAGTGCAATGTAAAATGTACGGGTCATGGCAAGTGGTTCGGGGTGAATGTTGATAAAGTGGTTAGCAGAGCCGACGGTTAACAGAACCGCAATTTTTAGATTGCGCACAACGAACGCACTCTAAAGATTGCGGCTCTGCCGCTTGTTTCTTTACCCGTACAGGCACAAAATGCACACGACGATGGCGAAGAGTGCGAGTCCTTCGATCAGTGCGGCAGCGATGAACATGGTGGTGAGCAGTTTTCCCTGCATTTCGGGTTGCCGAGCGGAAGCGTCCACCACACTGGCACTCAACAGACCGATGCCAATGCCGCCGCCGATGGCTGCCAAACCAGCACCGATAGCAATGCCGAGATAGCCGAAGTTGGCTTTGGCGGCATCTTTATCAGCGGCGTACTGGGCTGCGGTAGCCGGATCAAGGGTGAATTCAGCGGCATCTTGAGCGAGTACCAATGCTGGGGAAAGGACAAGGCAAACAACGAGCCAAAGGACAGCGATGCGGGAAATTCTATTCACGGAAAAGTCTCCTAGTTAGGGGGTTGAGTTAAAGTCAATCTGACGAATTCAATAAGAGGGCATTGTACCAGATTTTCAGTGAAGTTGCACAGGGGGGGGCAGGTTAACTGAAAAAATTGCAAAGAGAGGCTAACAAGTGCGTAAACGGCGGCGGATAAAAGTTCCCAGAGCCCGAAGGGGAAACTCCGGTGAATCGAATCCGCATCTTCCGATGCGGGCTCTGTGAACTGTATCTAGCGATACGGGCTCTGTTTGTTCTGCGTTAAAATTTTCCCGGCAGGACAGTATCTTCCCTATGTGCTTACGGACATTCGGCGGCTGTGTCGCCGACTCTTGGTCGCTCCCTGACGTTCGCGGCACGTCAATGCATTGTGAAGCCCAGTTCGTGTAACAACTCGTGCGTCAGTCGGAAAATGTCCGTTTCCTTGTCCAAAAGGTCGATCATCGACGTGATCGGTCGATCCGCAAGATCGGCAAGAAATTCCACCGGCATACTGCGGAGGCGATTGTTAACGTTCAAGCCGATTCCTAGAATACCGTACTTCGGTGTCGGAGATTCGAGCAAGATGCCGCAGATTTTTTTGCCGTCCACGTAAACGTCGTTCGGCGGACGAAATTCGAGTGTATGCAACGGCAAGTATCCGCTCAAAACTTTGATGACCGACCGGGCGGTTGTTGCCGAAAGCGTCGGCAGTTGATCCCGCGTGAGAAATTCCGGCGACAGTTCGAAGCCGAGCGTCAGCAGGATTGCTCCTTCGCCGCTCCACCAGCGTTTGTTTCCGCGTCCGCGTCCCGCCGTTTGCCGCTTTGCCATGACTAAACAGGGCAACGGCGGCGTGTCCGGTTGCCGAAGTAATTCCAAAACCCGATCACTGGTCGAGGGAATTTCCTCGTGGTATTCCGATGTTTGGATGGTTATCGTGTGAATCGTTAATATACTGCCCAACGGCACAAATTGTTTTTTTGGTTGTCAGAGGACCGCACTGGACACGGGGATTGCGCTGCGCTACATCCCCGGCTCTTTCGTCGTCTATCGCCGACGCAACCGCCCGGAGGTCGGTTGCCTACCTTAAAAACGACCAATGAGTGGAGTGCGGCAGTGTACCACACTCGTCCTCAAAAGTGAACTCACCCCCACCGAATACGCTACCGTCCTCGAAGGAACTTTCTACGTCCCACTAAACTTCGACAACACGCCCCGCGACCTCGATGACGGTCTTGTGTTCGTCGGGTAGTTGTTGTATATTGTTCTTCACGTAAAATCCTTACTGTCCCGGCGGATAAAAGTTTACAGAGCCCGGTGGGGAAACTCCGGTGTGAAACCGAAAACGCCGTATCCGCCGATACGGGCTCTGTTTGTTCAGCATGAACCATTGAGGAATCGTCGGATTATCACAAACGAAAAAACAATTATGGCTACACGATTCGTACATTTACATTGCCACAGTCATTATTCCCTTCACAACGGCACAGCAAGTCCCGAACTATTGGCACGACGAGCCAAGGTACTCGGTATGCCCGCTCTCGCCCTGACCGATTATTGCAATCTAAACGGCATAGCGGAATTGTGCAGTGCAGCGAAAAAATACAACATCAAGCCGATTCTCGGCATCGAAGCCAGTGTTACCGGAAGAAGTCGATGCGAAAAAGAGAACGCATTTGGGATTACGCTCCTCGCCATGAATGAAGAAGGTTGGCAAAACCTGAATCAACTCGCACTGCCGATGGTCGACACGAAATTGTTGCAAAAACATAGTGCGGGATTGATTTGCTTGAGCGGATTTGCCGGTGGAGAAGTCGGTCATCTGTTGACCAATGAGCCAAATGCCGGTTCAAAGGAAGGTTACAAAGAAGCAAAAACCGTTGCACAGTGGTATCACGAAGTCTTCGGCGACCGCTATTATCTGGAACTGCGCAATCACGGCATCGAATCGCAGAACACATTATTCGACCAGACGGTAGCCCTTGGAGAGGAACTTGCCATACCGACTGTCGCAACCAACGACATTCATTACCTTGATCCGGGAGATTGGAAAGCCCACGACCGTTTGCTCCGTCAGAAAGATGGCGGGATGATAAATGCAGATAAAGACCATCCGATAATGGGCAACATTTTGCACTATTTCCGCAGCACCAAAAAAATGCTTGCCGCCTTCGCAGGACAGGAAGCCGCCATTGGTCGAACAGGGGAAATCGCAGACCGAATCGAACCGAACATTTGTACATAACGAGGCTTATCAACTCGTCCCGTTCGCGATGAGTGTTCCCACGCGTTCGCCGCGCAGAGCCCGTTCGAGATTGCCCGACGTACGAAAATTGAAAATCATCACCGGCATGTTATGTTCGCCGCACTTGGCAATCGACTCCTGATCCATAATCCGTAACCGCTGTTGCCGGACGGCTTCGTAAGTCAATTCGGAATACAACACGGCTTGCGGATTCTTTTCAGGATCATCACTATACACGCCGTCCACCTTGGTGGCTTTGAGCAGAACGTCGGCACCGAGTTCCAACGCCCGCTGGGCAGCGGCAGTGTCGGTCGTTACGAAAGGACTGCCCGTTCCCCCCGCCAGCAAGATGATCCGTCCCTTTTCCAAGTGCCGAACAGCACGGCGGCGAAAATAGGGTTCAGCAACCGCTCCCATTTCAAAGGCGGTCATCAACCGCGTCGGATGCCCGGCAAGTTCAATTGCATCTTGCAATGCCAATCCGTTGATAACCGTCGCCAGCATCCCCATGTAGTGAGCGGTTGACTCCGAGATGGCAACATTTGCTTCTTTGAATTGTGCGCCGCGTAAAATGTTTCCACCGCCCATCACGATGGCGATTTGTATGCCTTCTTTTGCCGACTGGGCGACTTGTTCAGCAAGGTGCATGACGGCGGACATGGCGATGCCTCGTTCCTTGGGGGGACAGAAGCATTCACCGGAAACTTTGAGGACAACGCGGCGAGGTTTAGGGGAATCGGACATAGACGGACAGTGCCGAGGAACATTTTCCCTAGTGTACCGCCGAATCCGCCGAAAAACAAGCCCTTGCTGTGCACGCCTAAAAGGATTGAACCGCAAAGTCCGCCCATAAAAACGACCTTTTGTATGACGGTGTAAAGTATAATCCGCCTACTCCCAATCGTCCCAGTTCCAATGAGGAACTTGAATACCGAGCGTTGCCAAATAAGAGCGCTCTTTTTCTTGCATGGCAGTTTGCTGTTCCTGCGTTGCGTCATCGTAGCCGATCAGATGGAGCATTCCATGCACAACGTAAAGCAATAGTTCTTCTTCAGAAGTCCAGCCGAACTCTACGGCGCGATCCTTTGCAATTTCGGCACAAACGAGCACTTCTCCTTCGAGATATCCTTCGTTCCGCCGGTCTTCGGAGAGAAAACTGATCGAGTCCGTCGGGTAATCGTGCTGCAAAAAATCCCGATTGAACTGTTGTATGGTGTCGCTATTGACCAATACGACATTGATTTTACCGCTTCGGATTCCGCTGTCGTCAAGAATGTTTTCGCAGAGAGTCCGAACTTTTCCGAGATCGACGGCAAGTTCGTCTTGCTCGTCGAGTATCTCCAGCAAAAGCGGTTCTTCCCTGCGGTGCACCATACTGTAAATATAACGTTTTACGGCGAAAACGCAAGCACGCGCAGTAAAACTGCAAAGTCCCCCGACACTGTACTTTAGTTCATCGGACCGGGGGAGATGCCTCGGGTGTAGATGCCGGTGCGGGGAAGGCACGGATCGCACATGGGTTCACACGGATTACATACCGGTTCACACGGATTACACGAGACCGGTTCGCAAGGGTTACAATACGCAGCAGAAGCCCCGGTCGTATAAACGACCTGCGTCGCTTCTTTTGATCGCGAAGTTGGGAAAAGCGAACCGGTACGGCAAAAACTTGACATACCATCGGAAGAGCAACCGGCACTCACCGAGGACAATAACAGAGCAACAGCACTAAGTAATGCAAACTTTTTCATGGTCTAGTCTCCAAAATAGGGGGATAGGTCTTCGTGGGCTGACTTCGCAAAAGGTCATTGCGACTCTGCATGGTCAGCAGGGACACTCTACCCCATGATTAGAAAAAGGCAAACAGCGGGATCGGAATTTGGAGTGTTTTCCGGTATGCTCCAGCGCACAACCCGAAAAACCGACAAGGTTTAGCCCCTTGGGCAACAAAATACTGTTCGATCTCAACCTCTACCGGAATGCAGTTACAGTTCTCCAAGTTTTCACATGGGTGCACTAGTCCGCCGTCAAACCTGAAACTATTTTCTTGAGCGTGCGGTTTATCGTCAATATTAAACTCCGGCGGTGAAAATAGTTGACAAGTAGTTCCTTCATGAACTAAATGCCGGGAGGTAACGTTTGGAACAGGACCTGTACTCCAATAATTGATGAGGTTGTTCGTGCGGCTGACCCACATAAAGAAAGAACAGACGTAACGATTTCCGCCGGGCGTACCGGAACGAAGGTTCGAGTCAAGCGGTATTCAGGAAGAGAATTGAGAACGTTGCAAGGACACACAACATATGAAGTCCTTTCTGTTTCCTTCTCCCCAGACGGAAAAAAATTGTTACGAGAGGCGAAGACATGATTGCTCGAATTTGGGATGCTGAGTCGGGAAAGGAGTTGCGTAAAGTGGAGGGACATGCGGACAGAGAGGTGACTTCGTTGCGGGGACATACCGATGCAGTTTTTTCTGCTGCGTATTCACGAGACAGCAAACGTTCCGCAATAATCAGCAGTTCGCGAGATGACGAAATCGCTTACATTGATGAAAAGACAGGAAGCGAGTTTATCGAATTCCTCCGTGAGCGATTGATACTGTTGCGTGAACTGATGAGCGATAGCGGTTCCATCTATTTGCATATCGACTACAAAATCGGGCATTATGTCAAAGTCATGATGGATGAAGTGTTTGGCATAAAAAACTTTCAGCGTAGCGGTTACGGGAATTATAAGGACATGATTCTGTTTTATACGAAGTCCGACAATTTTATCTGGAATGAACCGCTGATAGAGCGGAGCGATGAAGAAATTGATCGGCTATCCGCGAACACTGCTCCTGGGTACATCCCAACAAAGCAGAAGCCACTGCCAAAGCCGTCGAACTCATTCGTATGGCAGTCGAAAAAGTCAAACACAACAACGCCCTGACGATGACCGAAGTGCCCGTTAGCCACAGGGTCGGCGGATTCTACAATAAGGATTCCCCATCGACCGGCTGCCTCCCACAATGCGAGACATTGCCGTTGGGGTGCAACGTACAGTGGGTTTGAAAGACAGCAGCACACCCGCCATTGCAACGCTTGCAACGGTATCAGGGTTAATTGGCGCGTCATGCAAAATACGAATCAAGCCGGGCTACTTGCAACCTGCCCATCTTTTTACCGCCATCGTACAAAAGAGTGGACAGTCGAAGAGCGGTACGAAGGAACATCTGATTGACCCTTTGCAAGACATAAGGGAGAATGGCATGCCGATTGGAAACAGAAAAAGGAAGACCATGAACGGGATATGAGAGAATAGAAGTCGGCAAAGAAGGGAGAACGTCCAGAGTATCCCATCGAACCTGATCCGCCCAAACGCATTATCGTATCGGACATTACTATCGAAGCGGTAGGGGTGCGTCCGTAGGTTACGCTGCGCTACACCTACGGCTCTTTGGGAGTACCGCCTACCCTTGTGGCTCCTTTGTTTTCCTTGCTTACGCGTCGGGCTCTGTGAACGTCCGCAACTCGGCAGCGAAATACAGCGAACCCGTAATACAAATCACGTCCTCTTTTTCTGCCCTCTGCATACATTGCCCCAACGCATCGCGGCAGTCTTCCGCAACGGTAAGATGCTCCTCCGGCAGGGCAAGCAAAGACCGTAACTCGCACGGCGGAAACCGGCGGCTCGAATCCAACGTCTGCGTCAAAAAAATATGATAAAAATGTCCCGCTATTTCGGCAAACATTCCCTCGACATCTTTTTCCATCAAGGTTCCGAAAATCAAGAAAAGCCGACGATTCGGAAACATTTCCAAAACCGTTTGGACAAATGCGTGCATCGAGGCACGATTGTGCGCTCCATCGAAGACGAATGTCGGCGAGTGTTCACGCCAACGGATGATTTCAACACGAAGCGGCAATGAGGCGTTTTGAAGTGCCGCATGCAACCGCCCGGCGGTCAGTTGCCTACCTTCAACTTGCAACAACAGAAACGCCGAAATTGCCGCCGCCGCATTGCTCATTTGGTGCCTTCCCGGCATTTTTAGTGAAATATCGTCCAACGAGAATTTGACCGGAAACTCCGGCAATCGCGACTCATACCGAAATGTGTAAGGCGGTCTCGTCAGGCAGACGAAAAAGTGTTCATTCAATACGTACAGCGGCGCACCGACCGATTGCGCCTTCTCCCGAATGACATTGAGCGGTTCAGTATGTTGTACTGTTGTTACCACAGGCACGCTGGGCTTGATAATGCCGCCCTTCTCTGCTGCTATGTCGGAAAGTGTCGGTCCCAACTGCGTCATGTGATCGTAACTAATGCTGGTAATCACCGAAACATCGGGTCGGCATATATTTGTTGCGTCGAGCCGTCCGCCAAGACCGACTTCAAATACCGCAACATCAACTTCCTGTTGGGCAAAATAAGCGAATGCCAAAAGAGTCAATAACTCAAAATATGTGAGCGATTGCAGTGTGTCCGGTTCGATCTGTTCGTACACGGAAAATAACAAATCCGCGAACTCTTCGGGCGGACAAGCGATACCGTCGACCATCAACCGTTCGGTGAAAGAATGAATGTGCGGCGAAGTGAAGCGTCCGACCCGACAGTCTGCTTCGCGGAGAATCGATTCCAGCATGACACATACCGATCCTTTACCTTTGGTGCCGGTGACGTGCACCGTCCGGTATGTTGCTTCAGGATTGCCCAGTGAAACAAGAATTTGCCGCAAGGGGTCGAGCCGCCCTTCCATGACTCGCGGGGTAAAACTCTGTAAGTGCTCGAGGTTGATTCGGTCATTGAGCAACCGAACCGCCTCTTCAAAGGAGCGGACTGTCATTTTGTGTATGTTTCACGGACGCACCCATTAGGCAGAACGATGCGTAAGAAAAGACTACTTTTTCTTCGCTGGGGTCTTGGCGGCGGTATCGGCTCCTTCTTCTTCCCCCTTCTTCTTTTTCTTCTTCCTGACTACGACGCGATAGACGCGCACCTTCGGCAGACCGAGCGGTCCGTCTTCTTCCGTCCATCGGTCTTGTTGCTGCAATTTTTCGATTCGCTCCGCCCTGGTCAGAACGTTTCTTGCCCGAACGATTCCTGTGCGTGTCCGAAGACTTTTATCAACCGTCATGATGAAAAACTCTAAAAATTTAATACATTTGCCGTCTGGTACCGACCGCCCATTATACTCTATATTCCGTTGCTGTTAATCGGGGGACTGCGCTGCGCTCCGTCCCCCGCTCTTTAATTTTTGGTCCCCCGCTCTTTAATTTTTGTGTCCCCCGCTCTTTAATTTTTGCGTGTCCTGCGAAAGCCTTACTCCAACAACTCCCGCAAACGCCGATTACGCTCTTCCATCGTTTCGTTCCGAAGTTGTTGCTGCTGCCGAATAATCGAACGCAAAAGTTCAATCGCCTCACTGAAACTCTCCATCGAAGCCATCTTGTCCCGAATCGCCGTCATCTTGAGAATCGTTTGGTCAAACCTGTCCAATATCTGCTGACGCGTTTCCAATGCCAATGGACGCTTCGGTTCAATACGTTCTAACAAAAGTTGATCCAAATCCCCCAGCAGCAGGTCAATGCCGGGAAAATCCTCATTGATCAAGCCCTGAATCGGTTGCATAATTTCCAAGTCGATCCGCCGACGCTCATCCTCCGTAAAAATGCGGTTGTTGATCATCTCCGCTCGAATCGTCCGAAACGACTCCACGATACTCGTCAAATCATAAACCTCTTTGTTCGTGTCCCTCAACATTCGGGAAAGATGATA
>Ga0099364_10007967_pt1 | contig 15009 bp, 12 predicted proteins | sample TergutTh196P3_FD_73070 | JGI IMG/M metagenome (GOLD analysis project Ga0099364, IMG submission 73070) | Microcerotermes parvus P3 segment gut microbial communities from Pointe-Noire, Republic of the Congo - Th196 P3 | ecosystem: Host-associated > Arthropoda: Insects > Digestive system > Gut ... | reverse complement strand
CAAACTAAAAAATCATAAAATAGTGGTTAGTGATTAGTGGTTAGTGGTTAGCGGTTAGTGGTTAGTGGTTAGTGGTTAGTGGTTAGCGGTTAGTGGTTAGTGGTTAGTGGTTAGCGGTTAGTGGTTAGCGGTTAGTGGTTAGCGGTTAGTGGTTGCGTTCTTTGCGTTCTCAACTTTGCGACTTTGCGTTAAGATTTTTTACCACAAAGGAACACAAAGGTTTCACAAAGGAACACAAAGAAAAAATAACTGAAAACTGAAAACTTCTTATTCACTCATTCACTCATTCACTCATTCACTCATCCACTAATTTACTCATTAACACATTCACTCATTCACTCATTCCCTCATTTACTCATTTACTCATTCACTGAAAACTAACTACCAAGTATTTGTTTAAAAGTTTCAATATTAACAACTTTGATATGTGGAAAGTGTAGAGATTTCAAAATATTGAAATGGTGGTCGTTAGTAACTATGTAATTTGCACCCGCATTTAGGGCACAATCAACGAATTTGTTATCGTCGGGGTCTGAGGTAATTAAATTCCATCTATAGTAATTGCTGGTTTTTAATACATTTGTTGAAAGTAATAACTCGTTAATAACGTCATTTGCAAATTTTTGATTATAAAAACGTTCTAATATTTCGTTATATTCATAAATAATATCGGTAGTAAAGCATAGTGTAAATCGCATTTCCCTAAATGCATCCCACAAGCAATAATAAGGGGATGAGATGGGCAAACTGACCACCAAACAATTCGTATCAAGAACAATCTTCATTTGTATGGAGTACGGGAGTGAGAACTCAAAATTTCTTCTATTTTTTCATTGCTTAAATAGATATTGCTCGCTTGATTATCTACTCTATTTCGATAATAATTCAGCAATAAAGTCTGAATATCAGATTTTTCTTCTTCGCTTTTGATTTGAGAAAATGCCTGTAACAATAATAGTTGTGCCGCATTTAATGGCTGATTTGTTTCTATTGTTTCCATATTTATTTTATTATTTCCGCCGCAAAAATAATAATTTTTTTCATTTCAAACTAAAAAATCATAAAATAGTGGTTAGTGATTAGTGGTTAGCGGTTAGTGGTTAGTGGTTAGTGATTGTGTTCTTTGCGTTCTCAACTTTGCGACTTTGCGTTTAAAAAAAGTGAATGAGTGAATGAGTCTTTTAACCACAAAGGAACACAAAAAATAACTGAAAACTGAAAACTGAAAACTGATAACTGAAAACTGAAAACTGAAAACTGAAAACTGAAAACTGATAACTGAAAACTGAAAACTAATAACTGAAAACTGATAACTGAAAACTGATAACTGAAAACTGAAAACTATAAACTTCCAAGTATTTGTTTAAAAGTCTCAATATTTACAACTTTGATATGTGGAAAGTGTAAGGATTTCAAAATATTGAAATGATTGTCGTTTGTAACTATGTAGTCTGCACCCGCATTAAGAGCACAATCAACGAATTTGTTATCGTCTGGGTCGGAAGTAATTAAATTCCACTTGAAATATGGCACTACAGGAATAAAATTTGCAGCATTTGTAATTGTGTTTATAACACTTTCGCTTATTTCAACTGTATAAAAACTTGCCAATAACTCCCCATATTCTGCCAACACTTCTGTCGAACAACATAAAGAAAATTTGATTTCACAAAACGCTTCCCAAAGCCAAAAATAAGGAGAATTGTCGAAAATGGCAGGTAATAAACCATTAGTATCTAATACGATTTTCATTTTGCGGTTGTGCGATTATGACCATACATGATTTCATCCATTTTGGTGTCATCTAATTGATTTTTATCCCAAAACTCGCGTGTTTGAAATTTTAATTTATCACGATAATAATTAAAAAGTACTGATTGTAATTCTTTCAAACCCTCTTCGCTTTTATTATAAGAAAACATTTTCAGTAAGTGTAATTGTGCCGCATTGAACGGCTGATTTTTTTCTATCGTTTCCATATTATTTTATTTTTTCCGCCGCAAAAATAATTATTTTTTTTCATTTCAAACTAAAAAATCATAAATAGTGGTTAGTGATTAGTGGTTAGTGGTTAGTGGTTAGCGGTTAGTGGTTAGCGGTTAGTGGTTGCGTTCTTTGCGTTCTCAACTTTGCGACTTTGCGTTAAGATTTTTTACCACAAAGGAACACAAAAATAGTAGAAAGTAGTGAGTAGTAAGATATTAGAGTGTAGATATTAGAGTTTGAATTATAAAACTATAAAACTTCTCATTCCCTCATTCACTCATTCACTCATTTACTCATTTACTCATTCACTGATAACTGAAAACTGATAACTAAAGAAGGGAGTCTGCCGATTTTTTAATTCTATCGGCAAAATCATACAACGCATTTCTTAGTTGCATTTTTTCGGAGTATGTAAACATACTTTCTTCTGCATTTTTACCACTTCCGTTCATTTTGTTGTATAACCAAGAAGCCGAATTACCAAAATATTTTCTTGCAATGTTCGACCAGGTAATATCTAATCTGATATCTTTCAGTTGTTCACTCACGCTTGGTAGTATTAATGTTTGAGTACTCATAATGTTACTTTAATAATATTTAATTTCATCTATTAGATTGTCGAAAAAATCTCTTGTATACATCTCTAATTGAAATGAGTAATTGTGTTTTGAATTATTTAAATTTCTAATTATTTCATTCAATTCCGTAAGTTGCTCTTCTAATTTGCTCTTTTCCACATTACTAACAAAAAATTATTTTAATTATTTTTCTAATTTTTTAAATTTTTAAAATGCAAAGGTAATTGTTTTTTCTGAATGAAAAAAATATTTTTTATTTTTGATTACTCATATAAAAATAATTCATGTATTATAAATCTCTTTGTTTTTTCTTATTCACTCATTCACTCATTCACTCATTTACTCATTTATTACAAGGCGGACGACCGCAAGGGTGCGCCCCTACACTCATTCACTCATTTATTACAAGGCGGACGACCGCAAGGGTACGCCCCTACACTCATTCACTCATTTACTCATTTATTACAAGGCGGACGACCGCAAGGGTACGCCCCTACACTCATTCACTCATTTATTACAAGGCGGACGACCGCAAGGGTACGCCCCTACACTCATTCACTCATTCACTCATTTATTACAAGGCGGACGACCGCAAGGGTGCGCCCCTACACTCATTCACTCATTCACTCATTCACTCATAACTGAAAAATCAGGAGTTATGAATTCTCATCCTGATAATAGTTCCTTTTTCTTTTTCGGAATTAATAACCAATTCGCTACCGATTTGTTCGGCGCGCCGCTTTATGTTTACTATTCCGTTTCGTGAGGATGGCGATGTGGGGTCAAAACCGCAACCGTCATCTTGTATCAATATTTCTAATTCGTGAGTTTTTGAAAAATCAATAGTAAGATTTTTGCAACCCGAATGTTTTACAGCATTATTAATTGATTCTTTGACTATTAGGAAAATATTGCGCCGTTGGTCCATCTCCAATTTTATTGTATGAATAGAATCATCTGCTTGCATGTTTAAGGCTATATTTTTCGATTCACACAATGGAATAGCATATTCACGCAGTCTGACCAACAAATTCGATAGAGAATCGTTTTTGGGATTTACCGACCATATTATATCGTCCATAGAACTAAGAACAACTTTTGAATCGGTACCAATTTTGCTCAATGCTTTTGCCAATGCTGATTCTTGAGCATGTTGACTTGCTATTTCACTGATTAAATTAATACTACTCAGAGTTGAGCCTATATCATCGTGCAAGTCGGAGGCAATACGAGTTCGCATACGTTCCATTTTTAATATTTGACGTAAACGGAATTTATGGAGAGCGTATAACAAAGATATTATTGCAATTGCGATAAGCGAATAAAACCAAATTGTTTGATAATAGGCAGGACGGATACGAAATGAAAGTGAAGTTTCTTCACTTGTCTCATTTTCATTTCCAACCATAGCAGTCCTAACTATAAAAGTATAACGTCCGGGGCGAAGGGCTGCATATTCAACGAATCCTCTCTCCGACAAAAGACTCCAATTGTTGTCGGCGCCTTCCAATTTATATTGGTATTTAATATCGTCTACATTGGTAAAAGTAATGGCAGAATATTCAATAGTGATATTTTTTTGCGTGTTAGCAAGGCTAAAATTATTAGAATTTGCAGTAATTTTCAGGTCGCTTGCGCCGTTTATAAGTATATTTGTGATAGATACTTTGGGCATTTTTTTGGTTTTTTCTTTAAATAGTTGATTTTTAAGGACAAAAAAGCCATCGGTGGTTAAAAAGTATAATTTGTCGCCTATTAAAAGTGGACTTATTCCCCCTCCCTCAATTCCTTGACTAACATCCAATTTATACATAAATTCAACACCTAAACTATCGAATTCCAAAATATTATTTCCTTTTAGTGTTAAAAACCAGATTCTACTTTCTTTGTCGCAGGTAATACCCCACACGCTGTTAGTAACAAGACCGTTTAATGTAGAATATAATTTATAAGAAACCACTCCCGAACTGTCTAATGTAAGTTTATAGGCGCCTGAGTATATACTTGGAAACCATAAATTTCCATCATTATCAAATTCAATATTTCTCATTCCAAAAGTTACAAAAGAGGAATCGGCATTGCGTGAATTGTAATTAGTAATGTTATCAAATACTATTTTGTTTTGAGTAGGTCGGTGCATTGAACCTCGGTAAAGTCCAATGTTTTTCGTTCCTAACCAGTAATATCCATACTTATCTTGCGAAATGACATACGGGAGTACAATCATTGAGTCAGGGTGATTAATAAAAACAGGTAGAATTTGTCCGTTGTAGTAATTATATATTTTATTACCAGCGGTAATCCAAATACCATTTGTATCAATTTTAAACCTTTCCACTTCTGTAATGTTGTTTGCTTTATAATCTATAATTTGAATTAGGTTATGTAAATCAGGTATCTCTTTTGTTATGGGTATTTTATAAAGTCCTGACCGATTGTGAATTATCAATTCGGAATTGGATAATGCAGTTTGCATTATTCCTATATTTTCTAATGGAGTTCCTTTATAACTGATGGGAATTAATTTGTCATCTTGAAAAATGTGCAAATTGGAACTGCTATAAAGCCAAAGTCTATTATAGTTATCTACTCGCATTCCTGTTGCCCCTTTAAAACGAACTCCATTTTGCACAATTGCATAATTATCAAAATTATCAATCATGCTTATTCCTTCGTCGGTTGCAAACCAATAATTACCTTCGTTGTCTTGCAGCATGCATCTTATTGACGAAGAGGCTAACCCATTATTTTTGGTAAGATGTAGAGTAATACTATCTCCTTTTGTTCTGAAAACACCATTAGCCAATGTAGGTATCCAAAGATTCTTTTCCTTATCCAAATTAATATGAAAAATGTAATGATCTTTTATTTGATGAAATGGTTGCTCTATAATGTAAGTATCGTCCTGTTGCCACTTCACCCTATAATAACCTTCACCGGTTGCCACATGAAGTGTTTCTTCTTCATCGAACAGAATCTTAACAATTTGTTTATTCTCAAATTCAGGCAAATAAACAGGTTCATACTTTGTGCCTGAATGTATCAGGAAGCCTAATCCCGTTCTACCGCCAAACCAGATACGATAATTTTTATCCATTTCAAGTGTAGAAAATCCGCCTCTATCGTAATCTTCATATAGCGATTGCAAAGAATCCGCTGTTAAACTAAATATTTCGTAGAAATGACAGGCTAAAAAACGTCCATCTCTGCAATATTTCATTGCTCCGAAAATATTTTTCCCAAGTTCAAAATATCCTTTTTCAAAATATTGTTTAAACCTGCCATCATCATTCTGAACAAATATTCCTTGCAAAAGACCTGTCGATACAATGTTTCCATTTGACATTGTTGTCAAACAGATAACGGAAGCCGAATTATTGTATATTTCGGGTATTGCCTTATGATAGAATGTTTTACCATCAAAGCGTGTTAATCCTGAAAGTGAACCTATCCAAAGGTATCCTTTTCCATCTTGTGCTAATGTCCAAATGGAATTATCTATCAATCCGTTTTGTATGTTGTAATTCTTAAACAGATAATATTTATCAGGCGAAGTTATTGATGTTTGCGAAAGAATAGATAAACTACTCGTAAACAACAATATAGATACAAAAATGTGTTTTTTCATATTATAGATTTTAGTTATCAGTATTCAGTTATCAGTATTCAGTTATCAGTATTCAGTTATCAGTTATCAGTATTCAGTATTCAGTTATCAGTTATCAGTTATCAGTTATCAGTTATCAGTTTTCCGCCGCAAAAATAATTATTTTTTTTCATATCAAACTAAAAAATCATTTATTTACAAAAAATAGTGGTTAGTGGTTAGTGATTAGTGATTAGTGGTTAGTGGTTAGTGAGTAGAGTGTAGAGTGTAGGTATTAGAGTTTAGATTTGAACTATAAAACTATAAAACTATAAAACTAACAACTTCTCATTCACTCATTCACTGACAACTGAAAACTGAAAACTGAAAACTGAAAACTAAATAGCGTTCTTTGCGTTCTCAACTTTGCGACTTTGCGTTAAGATTTTTTACCACAAAGGAACACAAAGATATATAGTAGAAAGTAGTAAGTAGAAAGTAGTAAGATATTAGAGTGTAGAGTGTAGGTATTAGAGTGTAGAGTGTAGATATTAGAGTGTAGAGTGTAGATATTAGAGTGTAGAGTGTAGATATTAGAGTGTAGAATGTAGGTATTAGAGTGTAGATATTAGAATTACAAACTGAAAACTACTGACTACCGGCTACCGACTACCGACTACAGACTACCGACTACCGACTACCGACTACTGAAAACTGAAAACTGAAAACTGAAAACTGAAAACTATAATAGCCAATCTACAATATTTAAGTGTTCAATTCCATCAATTTCAGTACTTATAATATCAGTAGAGATAATGTATTTCGGATAATTGTCGTCAATATATTTCAATGGACGTATTTCTCTCTCTGCTGTTTTGGGGTCAGACATTGACCACGTTACTTGATAATACTCGAACTTATTTAGTCTGTTTTTTACAATAAAATCTACTTCATACTCTCCAATTTTGCCGATCCAAATCTGATATCCTCGCCTATTTAATTCCAAATAAACTATGTTTTCCAAAATATGACCCACATCTTGATATTGAAATTTTCCAAGTTTCAAATTTCTAAAACCAATATCTACTAAATAATATTTTTCTTGGGTCGCAAGTTGTTGTTTTCCTTTAATGTCGAAGCGGTCTACTTTATAAAAAACATAAGAACTTACCAAATATTCGATATATTTCTCTACTGTGTTATGGTGAATATCTTTTCGGTCTTGTTTCATTGCTTTTGAAATGTTGCTCGGAGAAACAACACTTCCAATTGCCCCCATAAGAAATTTTGATAGATTATCAAAACTCCTCATATTCTGGATATTATGTCTTTGTTTAATGTCTTTTTCTACGATGGTGTTATAAACGTCATGTACATACATATTTTGAATGTCGGCACCTTGATTTCGCAACAAAACGCCCTGTGGCAACGAAGTTTCGTAAAGATAACTATTAAATAATTCATATTTATTCAGAGCAGTTTCTTTCAGACAGTCTGAAAATTCGGCAAATGAGAACGGCAAAATATGAATAGTTATATAGCGCCCCGAAAGCAAAGTAGCGAGGTCGCTCGACAAAAAATAGGCATTTGAACCTGTTACATACAAATCAATAAATTGTTCAACATAAAGTGCATCAATTAGTCTTTCAAACTCTGGAATTTGTTGTGGTTCATCAAGAAAAATATAATTAATATTTTCTTTGTCTGTCTTTGTTAAAATTTCTTTGTAAATATCACGCCAACTATATTCTTCGGGGAAAATCGGTTTTTCAAAATTATACTGCTGAACTCTGTTTTTAGGCACTCCTAATTCAATTATTCGTTGAATAAATATTTCAAACAGAGTAGATTTGCCCGAACGTCTTAACCCTGTAACTACTTTGATAATGTGTTTGTCTTTCAACTTTTCTAATTGCTGAATGTAATTTTTTCGATATATTAGACCATTCATATTCATTTGATATTTAATCATTTATTCTTTACTTTATCAAAACTTCTGCTTTTCGAAAGTTTTGACAAAGATACATCTTTTTTTTTCAAAAATTTCACATTTATTAATTATTTGTGAAACATTTTTGCGTTCTCAACTTTGCGACTTTGCGTTAAGATTTTAACCACAAAGGAACACAAAAATAGTAGAAAGTAGTAAGTAGTAAGTAATAAGTAGAAAGTAGTAAGATATTAGAGTTCAGAATTGTAGAGACGTGGCGTGCCACGTCTCACAAAGAAAAAATTAGTGTAAATTAGTGTAATTAGTGGCTAAAAAAACTAAAAACTAAAAAATCATATATTTATTTGCTGCATTTCCCACAAATCATCAGTAGACACAATGCGGCGGTATCCTTTCTGTCGCAATCCGATTATGAGTTTTTTGTCGCCTGTCCAGAGTAATGCGCTCAAATGATTGTTTACGGCAACAAAAGCAAAATCATCGAAATCAATTCCTGATACCAATTCTTTTGCTTCAGCAATAATACTATCAGACAATAATTCTTCCTCAATAAAAATGATACGACTTTCTATCAATGAAATCAATTCCGACAAATCATCCTCATTCAACCCTGAATAGTGTCTAATTTTGTCAATATGACGATGAATTTCTTTTTGCAAATATTTACAACTATAGAAATGGAACTTGTTACGCGAGTCAAATAACAGTCTGCCAATGCGACCGTTAGAGTTGAGTAATGCACTGAAAACGATATTTGTATCAACAATAATTCGCATTATATTATAAACGTTATTTAAATTTTGACTTATTTTGTTCCCACCAATTTTTATTGATTGATTGTGCGAGTTTGTCAACTTCTGATTGGGGTACGATATAATTAGCCGTCAATTCCTTATAACGCAGATAGTCAATTATATCTTGCATACGTTCTCGGTCGGCTGTGAATGGAAAACGTATAACAAATTCATTTGCTGTTCTTTCTATGATCATATCTTTTCAATTTGAAATCCGCCGCAAAAATAACTATTTTTTTTCATTTCGAACTAAAAAATCATATATTTAACACAAAATAGTGATTAGTGGTTAGTGGTTAGCGGTTAGTGGTTAGCGGTTAGCGGTTAGCGGTTAGTGGTTAGCGGTTAGTGATTAGTGATTAATAAGTATATAAGTTGAAGAAGATAAAAAAAAATTGCGTTCTTTGCGTTCTCAACTTTGCGACTTTGCGTTAAAAATTAATCTAACCACAAAGGAACACAAAGGTTTCACAAAGGAACACAAAGAAAAAATCTGTGAAAATCTGTTAAATCTGTGTCATCTGTGTGCTTATGAATAATACAAGACAAAAACCGAAAACTAAAAAATCATATATTTATATTATTGCATAATTAAAAATAACCCTGTATCTTTGCAAAAATTTTTGTAGCGAATTTTGTGTTAGATTCTTTAACCACAAAGGAACACAAAGGTTTCACAAAGGAACACAAAGAAAAAATAACTAACGACTAACGACCGATGACTAACAACTAACGACTAACGACTAACGACTGAAAACTATAAAACCATAAAACTATAAAACCAAAAACTATAACAAGATGAAACAAGTTAGAACTTTTTTATTAATGCTCGCCATTTTTGGCTTGAGCGTAAGTGTGAATGCGCAATTTGGAGGTGGTAGTGGGACAGTTGGAAGTCCCTATCAAATTTCTACCGCTGCGCATTTAGAACAGTTGGCAACGTTTGTAAACAACGGTGATGTTAATTACAACGACAAGTTTTACATCCTGACAACTGATATTGACCTCTCCGATTATCAATCAGGAGCAGGCTGGACGCCTATTGGAAACGGCGCCGACACCGACAAAATCTTTAAAGGATACTTTAACGGTAACGGTAAAATCATCACAGGACTGAAAATCAACAATACTACACTTGGGTATTTGGGATTGTTTGGCAGTGTTGATGGTGGAATAATTAAAAATGTGGGTATTGAAGATGCTGATATTGTATCTCAATACTCAACTTCTATTCGTGTAGGTTGCATTGCAGGATATATTTCTGCAAGCAGTTCTATTTCAAACTGCTATGCAACAGGTACAATAGATTGTACAAATTCAGGAGGTAATCCTTATATAGGAGGGTTGGTTGGAACTTTGTTAAACAGCGAGATTTCAAACTGTTATTCCGCTGTATCAGTTAGTTCTGATATGACAGGAAATTCTGCTAATCAATCGGGTGGAATAGTTGCGATTGCAAATAATAGCGCAATTTCGAACTGTTATTGCATTGGGGCTGTTTCAACTACCGCTGTCGCATCGGGCACAGGACATAGAGCGGCAGGTATTGTTGGAAATATTACAAACACTACAATTTCAAACTGTGCCGCTTTAAATCCGAGTATATATAATGAGGGCATAAATTTTGGACGTGTGATTGGAAATACTTCCGCTATGCTCGCTAACAACATCGGTTTTGACGAAATGTTAAATCCTGATGGCGACACTACTTGGGGTGATGTCGGTTTAACTTCAAAAGATGGCGCCGATTTTTCCAAACAGGAAATTTACGAAGATGGAACCCTTGGCGGAAGATTTTCCGCTACTGATGGTTGGACAACTGCAGATGGATACTTGCCCGGATTGTTCGGAAAACCTGTAGAAATGCCTGCGCATCTATTTTTCGATACTCCCGCCGATTTATGCCATATAAAGATGGTTACATACGGACATGTAGCAGATACGTGGGGCAGTAATACACAACAATCAATTATTGAAGTATTTCACGAAGGAACATTGTATTATACATACATACCCTACACTACTATGGTACAAGATGTAGGTGGCTATACGACGTGTTGTTGTGGAGAAGGCGTTTGGGGTGGACTTTTTTTCCGCTCCGAAATAACTTTACAGGTGCCTTCGGGAACTGTGGAGTTTTATATTACTACCAACTCTGGCAATTATCCTAGTCTCCAAGGAGCAATCGAAATATGGAAAAATGGCGAAAATGTATATTGTATCGCCAACCCTTTGGGATTTCCCGCTGCAGTGCAAACGCTATTCCATACAGAGAATTTAAACTGTAATGATGGTGCAGGCGACTGCAATGACTACAACGTGGTTGGAAGTAACACAAATACAACTCTTACTATCCCTGTCCATACTTATTATAATTATTCTTATACGCAACAAATTTATGAAGAAGCAGAAATTGGCGATACGGGAGACATCACCTCTATCGCTTTCCAATATATTTATGGTACGAGCCAGAATAATAAAACCGACCAGTCTGTTTATATTGGACATACCACGAAGACCGTATTTAATGATATTACGGATTGGATATCTTTGGATGACCTGACGTTAGTTTATGATGGCAGCCTCGATTGGAATAATTCTGAAACATGGTTTACAATTCAATTTGATACTCCATTCGTTTATACGGGTGGCAATTTGGTAGTTGTAGTATTGAACAATCATGGTAGTTATAATACAAATAATAATCCCACTTTCAATGTTCATGATGTTACAGGAAACAGGACAATTATTTACAGGAAGGATGATGTGCCTGTTGGTCCCATAGACCCGTCTAACCCTGCAGGTTTTGATAATACCCGTATTTTTTTATATGAATACACAAATCATATTCAATTTAATATATGCCAACCCCCTCCTGTCTGCTATCCCCCAACAAATTTAGAAGTAGAGTATAATAGCGACTGCGAAGCGTTACTTACATGGGATGTACCGGCGAGCAACTCTATTACTACAGTCCCATTTAGTGGTCCTGCCACGTGCGGCGGTATCGCTTTCGATATGATTGCAGGAACTCAAAATATTACCATAACCGAATTTGAATTCCCATTCGGCGGCGCTGGAACTCGTAGCGTTCACGCATATTATAGAACAGATAGTTCCTGTGGAAATACCGAATCTTCAAACGGATGGATTTCTATTGGGGTTATTGATGTAAACGTTGTTAATATACAACCTGACCTTACTTCAATGCCTTTACCCGCTCCGATTGTCATTCCGGCAGGTGAAATATATGGTTTTTATTTCGCGGTTCTTAACGCAGAGGGTGACGGTATAAAATATAGCAGGGAAGTAATCGGCGATGTGTGTGGTGTAAATATAACCTCAGGCTCAAACAGCGACCTGACCATTATGGAGGGAACAGGATTACATCTCATTACTGCTCCTTTTGAACACACTTATTTTTGGCCCGGACGTGATTTCAGCGGAGTTGTGCATTATTCCACTGACATCTCCTTCAATATCTACCGTAACGACTCTTTTATTGCTACTGTTGATGACGTATTAAACTATATCGATAGCGGTTTCGACCCAACTGATAGTCACGAATGGTATGTTACGCAAGTTTGCGGAACAGATGAATCTTACCCATCAAATATTGTATCTTTAGACGCATGCACAATAATCTGTAACCCGCCCTCAAATTTAGAAGTTGAGTATAATAACTATTGCGAGGCTGTTCTTACATGGGAAGTACCAACAAATAAAAGTAGGAGTAAATCGATATCTGAACCCTTGTCATTTCCGAATATAGTTTCGCAAAATAATGATATTGAAGAAAAAGGCATAATGCAAAATAGAGACATAGGAAGAATATTTACCCAAGAGTTATCAGAAGAAGAACTATCCCAAAGAGCCGCTCTTTTATCAACATCCTTAGAAAAGAGGGAGAAAAAAGATATTATTTCGCAAAGTAATAATAGTAGGGGACCAAATTCAATTGCTTATGGCGTGCATATATACTCTCCATTATCCGTACCACTGAATAACCCTGCAAATATGACAACTCTGGGAAGCACTTTACCCGATGCTGTGTGTGGAGCCGACTGGATTAACGGTGCATGGTATGCAATATCGCACGAAAGCGCCGCAATCTATAAGATAGATACTTTAACAGGCGCTTGTTCTACGATAGATATCGGTTTTGACTATACGACAGGGATTTCTTATAATCCAATAGATGGAAACGTTTATATTTGCCAATTTGATTTTTCGTCGTACCCCACTTGTGAAAATATTTTTTATACAATAGATTTGAATACAGGCGCTACTACTCATATTAGTACTATCTCGCACGCTACAATATGTATAGCATTTACAATTGATAATACAGGTCGTTGTTTTGCACTTTGGTGTGATAATACTATTAAAGAAATCAATATTACTGATGGTAATATAATCGCAACCATTATAAATACAGATGAGTATGGCGTATATTTAGATGATAGTCCCTATATTCAAAATATCACGACCGACCGTCAGGACAATACCGTTTATTGGGCTTCGAGGGATCAATTCACATATTATAGCAGCACATTATGGGAAGTAGATGTAAACTCCAATTCCATGACTTCTCTTGGCGATTTCAGCGATTGGATATCAGGTTTTGTTGTTCCCAGCGTAAAATATAATATATACAGGGACGAAACACTTGTTGCAACCGTTTTTGATACAAATTATGTTGATAGCGGTTTCGATACAAGTGAAAGTCACGAATGGTATATCACGCAAGTTTGCGACTTTGGAGAATCTGACCCATCAAACATTGTTTCATTGGAAGATTGCGAACTCCCTGAAGTGTTAAACGTTACAATTTCACCTAAAACAGCAACCGTTCAACTTGGTGGTACACAACAATTTACTGCATTAGTTGAAACCGTTGGTGAAGCCGACGAAAGCGTAACGTGGACTATTTCTGAAAGTTCATCAACCCTAACCAACATCGATAATGACGGATTACTCACAATTGGCATCAACGAAACAGTTGAAACAATTACAGTAACCGTTACCTCAGTTTTCGATACAACAATTTTTGATGAGGCAATTGTAACAATTCATTTCAGTACAGACCCAGAAGTGATTGATGTAACCATATCACCAAAAACGGTAACTGTTCAAGTTGGTAATACACAACAATTTACAGCATTTGTTGATGCCGTCAACGGTGCCGACGAAAGTGTAACGTGGACTATTTCTGAAAGTTCATCAACCCTCACCAACATCGATAATGACGGATTACTCTCCATAGGCATCAACGAAACAGAAGAAACAATTACAGTAACCGTTACCTCAGTTTTCAACACAACAATTTTTGACGAAGCAATTGTAACCATAAAAGAGGTAGGCATCGATGTAAATACGTACGGACGTACGTCTCCACAAATATATCCCAATCCAACGAGTGGTGTGTTCTTTGTTCGTCATTGCGGGCTTGACCCGCAATCCCCCCAAAACAAGGGGATGCTGAAACAAGTTCAGCATGACGCGGCTTTGGAAATATATGATATTTCAGGTCGTCTTGTACACCATGAACCGTTCACCGTAAACCGTGAACCGTCCACCGTGAACCGTGCAACCGTGGAAATCGACATAACGCATCTATCCAACGGAATATATTTCCTAAAAATAGGAAAAGAAATGGTAAAAATAGTGAAAAAATAACTTCGTGCGACTTTGTGAAACCTTTGTGTTCCTTTGTGGTTAGATTTTTTCTACCACGAAGGCGCACAAAGGTTTTTTCACAAAGGAACACAAAGAAAAAATTAGTGAAAATCTGTCAAATCTGTGTCATCTGTGTGCTTCCTGAAAACTGAAAACTGAAAACTGAAAACTAAAAAATCATATATTTATATGATTGCACAGTAAAAATAAACCCTGTATCTTTGCAAAAATTTTTGTAGCGAATTTAGTGTTAATTTCTTTAACCACAAAGGAACACAAAAATAGTAGAAAGTAAAAAGTAGAAAGTAAAAAGTAGAAAGTAGAAAGTAGAAAGTAAAAAGTATAAAGTTTTTAAAATATATATTAATTTCACAAATAATTAAAAAAATGGAAAAAACAGATTTCAAATCCACAAAGTCCCGAAGGGACGACCCT
>Ga0099364_10007966_pt1 | contig 15009 bp, 9 predicted proteins | sample TergutTh196P3_FD_73070 | JGI IMG/M metagenome (GOLD analysis project Ga0099364, IMG submission 73070) | Microcerotermes parvus P3 segment gut microbial communities from Pointe-Noire, Republic of the Congo - Th196 P3 | ecosystem: Host-associated > Arthropoda: Insects > Digestive system > Gut ... | reverse complement strand
GTTCCGGCAGTACACTCGGCTGCATCGCTTCGGGAGTCAATCAGCACTTAATTCACCGGGCTGCCGAAGTGCAACTCAAGGAGCGGCGGCGGTTAGTCTTGCTCCTCCGGGAATCACCGCTTTCTCTGATCCACATTCAAAATATGGAGCGGGTAACACTTGCAGGAGGAATCATCCAAATTGCCGCCCCCCATTTTTACACCTCTCCGCAAACAATCGAGGAGGTGATTGACACTGTCATCGAGCGGACTTTGCAATTTGTTTGACGTTGCGTTCACTCAAACGCTTTCGGCTTTCGCCGTTAAATGTTAACTGTAGACGGCATGAAATTGTACTTTGCGAACCTTGCACTTCTCTGCGTCTTTGCGGTTAAATTCTCTTTTTTTTTAACCGCAAAGTTCGCAAGGGAATGCGCAAAGGACGCAAAGAAAACGTCCAATTTCTCCCCGTTTACAGTATAATCACTTCTTTTTTCCGCCGTAATTGGCACCGGCAAACTTTTTATTGAATTTGTCGATACGCCCCGCCGTATCCACGAACTTTAACTTGCCCGTGTAGAAGGGATGGCAAACACTGCAAATATCGACTTTGAGTTCGGGCCGGGTTGCTTTGGTCACAAACTTATTCCCGCAACCGCAGGTGATTTGGGACTCGACGTACTTGGGGTGAATGTCTTTTTGCATTGATGATCCTCTTAAACTTCGCAACCTCATGATTGCGGCTTTCATTTGTTTATTGTATCCAAACAGGAAAAAAATGAAGGGGGACTGCCTGAGGCTCTTGCCGAAAAGCAAAACACCGTCATTACACGTTGTTTCATTCCGGCTTTTGTTTTGCTCACAAAATTAGGTGCGAACAAGTCTACACTGTAAACGGAGAGAAATTGGACGTTTTCTTTGCGTCCTTTGCGCATTCCCTTGCGAACTTTGCGGTTAAAAAAAAGAGAATTTAACCGCAAAGACGCAGAGGAAGTGCAAGGTTCGCAAAGTACAATTTCATGCCGTCTACAATATAGTTTACAAAAACACCCACTCGTATCCGAAACTGGGTTGAAGCCAATCTTGGCGGCGAAGATGATAAATTGCCCTTTCTGACGGACTGATCCAACCATCCCCGTCTGTGTCCGCCTCTTGAATGGCGGCATGTTGCCTTCTGCGTTCTTCGGGGGTCATCCTGCCGGTTCGGTCAAAAATGCTCTCCGGCATTTGCATATCCCTGGAACCAAAATGAATCTGCGACTCATTCAGCGTGCGTGCGTCGCCGACCCGCAGCCAGTCAGTCCGCAACACCCGGCGCAGAACGATTCGCCCCTCGCCGATCTTACCGGAGTTCACAAACTCTCCATCCTCGCCGACCCGGTTCGCCCAGTGGTACGCATTGGTCAAGCCGCTCACGAAAATCGAAAACTCATTGATCCGCGGGTCAACGTCCGTCCACATCGCAACGCCCCACAAATCTTCGCCCGGTGCCAGTGTTTTTTCTGCAATACTCACCGTCGTTTCCAAATGAGCCATTCTTTCCCGCTCTTTAATTTTTACCAATGCCAGCGGAATGAAACTGTCCGTGTAAGCCACCGCTGCCGTTTCGGGATTCCACTTTATCTCCCCTGTCTCAGGGTTTTCCACCGGCACCAGGTCTAGAGTGAGGCGGTGGGTCGCCAAAACAAAATTCGGCACAAACTGAATAGGCTCCGGCTTTCCCGGACGCGGGGCAAAAAAACCCATTTGCCGCCGGATTTCCAATAGTTCGGAACGGGGGATGTCCAGCGACGTGATGTCCCTCGGCACCGGTAAATTGATCTCACTTCCTTCCGGCACTTCCGAACCGAGGATACTATTGATTCTTCGTTCGTCCAATTCGGCGGGACCGAGATTTTTTACATTGTACACCAAGTACCAAACCTTCTTCCTATCAAAATGTCCCGAATCGTTAGGGACATCCACATCAACAATCCGCACCTTCTTGAAGGCAAACTGCAAACACCAAACATCCCGGACATGCCGGATATCGGTTGCCCAAACATCCGGGCGGAATCGGACTTCATTCTGCAATTCAGGAAAGCGGCGGGGCAACTCCGCCAATTCCGCCAGCAATTCGGTCAAATCGGCACGGTTCGCGACCGACTCATAGTCTATATCCGGGCGGACCACAATCAGTCCGGGCGGCATCTCCTGACCGGACAATGCAGCACCGAACGACAAAAACAGCAACAACGGCAGAATAATTCGCATTTTACGCCAGTTTCCCACGATTATACTTCACGTCTATTCTAGGGTATATTGTCAAATGAATCAAGAGCAAAAAGCGGGGTTGTTCTCTGCGATACTGCAAATAGGGAGAAATGGGACGTTTTTTCTTCGCGTCCTTTTGCGCTTCTTTGCATCCTTGCGGTTAAAAAAAAACCGCTGCCGACCGTCTTTCTTTCAGCACGAATATCGAGTATAATGTAGGCAAGATAGGCAATTTATTCCGGCATAACTGATGACATTAACCACACGCGCCTTGCATCAACGACCGCTACGGTTTATTCATGCGTCCGACCTTCATTTGGAACGTACCCTTGAAGGTGTGGCGGAATGTCCGCCGCATTGGGAACAGCGGATGCTCGATATTTCCAAGCGGGCAGCGCGCCGGCTTTTTCAAAAGTGTATCGCTGAAGAGGTGGACTTTTTGATTTTGAGCGGTAATGTTCTGAATGCCGGTTTGTCGCCGCCCGGTATTTTTCTCTTTCTGGTCGAACAGTTTGAACGTCTGAAACGTGCCGGGATTGCCGTCTATTGGGCGGGGGGAGAACTGGACTCTCCTGATGATATGCCTGCGGCGTTTCCGATGCCGGAGAATGTTTATCGTTTTCCCAGTAATTCTATTCAAGAGTATCATTTTCACCGGATGGAAGGACAGCGTACCGATGGACTGGATACGCTGCCGATTGCCAAACTTGTGGGAATGAGCCGTAATCAACGCAAAAAGCGGATTCGCAGTTCTGAGTTTCCTGCGGAGCCGGGCGAACTTTTTTCGATTGCGGTTGCGAACGGAGAAGTGGAGCCGGAGACCCTGACGCACCGCTATATCGACTACTGGGCGATGGGGGGGAGCAACAAACGGCATACATTTCACGGTAATCCGCGAAAGAAGGGTCCCGACGGGAAACCGTTACCGGCGGATCACTCAGCCGGTACTCCGGGCACTCCGCGGAAAGATTTACCGCCGCCGCCCTTTATTGTGCATTATCCCGGTGCGACGCTTGCCCGGACTCCGGCGGATATTGGACTCGGACAGTATGGAGCCACACTGGTCGAAGTCGTGCTGGACGAGTCGGGCAGACCGCTGGACGAACCGGTGCTGTCGCATTTTGCGACTTCACCGATCCGCTGGGTGAATGACCGGGTTGTTTTGGAAGCAACCGACGACGGCGGAAAATTAGCGGATGAACTCCGGGAGCGGCTTAAAAATTACAGGGAAGCCCAATGCACCCACCACAGGGGGGCGGATGACCTGCTCATCAACTGGCTGGTGGATATTCCGCCGGGACCACTGGCACACCATTTGCGCCGTAGCGGATTGACGCAAGATTTGTTAAGTGAACTCCGGGCAATGTACGGACAGGATGAACCGATGACGTGGTCGGTCTCCATTTCGGTACTCGTACCGGAACAACTTCCCAAAGCCCATTATGAACAGCAAACAATTCTGGGGGACTTTCTGCGGTCGGTCAAACATTTTCAGGACAATCCGAAGGAGTTGATTCACCTGGGCGGGTACATTCCCAAGAACTGGGAACATGAAGAAGAGGTGAAAAAACTCCTGCTGGCGGAAAAGGTTACGGACGAAATTACGGATGCCGAGGACAAGGAGCCGAAGGAACGTTGGGTGCAATCGTCTGCGCAAACGGAAACACAGCAGCGGGTGTTGCGCGAAGCAGCAATGACCGGCGTAGAACTCTTCGCAAGGACGGAACCGCAACCATGAAAAATAGAGAAGGGGTCGGGAGTTTCCCTCTTGCGTCCCTTGCGTCTTTGCGGCTCCATTCTTAACCGCAAAGTACGCGAGGTTGTTGCAAGGGACGCAAGACACCATTTCGTGCCATTTACGGCATCCCGCTTATCGGCACATACCAGAGCGACTCCCAATACCTCTGATCCGTCTCAAAGGGATCAATCGGCATCGTCTTATAATCGTGGTCTTCGGGAAGAACACCGTAGCGGATCATCTCACGGGTATAATGCCGGTTGGCATAAAAGGGAGTCAGAGAAGAACGCGTGCCCGACAAAATGTACTGCCGGGCACGTTCAATGCCCGCTAAAATCTTTTGATAATCAGGATCGTCCTTGTCCGCAAACACGACCTCCTGACAACGCTGCAAGCCGCCCGCCGCTCTCGCCAAAGGTCCATTGAAAATCCGGGACTTCTCCGGGTACGATAGATTGAACGCCCATTCCGGTCCGTAACGCCGTGTTGTGTGCGACAAGGTATGCGGCACCGTGCGGTCTCCCGTATGGCAGCCGCTGCAACGCCGGGAAATCGCCTCGTCCATTGCCAGCGTCTCCGCCCATTCGCGGTCGTTGCGAATCCACGTCTCATTATGCACCCAGCCGATTTGACCATGCGCATTTGCTGCATACGTTCCGGCGTAGTTGGCACCGACATCTAACCAGAACTTGATCATCTTTCGCTCATGATCAGAGAACGCAACGTCACTGTGTTTATCGTCAATTTTTTTCATCAGCGCACTGGCAGAACTCCCGATTTCATACGGCTTGAAATTACTCATCGCACGGTTCCGGTTGTCGCCGAACATATTGCGGTTCGTGAGGGTGAGATAACTTTGGACATATCTCGGTGTCCAATCGCCGACGAGGACAACCCCCCTTTCCGCACGCTCGTTGTTATGACATTCAATACAGTGTTTGTCCAAAATCGGCTGAATGTCCCGCACGAAGTCAAAGACTTCGGGAATGCCCGGTACGGGTGTCGGCTTTCTCGGCTCATACTTCAATACTTGGGCAACGGTTCGCTGCTGGGCAGCGGTCGGTATCAGTGTGCGGTCTTCGTGGCATCCGATACACGCCGTAACTTCGCCGGGCATCACGCTGGTAAAACTGTGCATCCGCTTGACGGGAAAACCATCGTGATCCATCGCCACAAAAAAGAAACTGCGCAGAGCGGGCAGTTCCATCAGTGCCGAACCGTCCGGCTCCACGGGAATCGTCCCGACGACACGTTCCAGCGTGAAGGTTCCGCCGATGGAAATTTGATCCATCCCCCCTTGATAATGAATCGGTTCCGGCAGCGGTTCGAGAATGAGCAACTCCTTGATAGAGCCTCGTTCGACGGTTCCCATTTGCCGTCCTTCGTACACATCAATCAGTGCGAGAATACCTGTCGATTTCGCCGGATCGGTCAAATCAGAAATCAATCTTTCCGGTTCCCGCTGCATCACCGGTCGCGGCTCGTGAATCCAAAAACCTTCCGCTTTGAGATTCTCCGGCAGGGCGTACAATATCTGTTCACGACCATCACCATTGATGAGTTCGAGCCGGTCATATCTGGCAGCCATAAAAGCATCCTCGGAGAACGCCCAGGGGTCAGCGTGGTCATTGTGGCTGGTAATCGGATACGCCGCCGTCAAATCGTCGGGTCCTCTCGTCGGGTCAACCAATGTAATGCGACCGTAGTGTTCACGCCGTCCATGTCCGGGCGAAAACGAGGCAACGACTTTATTGCTGTCCGGCACCGGCTTGGCATCAATCATCACAATTTCGGGATGCAGATTACCGTAATAGACCATCTGCCGTGTACCGTCGGGATTCATTGTCCAAAGATGGTGATAATCGACTTGCGAACGGTCAACATATTCCCAGCGGGTGTACAGGATTTGTCCATTCGGCAGGGGCCACGGCGTATTGTCATGTTCGATATTTGCGGAGAGTTCACGGATATTTTCGCCGTTGGGTCCGCACTTGTAGAGCGTAGCGACCGGCGTAAGCCAGCATTGCACCCAGCGGTTGCAGCGGCTGGAGCAGAAGATAATATCGCCGCTCGCGGTGTAGGTCGGTTCAATATCGTCGAAGTCGCCGAAGGTCAGTTGCCGCAGTCCCGTACCGTCAATGTTGATTTCGTACAAATTGAAATGCCGCTTGCCTGCTGGAAGATAGGAAAAAACGACCCGATAACCATCGTAGTGAATCTGCGGATCACGGATGGTGCCTTCGGCATCCTCGAAAATCGTTCGGACTTCGCCGGTATCGACATTAAGAATGTTCAACCAACTCGCGGCACCAAGCGGGAAGGGAAATTTGTTTTCATCGTAGGCGAAGTATCCGAAATTGGCATACCAATGGGGATCGGTGCCGGGCTTGCGGACCACAAAGAGAATCTCTTCGGCATCACTCATCGGTCCGGCACGAAATTCCGCTTTGAGGTCAAGCGGCGGAAGTTGTTCCGGTATCGCCGGTGAAGCGGCAAGGCGGACATAATCGTAAAACAACCAACTGCCGTCTGTGAGCCGGATGGTTAACGTGTTGGTTCCTCGTTTGACGGCACCGGGGAGAATCGGAATAACAACCGGTTCAAAAAATCCGAGTTCATGGGCGGCTTCAAATTGCCATCTTCCGGGCGGTCCATTCGGTTGGCGGACAGGTTCTGATGCTTGTCCGTTGACGATAACGTGAACGAGCGACGGCTCCGTAGGATGGGCAAAACAACAACCGATAATGAAATAAAGTTCTTCGGGATAATCTCTCTCGGCTTCAAATTCGATCTCGACCTGAAACGATTTCCCGGCATTTCTAAAGTCACGTGTGCTGACGTGCATCGGTGTCCATTCCCATTCCCGGTTTTTTCCGACGGTGAATTTATGAACGGAGCCTTCTTGGTCCATAACATTTTCCCAGTTAATCCACCGCCGGAATTCTGCACCCATCCCGTCGGGACGACCAATCTGAAAAAGCACTTCGCCCGCACAGAGCGGCACAGCAGCAAGCGGCACAGCAAAACAGAAAACGGCACAAAAGGCAAGACGTGTAAGCATTGTGTTTCTCCTTCAGCAACAAAAGACCTCTGCGCCAAGTCTAGCACATGGAGAGCGAAAAAACAAGGGAGTCCACTCTGCGGAAAACGGCGCGAAGGCATCCTCCGCGAACCTTGCACTTCTTTGCGCCTTTGCGGTTAAAATAGTTCGGCTTTAACCGCAAAGAATCGCAAAGGGCGCAACTCCTAACTCCTAAACCCCTACACCTGATACGGGTTACTCAGCGTTGCTCTGCCGGGGCGAGGGATGGCGTAGTTGCCGTCTGCGTCGGGCATAACCGGCGAGTCATGACTCATACGCAAGTCCTCAACGTTCGGTGCGTATTGGAAGGTCGAAGCCCAAGCCTCTTCGGCGGTTACGCGTTGTCCCGTTTCGGTCGCCATACGTCCGAGGATTGCCGTGAAGGTGGCACTGATACCGTAGTCCAGTTCATTCCATTCGGCGTTATCCCGGATCGCCTTGAAGAGGCGGTCATGCTCGGTTTGGTAGGAATCATTGCCTCGTGATTCGGGTTGCCAGAAGGCACGTCCCTGCCCGCTCCACTGTTCATAGAATCTCGGATCGCCGACCCCTTCACCGAGAACCGCACTTCCCTTTGCCCCGTGAATGATTGCCCGGAAGCCGTTCCAGGTATTTTGCATGGTTACGGTGTACATGTACATGATCTTGCCGTCCGGGAAGGTATATTGGACGTTGGCGTTATCGATGAGGTCGTCCTGGTCGCGCCGGAAGAGTCTGCCCCCCATTCCAAGTGCCGCGACGGGGAGTTGTTGGGCTGCCCAGCAGCAGATGTCCAGATTGTGAATGAGGGCATCGACGATGAAACCGCCGGTAAGCCAGTTAAAGTTGAAGATCCGCCGTAGTTGGTGCTGGAGCGGAGTCGCACTTCCGCGGTTGCCAAGTCCGTGCGCATTGTGGCAACGATAGACGTGGAAGGCGAAGAGGTCGCCGAGTACACCCTCTTGGAGTGCCTTAATCGTCTCCTCGGTGCGGAAATAGTGCCGGTTGTTAAGACCGACTCCCACTTTGAGTCCCTTTTCCCTTGCCTTGATGTTTGTCTCTTGCAGGGATTTCAGACCGGGAATGTCAACGGCAACCGGTTTCTCGGCAAAGACGTTCAGCCCCTTTTCAACAGCGTAGGCGTATTGGATCGGACGAAATGCCGGCGGAGTACAAAGGAGGACAACATCACCGGGGTCGAGTGTGTCCATTGCTTTTTTGTATCCATCAAGGTCGCCGAAAGCGCGTTCCGGCGGGACATCGACGGCATGTCCTCTTTCGCGGTTTTCAAATTCGTTTTTAAGCATTCGGGCACCTTCCAGCGATCTTTCCGGGAAGGCATCGGAGACTGCCCAAAGTTTTACGTTGGGATCGGCAGAGAGTGCTTGAATACCAGCACCCCTTCCGCGTCCGCCGCACCCGATCAGTGCGATTTTGATCGTGTTGTTCTCAGCGGCATGGACAGCGGGCACCAGCCCGCTGACCGCAACAGTTCCGGCAGCGGCGAGGACGGTGGATTGCTTCAGGAAGTTACGTCGGGATTCTTTGCGTTTCATAAGCATTGGTAACGGGGAAGGAATTATCATCGCACGCCCCCCGGTTCGTTGACGTGGCGGGGTTATTCTACCCGATGGAAAAGAGGAACGCAAGATGTGTCTGGGGGGGAGGAGTTAGAAGTTAGGAGTTAGGAGTTAGGAGTTAGGAGTTGGTCTGCTAACCAGTTTTTCTAAATTATCGCCAAAGTGCTCCTCTTGTAAAATGTTTTGGTCCATCAAACTTGTCAAATCCTATCGGATTCTTTTATTTTATCTCGCCGTTCTTGATTCAACACATAAAAACTCATTTCTGACTGTACGGATTATCGAAAAAAAGCCAAAAGACCAATGATAATAGCAACAATGACACCGACAACCCACTGACGGCTTTTACGCCGCTCTTTTTCGACTTGTTTATTCAATTCGGGACGGGCATTTTCCCAGCGTTCGGATATACTGCAAATGATCTCCCCGTCTTGTTGAACCTCAGCAAAATACTGACCTCGATTTTCGCGGTCTCGGGACATAGATTTTTGTTTTATCTCATTCAGAACTTTTCTATCATCAAGATACGATTGGAGAACATCGGTGATGATGACCTGACGGTAATCGTCTTGGAACTTGATGCACTTTTCCAAGTAGTAACTCAAAAGAATTTCGAGAGCATCATAAGACGCTCGCCGGCAGTGACCGAGTACATCCTGATAGTGTTTTTCTTTGACACCGTCATCCGTTTCAACCAACGCACGGCACAAATGCTGACCAGCATACCGCAACTCGTTAACCGGAGGAAATGCCAAACCCTCATGGTGCTCTACAAGTTTGATATGCTGTTCGGCTAAATTATACGCATCGCGAACATCGGCAACATTAAAATTCATAATTTTTGAGTCTGTTCCGCCTTCGCTCAGCATCTTGGCTCGTGGAATACAATCCGCGCCCCAGCGACACATTACCGCGAGAAAAGCGAGCCACTAAACGACGCACGAGATTTGTTTCCCAGACCGAGCACTCTTCCTGTGCCGGGATGTGCGGGATAGCCGGGAAAAAAAACATTCTGAGGTATCGCATCGCAAGAGAGTATTGGTTAAAACGCGCTGTAGATTATAACGAATTACGCGTGGGTTGTCAACCCAACAGTCAGGAGTCAGGAGTTAGGAGTTAGGAGTTAGGAGTTAGGAGTTTCGCCCTTGCGCTTCTTGCGGCTTTATGGCTGAATTTTTTAACCGCAAAGGTTTCGCAAAGGACGCAGGGGGGCAGACTTCTAACTTCTAACTCCTGTCTCCTAACTCCTGTCTCCTAACTCCTGTCTCCTAACTCCTGCCTCCTGCCTCCTGTCTCCTGCCTCCTCACTCCTTCCCCCAATTCCACCATCGACAACTCTCCGAACTGTTCCCGCTTGCCGAATGATCGGTCAAGATGAGGGAGCGTCTCTGAAGGAAGGGTCAGCACTGCCGACACTTCGGGGTGTTGCGAGCAGTAATCCGCCGCTTTTTCTGCACCGAGAATGAAAAACGCTGTCGAAAGAAGTTCCGCCAACGTTGCCGAGGGTGCCAGCACGGTTGCCGTAAAAACCCCCTCCGCCGGTTGTCCCGACCGGGGATCAATCAGATGTGAGTACCGGCGGTTGCCATGCCGGAATGATTGCTTTTGTGAACCGGAGGTCGAAACGGCAATGTCCTTCAATACCAACTCCCGAAGCCGCTGACCGGGGCGAAGCGGATGGGCAATGCCGATCCGCCATTCGGCACCCGATGCCCGTACACTGCTTAATCCGCCTTGAAATAAAAACCGGTTGATCCCATATTCCCAAAGTTTTTCGGCAGCCCTGTCCAGAGCAAACCCTTTGCCGACGCAGCCGAAGTTCAGTTCGATGCCCTGCTTTTGGAAACGCACCGTTTGTGCCGCCTCATCCAATTCCAAAAATTGATACCCGGTGAGGGCTCTGGCTTTTTCCAGTTCCCCGGCATCGGGAATACGTCCCTGCCGCTTGGCAAAGCCCCAAACTTTCCAGAGGGAACCGCTCGTAATGTCCACCGCCCCGCCCGTCTCTTCGGCGAGCCGGACACACAGGGCAATAAGGTCGAAAAGTTCCTTGTCCAGCCGCACGGGACGCTCATGAGCCGTGAGATTAACAGCATGGATTTGGCTATCCAAACGGAAAACAGAAAGTTGCTGCTCGATACGATAGACTTCATCAAGGGCATCGAGAGCGGCTTCGGTTCCCTGCGGAAAGTCCAGCCGGGAAAAGACGACCTCAAAATCATCGTTCATCGCTTTACGCCGGACAGCAAGCAGTGCCGACTCTGCGGAGGAGTGCCAAGTCATGGAGGGGTATTATACAAGAGAACGGCAGAGTTGTGCTCCTCTGCATCCTTGCGGTAATTTTTTTTAACCGCAAAGACGCAAAGCATTGCAAGGAACGCAAGGCTCAAACTCTGCTGCCGTCTGCCGTCTGCAATCTGCCGTCTCCCCACCCCTTACCACTTAATATTCAAACCGACATAACCGATATGCATATCCTTCTGGGTGCCGGAGGAGCGGAATGAGGAGCGGAATTGTCCGTCGTAGCCGACGAATACGCTTGTCGTGTGAGTAATATCAACATCGGCTCCGAAGTTTACCATCAGCAGCCCCTGACCGATATCCGTTCCTACCACGCCGAGACCATGTCCGATGTCGATGGTATCTTTGGATAAGTCCGCGTAGAGTTTGTCGTCGATGAAGTCGTAGCCGTAAGAGATGCCGGAACGCAGGGCGTAGTCTTTGCCCTGGAAGTAAAAATCGCTGCCGAAACGCACGAACGCCTGTTCAAAAGTAACCTGTCCGTAACTCACCGCCTGACTGCCGCCGATTTCTGACGCGCCGCGTAACTTGTTGCTTGAGTAATCAACCCCCACCATCGGACGGGCATTCCAGCGACCGTAGGTGTAACGCTTGCCCACGTCAATGTTGGTGTCAAAGGTGCGTCCTGTAAAGGAGGAAACATTTGCCGCATTGCCGCCGAAGCGGGTCATATTGTATTTCTGTTCGCCATAACCGGCAACCCCCCGGATATCCATTCCATTACGGAAAACACGGACACCGTAGAGACCCATATAGGTATCGTCCGCTTTGAGGCGGTCTGCTGATGTGCCGGCTTGATTCCAGTTGTAACTGTTTCCGCGTTCCACACCAAAGACCATGCCCAACTGGCTTTGCCGCGTCCGGAGGAACTCGGCACCCATTTGGACACCTTCCACCGATGTTCTCCAATCAGTGCCGTTTAACCAACTCTCATAGCGGTCGCTGCGTCCGATATGGTTGACCCACACATTGCCGCGATCCCCGATAATGAAAGCCGCCGTGCGTCCCACTGCCCGTGTTACGGTCTCCGCTGTACGCGTCAGAGACTGTCCCAAGGTTTCCTTTCTGGGCTTACACGACCCGCAGCCCACTCCTGAACAGGGTCCGCAAAAGGATGCCGCTTCGCACGGGTCGGCAAGGGCACCGCGGAAAATACCGCCGCTGCTGCTGCCGCCGCCGAGGTGAGTATTGCCGGAAATCGTCCGGTCGCGTACCGCATTCCACAACGCATAACGGTTATGAATCGTCGCGGCGGCAAGATAGCCGTCATTAATCAGAGCATCAGACCGCAGACCAATCGATTGGATTCCCACCCTTTCGCCGAGATTGTTATAAATCCAGTCCACATCGGTAAAGGGGTTTCCGCCGATGAGTTCGACGGTGTCGTCAATGTGGCTAAACATAATGAGCGTATCCTCATTAATGAACTCCCCATTGGCGATAATGGTCAGGTTGCCATGGGCTTCATGATTTTTATTGTTGCCGATTTGGGTGCCCGGATTTCCAAAATCCAATTCAAAGGTAAAGCCGTCGTCGCCTCCTCCAAGGATGAGGTTTTCACCCACGCGGAGTGCCTCTACCGTAACGGAACCGCCGTCGCCGGAGGCTTCAAAGTTACCGCCGGTCCACATCGAGTCAATCGTCAGAGCATGTCTGTCAACATTAAGTTCGAGGTCGTTGCCGGTGAAGATACCGACATTCGCCATGCTGCCCCCCGCTGCTGAAATGTTAATAGAGTTGGTGAGGATAATCCCCGCATCTTGCGCAACAAAAACACCATAAGCCAAGTCTGTCCCCCTGGCAGCGATGTCGCCGTCAAGTTCCAATTTTTCGACACTCCCGACATTCCCAGCAATATCACTCACTCTCACACCGAAAGCCCTGCCGGCTGCCGACTGATTGGCGGTTGCCGTGAGTCTGCCTGCGGTAATCTCCGCCGCGTTCCCCTGAATCCAGAGAGCATTCGCCTCGGTCTCGATTTCATTTCCGCTGGCGTTATTGGCAACTGCCGTCACGTTTCCAACGGTCAGTTCACTTCCGGCATCCATTCCCAGCCGCAAATCGACACCTGTAGCGTACCGTGCACCGACCGCATCAATAGCACCTATATCAATACTTCCGCCCATCACTGACTCCCGGACATAAAGACCCGAAACACCGGCTCCTTCTATTCCGCCGTCCCTAACGGTGATGGTGCCGATTTGGACGGTTCCATCCGTCATCTCATTGAACCGCGCACCCGCAGCAAAACCGGTGCCCTCAGCAATAATGTTGGTAACATTCACACTGGGAGACGGATCCTCTGGAAGCAGACCTACCTTCTCCATCTTATTAATCCAGAGACCGTAGGCTTCGGCTCCGAGACCTTCTGCTCTATTATAGGCTTCGAGTCCGCCGACAACCCTGCTCCCGCCGCCTGGGATACCCTCCACCACTCCGTTGACGTTGAGGACCCCGGAGAGTGTTCCTGCAATATGGACAGCCTGTGATTCTGCGTCAACACCTGTAGCCGCCGTTCCTGTGGCGATTGTGCGCATCGTGCCGATAGTGAGGGTGCCCGCCATATCACCCGGATCACCGAGAACTTCGGCATCATGAATGAGAACCCCGTATGCCTTTTCGCCTGCAATCACCACAGACCCGCGCTCTTCGCCCCCGCCCTGTAAGGTCAGCCTACCGTTCACCAGAATGTTCGAGAGTTCAACGGCAGCCGCCCGACCCGTTGATGTCGCTTCAACGGAAACGAGGCTCACCTGTCCGTATTCGCCGATTTCACGCGCGATCAGACCGTAGGCTCCATTTTGCGTGTGGTCCGGAGTCGTTGCCGTGCTTTCTACCTTTATCCTGCCGGCAGTAAACCTAACCAGTTTAGTCGAGTTAGCCGGGTCTTCATTCGCAATCACTGCCCGCCGAAGAGTGTCATAGAACCCCGCACCGATGGCGAAACCATCTCCATTTGAAACACTAATGGCACCGGTGGTCATACCTTGAACATTACCTCTGAAAATTTGGGTTTCTCCGGGATCACCCGCCATGATGGGATCCATATTGAAGAAATACCCAATGAGAGCACTGTTAGGACCCGTTGTGGAACCTCCGATGTTGATGTCAGGAAAGCTTAACGCAGTTGCCGGATGATTTACGTTAAAACCGGCTCCCATCTCCCCCGCAGAGAGGTCAAAAATAAAAGGAGCGAGAGGATTGGTGCTGTTACCGACATAAACCGAATGACCGTCCCAACTCAATCCGGCGGGGTGTTGGGCTCTATCCTGCGCGTTCACCGGTGCCAGCGGCAATGACGCCAGGGGCAGTGCAGCGGCGAGGATACCGGGGAGAATGTATTTCCGCCACAATTTTGTTTTTGTTTTATCGCTTGTCATGGTCTTTTCTCGATATTTTGTCATTTTTCGATAATTTCCTTGTGTTGACCTGTCTTTTAGGCAGGCGGGGGAATCAACGGTTATTGCCTGTGTCGGACGTTTTCTAATGGAGAGTTGAGAAGTTTTGTGGAAAAGAGACCGTTTTCCACCCGGAATGAGGGGAAGGTGTATGGATGGCGCAGATGTAGAGGATTTGCGGGGGGAGCAGGCGGCAGGAGGCAGGGGGCAGGAGGCAGCAGAGTTTCCCCCTTGCGCTTCTTTGCGTTTTTTGCGGCTAAATTTTTAACCGCAAAGACGCAAGGAAGTGCAAGGAACGCGGGGAGGAAAGGAGTTAGAAGTTAGGAGTTAGGAGTTAGAATACTTACTTCTTTGCGTCCTTTGCAAAAACTTTGCGTCTTTGCGGTTAAAAAAACTACCGCAAAGACGCAAAGAAGTGCAAGGGACGCAAGGTTCAAACTCTGCTGCCTCCTGTTTCCTGCCTCCTGCCTCCTCCCTTACCGCAACCCTTCGGCAAACTCGTCCAGCGTGTTGCTTTGGATGGCTTGTACGTGCAGCGACTCCAGGGCAATCGAGTCCGACATCGCAAGGATTGTCTGTTCCATGTCCTTCGGGACTCTGCCAAACCTTGTCCGCAAGGCATTGATGACCATCTTTGCTTTGCCCTTCGCTTCGCCAATGTCTTGCTGTTCTTCAAAAATTGTCTTCATCATTTTTTGTC
>Ga0099364_10007965_pt1 | contig 15013 bp, 12 predicted proteins | sample TergutTh196P3_FD_73070 | JGI IMG/M metagenome (GOLD analysis project Ga0099364, IMG submission 73070) | Microcerotermes parvus P3 segment gut microbial communities from Pointe-Noire, Republic of the Congo - Th196 P3 | ecosystem: Host-associated > Arthropoda: Insects > Digestive system > Gut ... | reverse complement strand
CCATGTGTAACCGGTCGGTACGAGCGACTCCGTCGAATTGATCGCCTCGTCCCACGTTATACGCTTGCCGCTATAGCAGGCCATACGACCGAGGATTCCGACCATCGTGCTGTTCGCCATGTACTCGCCGTTGTTGATGTACGTCTGACCACCGCTGTGGATTGCATTGAACAATGCCTGATGTTCCTGTACGTACATCTTGCTTGCGACCTTTTTGATCGGCTCGCCGTTGATGATTCCGCGCAGGACCGTTGCTTGGCCCTTCGTGCCAATGAAGTAATCTTCGACATCATTGAAGCAATCGTCTTGCTGTCGGGAAAACGCGTACATCGTTCGCCCGTCTCCGTATTCGTAGACAACGCCCATTGAATCGTAAATGTCGCCATAAGCGGGTTGTTCGGTACGCTGCATTCTGCCGCCGATACCATAAGCTGCCACTGGCGGCTTGTCGCCGAAAGCCCACATTCCCTTGTCGAGACTGTGAACGTGTTGTTCCACGTTGTAGTCGCCGGAAAGCCATGTGAAATTGTACCAATTTCGCAGTTGGAACATCATCTCGGTGTCGCCTTCCCGTCGGGCTTGCGTCCAAAGTTTGCCGGTCAGGTAGGTTTCCCGAACAGACAGAATGTCGCCGATGGCACCGTCCAAGACACGTTTCATCACTTCGTTGACGTTATGGTCGTAACGCCAACAGAGTCCGGAAACGAGTTGGAGTTTTTTCTCCTGAGCGATTTTTGCGGATTCGAGGACGCTGCGGACGCCCGGTGCGTCGACGGCGACCGGCTTCTCGCAGAAAACGTGCTTGCCCTGTTCGACGGCGTACCGGAGCGACATCGGCCTGAAATGCGGTATCTCGCAGAGCAAAACGACATCGCAAAGATCAATGACCTTTTTGAACGCTTCGAGACCTTCAAAGGTCGTTTCCGGCGTGACATCGATGCGTTTGGCAAATTCTTCATCACTTTGGAATACCCGGATGGTTCCGGTAGCTCTTTCTGCGAAAGCGTCACAGACGGCGACCAGCCGTGCGTTCGGATCGGCGGTCAATGCATCTTTGACGGCACCGCGACCGCGTCCACCGCAGCCGACGAGACCGACTTTCAGGACATTGTTCTCGGAGGCGTGGACCGACCGAAATGAAGCAAGAGACGAGACAGCCGTGACACCAAGGGCACCGGCTTTCAAAAACTGACGACGAGTGGGTTTCATAGTGAAAAAGGGAAAAGGACGAGTTACGAATGACGAGTTACGAGTTACGAATGACGAGTTACGAGTTACGAATGACGAGTTACGAATGACCAGTCACTAGTAACTCGTCATTAGTAGCTCGTCACTATTCCCTTCCCCCTTTCCTCATTTCTTCGTCGAGTCGTTTTTCACGTTCGGCGGCTTTTCGTTGTTCATTTAGTTCGACATAAGTCGTTTGATTTCGGTCATCGAAGGTGCGTGGCTTCTCGTTTCGCGGCAGGATTGGCGTATAGCGGATATTACGGAATTGCACGTTTGTTGCATCCGTCGGCGCCAGGAGCTGCACCGTTCCCGAAGCAATCAGTGGTTGACCGATAGGAACGGTCCATTCGCAGACCGGAACACCGTTTACCCAAGTTTGAAAATGCCGATCGACGGCCACGATGGTTAGGTAATTCCATTTTTGGTCGCTTGCTCTCAGGAATCGGCCTGTTTTAACGCCACGGAAGGCACCGGAGTCAACACCGACAGTGCTTGCGCGATCTTCTTTGGTCGGCATATTTTGGACGGCAATTTCGTAACCGGTCTTTTCTTCTCGCGGTGTGGCCCTCAAGAACAAACCACTCCGTCCGAAGGAGTGGGTGATGTTGTACTCAAGCTGCAAGACGAAGTTGTCAAAAGTTTTCCTTGTTTCGACGACGCCGGGGCCGCCAGACAACTGTAACGAAAAAGGAGCAGAGGCTGGCGTCCACCTGACGTCCTCATGGGGCCGCCATTCCGCCGCAGTGTTAATCCCGTCAAAAAGCGAGATCGACGAGCCGGGTGACCAAGTCAAGTTTCGGAATTTAGCGGTTCCTTTCGTAACGAGAATGCCGAGATAACCACAACCGGGCGGTTTGGCCTCGAACAGTGTGACCGGCTCATCCTTGTCGATCGTGACCCGCAACATGGTGCCGTCAAATTGTGCGGTAACTTTTCGCCATCGGGCACCGGGGGGAATGGCGTCCTCCGTTGTGGTGGCACCACCTTCGCGTTCCTTCCTGGGAATTTGTTCGAAATTCAATGTTTGGCGTCCCAAAATCGTTCCACGCGGTCGCAGATGGCTGGCGGAGTTTAACACAATGGTGTAACACGATGAATGAAGGTCGCTTGGATTCGGTGACGTCCGAACCAGGAGAAAAACCTCCGCGTTTTCCTCTGCTTGATATTCGAGATGAACCGTCGCATCGCCGAACTGGTTTGTCGTATAAATTAGGCCCGGATTTTTCGGGTCGCTACAGATCATCTGGTCGTCAACGAAAAACTTTCCGCCACCATAAGGCCCTTCCTTTTGTATTCGCCAACCGAATAGCGTCTTACCGTCGAACAGATTACACAAACCGGCTTTAAGCTGTTGTTCCGGAATCTGTAGATTTTCCGGCAACTCGAACAAGACGGCCCCCATTTCGGCTTCGCGGCATTTTTCGAGGAAGGCCTGCCGCGCGGCTTCCCGTTGTTCAGCGACATCCTCAGCTAGTTTTGCCAGCCTTTCCTTTTCTTCCAATTGCTTTCGGTTTTCCGCATCCTCCACCTTTGAGGAAACGGTCGGCGGTAACGGTATATTCGTTTCAGGTTTGGTGTTTGTATTATCTTTTCCTCCGTTGGCGGTCCGAGTTCTGTCGTTCGAGACCGTTTTGACTCGGAGGTTCTTTGGAATTTCGTCCACTTCGCCGAAGGGGTCCAGGCGCATTACTCTCTTGGTGTCTTCGACAAACCCCCTCGTTAGTATTGCCTTGGTGGTTTCGGCGTCTCGCCTGTCAGATTCCATTCTCTCCCGCCAGATTCTCTCGAATCTTTGTCGTTGGATGTCCTCGCGTGTCATTCGGTAGGGCTGAAACGCCCCGCCGTTGAATCTCGGAGTATTGGGAAGGAGCGAGTAGGGGGCGGGAAATCCGCCTCCCGGTTCGTTAGTTTCGTCGTCCGTTTCACCAGGCATTGTCATTGGCATTCTGGTGGACGAACCGATTGAGATTCCTCCCGATCCACCCAATGTCGTTCCCGTTCCAGACGGCGTGCCGGGAAGATTGTAGGGGTACTGCGCCGCAAGTCGACCGACAGGCACGACGGACAGGAGAAGTCCGATTGTCAACAGGACCTGACGCATGACGTTAAGGGGAGGATTGCATTGCGACCGCGTAAAGGGTTCCGAAAACTGGAACGTATAAAACACCGTTGGCGGCAACCGGCGATGCCATGATCTGGTCCGGCATCGCGATTCGGCTCAAAACTTCCGGCTCCTTACCGTGTCGGAGCGTCCAAAAAATGCGTCGTCCGGTTCCGATGAACACTTTTCCGTCGGCAACCAGCGGCGACGCCCAAACCGGTGAACCGCCCAAATTATGTACCCAATACGGTTTGCCGGTTTCTGCATCGACGCAATGCAACCTTCCGGAGTTGTCAACGACGTAAAGGAGCCCATCGAGGACCGCAGGAGTCGAACCGCTACTGGAAATTCCGTCGTAAGCCCAGAGGAGACCGCCGCTCCGTGTCGTGTCGCCGGTCTTTGTCGGATCGAGACACGCCACCCAACCGTTGGGAATGTTATGGTAAAGTTCCTGCGTAAAAATCACGTAAACTTTCCGGTCGGCGAAAACCGGGTTCGCAACGACTTTATAAGATTTCGTGTCGTGAAAATGTTCCAACGGGATAACGTCCTGCGTTTGGGCAAGGGGATGTCCGTTGAACTTCCCGACCGTTTTCAGTTTGAGCGGTGATTGTCCCTCGGCTCGGCGTTTTCGAGCGTCGGCAAGTTGCTCTGGTGTCAGTGCATCGACAGCGAAGAGCCAACCGTTGCCGGTTCCTTGCAGGACGAGCCGTTTGCCGTCGATTTCAACGAGCGTCGGCGACGACCACTGCCCGTGGACGATGTTCGGACCGAGTCCGAATGCATCGACGGCAAGAACGGCACCGGTTACCTTGTCGAGAACAATAAGCGTTGGCGCGGTGGAGTTGAGTACACGGCGGTGCGTCCAATCGACGCCGTTGCTGGTACAAACGTAAATCGCATCGCCGTCAATCAAGACGGAGCAACTCGACGCATTGTGCGGAAAGGCACCGACTTCGGCGACCATATCGGTCCGCCAGATAATATCGGCGAGTTTGTCGTTCAGCATAATCGGCTCCGCTCCGGCAGGAACGGCGTGTTGGGCTTCGTCGAGGAAAGGCCCCTGATTGCCGTCCACGAGGCCGTTGATGTCCAAGCAGACGACTTCGCAACGGTTCGTAACGAGATAAACCTTGCCGTTTTCGACAACCGGCGTCGAACAGATTCCGACGTTATGCCAGTCGCCGAATCGGACTTCGACGAGTTTCGGAACGACGAATTCCCAGCGGAGTTCGCCGGTCTTTTCGTCGAGGCAGGTTAGGACGCCTTTGTCGCCGTGCAATTTCGGATCGCTGGATCGGCTTCGGTTGGAACCAACGAAAACGCAACCTTCGGCAATGACCGGCGTTCCGTACAGGACATCGCCGATTGGAGCGGTCCAGCGGACGTTCAGCGTTGTCGTCGGGTCGACGGTGCCGTCCTGTGGATTCCGCCGTCCCGGATTGAAAGTCGCCGGAAGGTTCTTTTCTTCGGAAACCAGATTGCGTGTCCAGCGCTGTCCCCACTGCGGTGCGTCGGCACCGTCTGCGCTGATCGACAACAGCGAGACGACGAGAAACAACGGAAGGATGATAAACGGCATTGATCCGGATAAGTTGTTCGAGCGGGACACGCACTCATTATACCTTAAAATAGCGTCGATGGCAAGGGTGTTGGATAGTATTCATTAGACCGTTCAAACCGTCATTCCCGCGTAGGCGGGAACCTAGACGGACGATGTTAACCCTGTTTTTCTAGATTCCTGTTTTCGCGGGAATGACGATTTTGGAGTTTCCGAACAAGTCTATTCCTGCCGATGGAGCCGCGTCAGATAGTGGATCGCCTGTTCCGGTGGCAGACTGAGGACGTATTCTTGGTGCCGCCAATCAAGATTTTCGAGAATTTCGGCGAGTTCTTCGAGTTTTGCCTGATTCTGTTCGTCCTCGTGCAATGGTCCAATATTGGGAATACCGGAATCCGTTTCGAGGCGTTTTTTCATCGACGCGATGAGTTCAACCCGCTCCTCCACAGAAAGTCGCGGTTGTCTGATCTCATCCCTTTCATAGGACTGCAATGACTTTAACCAATTGTAGTACCCCTCCAGTGTCTGTAACAGTTCGCTCCGTTGCGGTGACAGTTCGATCCGTTCGTGAAACTCCCGAAGGCGGAGCCGTCTTTCCATTGAAAAGCCGTTGAATCTCTCGTTGTTGTAGTAGACCTGTCTGAACAATGTGTCGTCCAGTGCGTTGATTCGGTCGATGTCGCGGCGATTCGGAAAGGCCATTTTGCCCGTCGGCGAAGGGCGGTAGTCGCTCGGATCAATGGGCTTCGCTCCATCGGCCAGCGGCGGCAGGAAAACCCGATGTTGGGCGAGGAGTGGCAACAGTTCCGGGTCTTGTTCGTACATTGGCAGATACATATCGAGTCGTTCGATGATCGGCGAAGCGACTCGCAGGAAAAAATTCTTGTCCGGAGCCAATCGTCCGCCGAAAAACATCCCGACTGCGCACAGTAAGAGTAAAACGAGCGGTTTGACGACCAGCATCCAGGAAAACCGCCGCCGCACGGCTTCTGTTTGCAGAGAAATCGCTTGTTCGGTGCGAAGAATGACCGTTTCGAGTGTCGTTTCGAGGAGGTCCTTGTCGGTCGAATAGGTATCCAACAGATCAAGACATCGCCAACTTTCTTCGAGTTTTGCCAGTATTTCTCGCAGTTCGGGCTCCTTAGCGAGACGATCTTCGATCTGTTGTCGATCGTCTTGCGTCAGTTCGCCGTCGAGGTATTCGATCAAGAGCGACTCGTCGGAGGAAAGGTCCGGTTGGGATGGTACTTCGGTACTCAAAGGAATTTATTTTACTTTTGCTCCGCCCTGCATATAGGGCAGGAGAGCGTCTCTTAGATTCGTTCGGGCACGACAAAGCAACGACTTGACGCCTTGTGGTGTCATTCCCATAATCTCGGCAATTTCGAGGTAACTCATTCCTTCAAATTTGTGAAGGAGGACGGCCATTCGCTGCCGTTCATTGAGAGACTCAATGGCCATTTGTACCATTTCCCGCATTTCGAGTTTGTCGAGTTGCCGTGCCGGAACCATTTCGCTTCCGGCCATAATGAATTCCTCGGCGTTCATCGGACCGCTTGCGTTTGGATCAACCGCTAAAGGCGCAAACTGTACCTCCGGTTTGCGATTCCGCGACCGCAAAGCGTTCAGGGCAACGTTGTTCGTGATCGTAAACAACCATGTCGAAAACTTCGCCTCCGGATTGTATCCCTTGCGTGCCCGATAGACGCGGAGGAACACCTCTTGCGACAGATCGTCCGCCGCATCTTGGTTGCCCATTAGGTTTCGCAAGACCGTTTTCACACGTCCCTGATAACGCAGCATCAACTCTCCGTATGCGGCGGCGTCGTCCCGCTGCACCGAAAGCATCAACAGAACGTCGGGATCCCGAAGGGCAGGATTGGCGGAAGATGCGGCACTCATCACACCCCATTATAACGAAAAACCGGAACAGCGAAAAGGTTCCGATCGAGGAAGATAGTGAAAACAATCACGCCCGGCTGAGGAACTCGCCAGTTCGGGTATCGACTTTGACGGTTTCACCTTCTTCGAGGTATTCAGGCACTTGGACTTCGAGGCCTGTTTCCAGCGTTGCCGGTTTCGAACGGCTCGTTGCGGAGTTGCCCCGCGCCGCCGGATCACATTTCACCACTTTCAAAGCAACCGCCGTCGGAACCTCAACGCCGACACATTCATCGTTGTAAATGAGTGCCCGAACGCCTTCGAGTTCCTCCGTGATGTATTGCATCTCCTCTTCGACGTCCGACTTTTTCAGCGTATACTGGTTATAATCCAGATTGTCCATAAAGATGCAATCGTCAGCGTCGCTGTAGAGATACTTGACCTCACGTCGGGCAAAGTCTGCTTGAGGAAGCGACTCGGTGCCTTTGAGCGTAATGTCGACTTTTTGTTTTGTGACAAGGTTCCTTGCCCGGAATTTGTACAGCGTCGCGGCACCACGTGCCGACGGCGACTGAACCTGCACCCCCTCGATCATGCACGGGGCACCGTTGTAGACAAGAACCTCTCCACGTTTGATGTCTTTGGCGTTCATTGTTTCAATTGTCAATTATGACACCGCTTGCCGGATCGATGGCGATGCCGCCGGTCAAACGACACAGGGTTTGTAAAACGAAAAGGAGCGTGTCCGGGTCGACGCGTTCGAACATTCCGGAGTCTTCCGGATTGATTTCCAGTCGGTCGAGTTCACGTGCGTACGCTTCACCGGAACCCCCGGCGAGGCAGTTGTCGTAGGAATCCGGATCGAATTGAAATTGCGGTCGCCTGACAATCGCCCCGGTTTTCGGGGACGTTCTGTCGTTCTGTCTGTCGTTTCCACGTTTTGTTGAAAAGGAGTTCCGGTGTCCAGCATCGGAACGCGGCGACTGAAATTTCAAGACGGGTAACTTGACAACGCCAAACGCTGCCGTACCGGCCGTTTGCTCGAAATGCAACACGTCCAACCTGGCTACCCATTGCTTGGTTGAGTGAAGACGGTGCCTTTCCTTTGGCGAACAACCTTTTTCGACAGTCCGAATGAGAACGTCCATTTCGGCAGTGATTCCGGAACCCTGTCGGAAAACAATTTCCAAGGCCGAATGATCTTCGTAGGAAGCGATGGTCAGCGTTCGCAATCGTCCTTCGGGATTAGCCTTGCCATCGAGGATTCTCAACGTTTGCCGTTGCGGTTGGAGTTCTCGCCGCAACTCGTCGAGTCGTGGTCGCCATCGGAGATCATCAATCAGCACGAAATACGTCTCCCGCCAAGTGTATCGGTCGTCGTCGTAGAGGGACATAGAAATGGGGCCTTACGGAAAAGTGATGAGAAATACTCTTACCATTCTACCGATTCGTCGTTGGCAAATCAATTATAGGCAAAACGCCCATTGACCATTGGGGCGTAAAAGTTTTGTTGGCAAGAGGTAAGTTTCCGACTGCCGGGCGGCAACGTGCGGTACTCCACACAAAGAATCCTAGTACCTGACCTGATCTAAAATTGTGGATTCGATCTCCGTCATTCCCGCGCAGGCGGGAATCTAGAGGAGGAGATATAACACCCTTCCTCTAGGCCCCCGCCTACGCGGGGGTGACGAGTATTCACAATTTTAGATGCGGTCGAGCTCTAGCACAAAGTCATGAAAATGATATTCGTCATTCCCGCGAAGGCGGGAACCTAGATCATCGACGTCGTTGAGTTTGTTTCATTGCCATAACCGTTTGCAATTAAAGAGGATGTGGGCTTCTGTTCTCTAGGTCCCCGTTTTCGTGGAAAACCATTTTATAACAGGGTAAAGTATATCAAGATTTCCCCACTCACCACTCACCACTTACCACTTTCCTGGTGCTTTGCCGAAAGGCCAGTTCGATTTCGCCGAACAGGGTGTCTTGGTACACATAAGCGTGTTCGTGCCGGACAAGTTCCAGCGTTGCTTGAAAGATTCCGATCATCGTCGACTTGTGTTGCCCCGGTTGGAAAAGTTGTCGAAACGCAAGCCGTTCCTCCATCTTGAGCCGCTCGTGAATCCGATCCATGTGCGTCGAAATCGGCGTGTCGTCGTCGACCATCAAGAGCGATTCCTTCGGTGCGTTTTCCCGAAGAATGCGGCTAAATGCACTCACAAGGTCCCAGATTTCCACTTCGCGGATCGGTTCATCGCCCAGATTCCGAGACCGGTGTGGCAGGTCGTTCGCCAAACGTGGAATCCGAAGCTGCCAGGTTCGTCCCCGCTCCTCCAATTCGGCAGCGGCATCGCAGTATTTCTTGTACTGGAGAAGCTGTTCGACCAAGTCCTGTCGAGGGTCTTCCAGCTCCTCTTCGACCGTTTCTTCGCCGGGCAAAACCTCGAAAGATTTGATCTCAATCAGCGTACTCGCCAAGACCAGAAACTCTCCCGCCGCGTTGACGTCGATCTGTTCCAGCACCGCGAGGTAGTCGAGGTACTGTTCCAAAACCAACGCAATCGGTATGTCCAAAATGTCCAACTCATGCTTGCGTATCAAGTACAAAAGCAAATCAATCGGACCGTTAAAATGGGAAAGGCGAGTGGAAAACAAGGAATAGCGGATAACGGACAACGGATAACGGAAACATTATCATCTATCCGCTAATTTCTAAGGTTGATCCTCAATTCGACCTCTCCGACGGTGATATTGAGGTCTTCGGCGATTTGTTTGGGGGTGTATCCGAAGTCGTTTCTCATCTCGACTTCACGTTGGAGATCGAACGAGGCACCGAGTTCGGAAACGAAACGATTCATTGACGTTTCGGCAACCGGCTTCGGCGTTGTCGTTTGTTCGATCAGCGGCGTTTGATAGGTCGGTATCGACGACAAACCGAGTGCCGCTACCGGATCGCCTGGTTGCCTCACGAGACTGTCGTCAAAAAGTGACGTGAACGGTTTTGTGCCAACTGGAGACGAAGGAGGCGGAGAAGGAGTGGAAACGACCGAAAACTCCATTTCTTTCGACTGGACGGAAATACGATGGGGGCCGTGACTGAGCGTTGTAACATTCGCCACCGGAATGACCGGCGTTTCCGACACACTTTCGGGAATCGTCGGCACCGCTTTGAGGATGGTCACTTGGGGAGGCGGTTCCTCGACCGGATCGTTAAATTGATCGAGTTCGTTTTCCAATTCTTCGAGTACATCGGCAAAGGCCGTTGACGTTGCCGCGACTGCTTGGTCGGAGATCAAATTCGGATGTTCAGTTGGCGGGAGGGAATCTTCCGTCTCCGACGGTTGCGGGGAAGGAACGCTGTTTTTCAAAAATGTTTCGAGGTGGTCGATCAGGATTTCCAATCGATTGGCGGCCCGGTTCGCTTCACGGGTCAGCGTTTGGAGGACGACGCTTTTCGAGTCGATTTGGCCGATCATTTGGCGACCAATCTGATGGATTTCGGTTTCCCACTTGGCAATACTGCGCGGCGGCACACCGCCGGTAAACGTTACGTCGTGCGGATCGCCGAGTGGAACACGTTCCGGTATCGCGTGGGTGCCGGTCGCCAACTTGACTTTCGGCGGTTCGGCGAGCATTGCTAGGCGTTTGCGCTCCGCTTCCCTTGCGGCTTGGATCGCGGCACGACGGTCGGTGATGCGTTTTGCCGTTCGACGCCGATGAAGAATAATGCTCCGAATCAGCGTTGCCGACAAAATGGCGATTCCGGCAATCAGAAGAATGGACGGTAAATCGGATGACATAAAAAGCTCCTCGGCGAAGAATAGCGAAAAGTCCCAATCGGTTCAATGCGAAAATCCGCAGATTTCGCGTGAATCTTTCCCGATTTCAGAGGCTTGCCCCTTTGCCCAATATTCGCCCTCTTTGCCAAAAGACAAGCGCAACGATTCCGATTCCGCTGATGGTTGCTCCGACGTAGAGCCATAGCGGTCGATAGACCATTCGCAGGCGGTGTTTTCCCGCCGGTAAATCGACGGCACGGAACACTCGGTCCTCACAGCGGATCGGATATTCTTTGCCGTCGACGAACGCTCGCCAGCCGGGCCAATACTGTTCAGGAACGATCACGGTGCCCGGCTCCGCAAGTTCGACGTCCAGTTCGAGCCGGTTCGGTTCAAACAGAACGTAATTCCGCGACCGGGGATTGCGAAGTTTCCAGAGCGAACAGTCGTCCGGCTGACCGGCGGGAAGAGGAATCTTTTCGGCATCAAGTTCCGTTCCGCTTTGTGCAATGACGTATTGTACGCCGAGGTTTTCGAGTCGCTTTTCCAAGTCGCCCGGCTTGCCGTGGAGAATCTCCCAACGGAGTCCTCCGGCGATACGGTAAAACTCCTTCGGATACGCCGTTCCGAGGACATCGACAACGCCGATGCGTTCCGACAGCGAGTATTTGGGAGAGAGCGTTGCTCGTTCCCAGCGGACGATTTCCGACAGGCGGTCTTCGGACCCGCACGCCGTGAACACGAGCGGATACCACTCCGGAAAACGGTAAATCCTTAGCGAATTGCAACCTGTGGTTGCAGCCAACAGCGAACTGCGGCCTGTGGCCGCAGAATCGGAACGCGGCACCGTGGCGACCATCCAATGGTTGGCGGCAAAAAGATCGGCGGCGACACCTGCGACGAGCAATGCACGACAAACCATGCGAAAGATCGGTGAATTTTCGTCTGTCTTACGTACACTTTTCGCCGCAATCCACCACGTAATGCCAAGGATAACGAGACCGAAAATCGGTCCTTTGGGGATATTCACGGCAACATCCGCTTGAAATGGTCCAAACAATGGACAGACGGGAACCTGCCATCTACTGAAATTGAAACAGGAATCGAGAGAAATCACAAATATCGTGTTAAGTCCGACGATGAAAATAACTGAGTACGAAACAACCAAGAACGAACGAACTCGAAACAACCGATCAGCGCCTCTTCCTGCGAGCATTGCGAGCGGCAGGGCGGCGACGGTCAGGAGTTTGGCGGGATAGCGGAACGTTCCGTAACCGGGCAGCAGATTGAGCAGCGGATAAACGCCGCCCCACTTGCCGAGCGAACCGAGAACGAAGAAAAGCAACATCAAGGTAAGGAATGTGTCACGGCGGGAAGAGTGAGAGAGTGAAAGAGTGAAAAAGTGAGAGAGACGCAAGCGATCAAAATACCGTGTTTTACAATTCTCTTTCACTCTTTCACTTTCCACTCTTTCACTTCCACCGTTTGGCCGATTTCGCAGTGAAGGTATCATCACCCACGTAGCGAGGATCATTGGCACGAGTCCCATATAGAAGGACGGGACCCACACGTCGTCGTTGAGGACGTTGAACCATCGGGCGTTGACCGGAAACTGGACGCCGCCGGCGTTCGGCCAAAAGAACTCGACGAGCCGCAAACACGGCACCGAAAACAGATACGCCGCCGCCGAATGCGACGGCAACGAACGATCCGATAAACGTGACAGTTCCCAAGCCGGCAAAATTTGTATCGCCGCAAGAATGAACATTACCGAGACACCGAGGGCCAACGCTTGCGTTTTTTTATTAACCACGAAGGCACGAAGGACACGAAGAGGGGAAAAGAATTTGTAAATTGAAACATTTGGGTATGTTTTTTCTTCGTCCCCCTCAAAAAAACTTCGTGATCTTCGTGCCTTCGTGGTAAAAAAAACAAGCCCAACGGCGCACAAAATTGCGTGATACGCTGCTTGCGGATCGCCGCCGAGGATCATCAGGGCGAGCACGGTTCCCCACAGGACGGCAGGGCGGAACGAACGGCAACGGAACATCCGGTCCGCTTGCAACAGCGATTCGGGAAACCACGCCGCACCGATCAGAAACGGAACGTTCGTGTGTTGGAACAATACGTTTCCGCCGAAAGCGTAACAGATTCCGGCGAGCACTGCCGCTTCTTCGGAACAACGCCACGCCCTTGCCAATCGGTACGCCAACAACGCCGCAAGAAGAACGTGTCCCGACACGAACCAATGATACGCCGTCGTAAAATTTATCGGCAGCAGGAAAACCAGTTTGCCCGGATAAAAGAGTGCCGTCGTTGGATTCGCCGCAAGGGGTTGACCGAGATTTTCGTAAGGATTCCACAGCGGCAAACGTCCCGCCGCGAGTTCTTCTTGAACGTATCGGTACAGCGGATAGTAAAAGTGCGCACCGTCCCGATAGCCGAACTGCTGGTCGCCGAGCAGAACAGACCCAAAAAAGGCAAGGAAAAGCAGAAACGGAAGAAAACGGGGGAGAATTGACAATGGACAAGGGACAAGGGACAATGAGGAAAGTCAAATATCCATTGTCAATTGTCCATTGTCAATTGTCAATTACACGAGAGGCAATTATGGGCCAAGCAGTTGGAGCGATTGAGTTATCGAGCATCGGTGTCGGATACCGGGTGCAGGACGAAATGCTGAAAGCGGCGTCCATCGACCTTTACATTGCGCGAACGATTTGCAGCGGTAAGTACCTGATCGTCTATGGCGGCGGCATTGCTAACGTGGAAGCAGCAATGGACGTTGCGATTTCCGTCGGAGCCGATGCGGTGATCGACCATTTGACCGTTGCAAACGTTTACGAAGGGGTTTTTCCGGCCCTTTCGCAGTCGGTCGTTTTGTCGCCGGAAGAGATCGGCGCCCTCGGAATCATTGAGACGTTCAGCGGTGTCAGTGCCCTCGTTGCGGCAGATGTTGCCGGAAAAGCGGCCAAGGTTACGCTTTTCCGCTTGCACGTTGCGATGGCACTCGGCGGCAAGGGACTTCTCTTGATGACCGGCGACGTTGCCAGCGTTACCGCCGCGATTTCAGCGGCCGCCGATGCCGTCCGGGAACGCGGCCTATTGGTCTCCGAAACCGTCATCCCCAGGCCGAGCCGCGAACTCTTCGCCGAGTACATCTGATAATTTCAGAGACTGTTGTGTAAACAGAGGGTCGGATCAAGCGGCACAAAGGCTTTCGTCGCCGTTTTCCGTCGCGGCTCTCGCCATTTCCTTGGATCGCGTCCATTCTTCGAGTGTGATGACGACCTGTTGGTCCAATTCCGTCAGCCGGTCGAGCAGTTCGGTGTGCCGTTCGTCTAATTCCAAAAGTCGAAGTGTCGGGTCGCCCATCGGAGTGCAGAGTGTAGAGTGGGGAGTAGTAGAGTGGCAACACCCTATCTCTCCTCCTTATCGGCGAAGCAGGAAGACAACTGCTAGAACGATTGCGAGAATCGTAAATCTTTTCCGAATCCGCAATCTTTCCCCTGTTTGCCTGTTTTACAACTTCTTCCTCGTTCTTTGGCTTACAGAGCATCTCTGACCGCCTTGCTCCCGATGACCTCAATTTTGTCAAGGCGTTTTGCATGTTTTCCGCCGTCAAAAGGCGTTGTCAACCATTTTTCGACGATTTGGAGGCCGGACCGCTCTCCGAGCATATCGCCAGACAGACACAGAATGTTCGCGTCATAGAAACGGCGGCTCAACTCCGCCGCCAATACGCTATGGCATGGTGCCGCGCGAATACCCGGATACTTGTTCGCTACAATAGTCATCCCAATTCCGGTGCCGCAGATCAGTATTCCGAAATCCGCCAGACCACTGCCAATTGCCAAAGCGACCCTCGACGCAACGTCAGGGTAATCAACACCCTCAATGTCCAATTCGGCGTACTCAATGCCAGCACCGTTGGCACCATTGAGGTCCTTCCGTAAACTCAGGCACAAGTCCCGGCCCCGATGATCGCTTCCCATAATTAATCGCATTTTCGACTCCTTTTGCCGAAAGCCTGCCACAGTATGCCTAGGTAGCGGAAAACTGTTGCAAAATGAGATTTTACTCTGCCGAACTCCTTTTGGCAAGGGGAAATATCCGCAATTTGTCATTTTCGTCGATTTTTTACGGGACTTGTCCCGTTTCGACGGAAAGATATAATGCAAAAGTCAATTTTTATCCATTTTCTCAACCTTTTAAGGAGTCTATCCATGAGTCATCTGGTCATTCCACGTCAGCCGAAAACCGATATTAAGAAAGTCGCTATCCTGTTTTCCGGCGGACCCGCTCCGACGGCGAACTCCGTCATCGGCAGCGCCGCTCTCTGCTTTGCCCGCGCAGGAATCGAAGTCTACGGAATGAAGAACGGATACACGCATCTCGTCGATTTCGATCCAAACAAACCGCTCGAAGAGGACAAGCACTATATCCGTCTCGACAAACAGATCG
>Ga0099364_10007964_pt1 | contig 15013 bp, 11 predicted proteins | sample TergutTh196P3_FD_73070 | JGI IMG/M metagenome (GOLD analysis project Ga0099364, IMG submission 73070) | Microcerotermes parvus P3 segment gut microbial communities from Pointe-Noire, Republic of the Congo - Th196 P3 | ecosystem: Host-associated > Arthropoda: Insects > Digestive system > Gut ... | reverse complement strand
CCAAAATCCACTTTTATGACCAGGATTTTGTGGATATATATGTCAAAACGTGGGCCTGGATACAGGATTATTGGAATAATGGAGGCGAATCGGAGGCTATAGAAGGAAAATTCTTCGCTAATCCGGATTCCACAACCATAAAGCAACTGGATGCCATCCTTTCCTCATTTTTTCTTGTCTATTCTAATAGAATATATCAAGCTTCGCCGACTTTGGACTTATTTTATATGCGCCAGGAGCCTTCCGGTGCTATTCGGTCGGCATATGAACTAAAAACCGGTCTTCCCAAAGTAGAAGCAGATAATCCGGAAGGGCTTAGCCTCCCCCTCTTTGCCTGGGCAGAATTTAACCTGTACCATAAATCGGCAAATAAAAAGCGGGTTAAGGATATTATTCCCATTCTTACCCGTTATACAGAATGGATCGATTCTGTTTACAAGAAAGAAAATGGACTGTACCAGGTTCCATTGGCTGCCACAGAAATGGGCAATTCTCCGCGCGGGGAAGTTGCATTCCCGGTAGATTTTAATACCTGTATGGCTATTAATGCATTGTATGTATCAGCCATGGCGGATATTCTAAACGACAAAGAAACGAGTTTTCAGTTCAAGCGGCGTTACTTCTCCCTCAAGACCAGAATTAATGAACTTATGTGGGATAATGAAGACGGCTTTTACTACGACATTGACAAGTATGAAAAACCCATTAAAGTAAAAACCCTGGCAGCTTACTGGCCATTACTGGCAGAAATTCCCAATGACGATAAAGCTGAACGGATAATAAACAAATTACAGGATCCAAAAATGTTCGGCGCTCCCCATCCTTTTCCTTCCCTGGGTGTAAGCGAAAACGGTTTTGACGAAAACGGCGGAGGATTTAAGGGTTCGGTTTTTCCTCACTTAACCTTTATGGTAATAAAAGGTCTGGAAAAGTATCAGCGCTGGGATCTTGCCCGTGAATGCGCCATCCGCCATCTCTATTTTGTGCTTGATTCCATGAATCCTGACGGCAATCATCACAAGGGAAAACTCTGGGAAGCCTACCTTCCGCTTAAGGAAGGCCCCGCTATCTGGCAGCAAAACCCGGAATTTCCCCGTGCCCAGCATTTAGCTTTCGATGCACTGTCGACTATCTGCTTAACAATCGAAAACATTGTAGGACTTTTTATTTCCCTGCCGCGAAAAACCGTTGACTGGATAATTCCAAACCTGGAAGTTATGGGTGTAGAAAATCTATCACTTAAAAAAAATATGATCACAATCCTTTCCAATAAAAGCGGCAGAGGCTGGGAAATCCACATGGAAAGCGAAAAACTGTATTATTTTACCATCAATATCCTGGGAAAGAAAAAGAAAACCCTCCCCATACCTTCAGGCAAATGTTCCATGTTGATAGACAAACTGTAAACTGCGGTACTAAACATGAACGGGCAAAAAATAGATTTTATAGAGCGCTTTTTCCGGCATCCCTGGCTGATTATTTTTGTCATTGGGATAATTACTGCCTTTTTTGCCTTCCAGCTTCCCAGGGCAGAACTTGACAACAACAATCTGCGCTTTGTACCGGAAAATGATCAAGCCCGTCTTACAAATCAGTATATAGACGAAAACTTCGGCTCTTCGTTTTTTATTCTAATTGCCCTTGAACGAATCTACAGCGATGTCTTTGATCCGGACTTTCTTAACCGTATAAGGGAATTTAACGATACAATAAATGAAATTGATATAGTAGGCAATGTAAATTCTATTGTTTCTTCGGATTATATTTTTTCCCGGGATGATGCAATAATAGTGGAAAAGCTTGTAACAGAAGATTTTTCCGGAACTCCGGCAGAAATTGCCGTTCTTAGAGAAAGGCTCCTGTCCTGGGATATATACCGCCGTTCTCTTATTTCCGATGACTTTAAGGCAACTCAAATCCTTATTCCTCTGGAGATAAGCGAAGAAGAAGCAAGCCAAAGCGAGATCCAGGAAATATTTATTGACATTAGGGATATAGCAAGGGAAATGTTCGCAGATTATGCAGAGGTTTATGTTACAGGGCTGCCGGTTATAAGCGCTGTGATTAACGAAGCAATGCAGTCGGACTTAATTACCATGATCCCCCTGGTATTGCTTACGGCGCTTGTAATGCTTTTTTTTAGTTTTAGGAATATTACAGCAGTATTTTTACCCATCATTACTGTAATTACTTCTGTTATTTGGACCATGGGGGCCATGCCTCTTTTGGGAATAAAGCTATCGGTCATTTCTACGGTTCTGCCGGTAATTCTTGTGGCTGTTGGAAGCGCCTACGGAATCCACATGGCAACTCACTATCTGGTTGAATTAAAAGGAAGGACAGGGCTAAGCCATACAGAACACCGTATCCTTGTGCTTTTTACATTAAGGAAGATAGGAAAGACAGTCTTTCTTGCAGCCCTTACTACCATGGCAGGCTTTTTTTCTTTTTGCTTTACCACAGTAATTCCTATCCGGGAATTTGGTATATTTGCTACACTTGGTGTTGGTTTTACTCTCGTTTTTGCAGTCAGCTTAATCCCGGCCATTTTAATAATAAAAGGCCCATCCGCCAAAGATCTAATGTCCAATAAAAAAGAAATATCCGGCATAAAAGACTGGCTGCCCGGACATTTCTTTGCCGGTATTGCCGGAAAGAAAACAGCCGTTATTGTTTCCGTGATACTTGTCTTTTGTTTTTCTGCATGGGGACTTTCCAAATTGGTCATAGATAATATCTTTATAGAATATTTTAAAACCACTACAGATATTTACCGTTCAGACCATTTTGTACGGGAAAAATTCGGCGGTTCAAAGGTGGTAAATGTAATGGTCGAGGCAGATAATACAGAGAAACTGCTTATGCCGGAAGTCCTCCTGGCCATTGACAATTTAGGACACTTCCTTGAAGAAGAAGTAAACGAAGTGGGCAAGGTTATGGGTTTTACCGATCTGGTAAAACGGATAAACCAGGTATTTAATGCGGATCAAAGCCCGCTGGGCTTAACGCCGGCTTTGCAGCCTGCAAGGAACGATTTTGACGATACCTTTGGTTTTGGGGTTTTTGGCTTTGATGATTTTGAACAGAATGGCCATGATCCCTTTATAGAACAATTGCAGGAAAACGAACAAATAACATTAAATACCGAAGATCTTGGTGCCATCAATTACGATGGAATGGCATATTACGAAATACCTGCCGACCCTGTCCGTTATGGAATGACAAGCGTCGAAGACCTTTCGCTTCTTGTTGCCAATTATCTTATTTTGCTTTCTGCAAATATCAGCTCTTATGCCAATGATCCCCTTTCGCCCACTGCCATAAATACAATTATACAATTAACCACCAAGGGTAATGTGGATACCGATCTGGCACTTGGCATTATCCGAAAGTATGCAGATGAGAATTTTCCGGACTATGTCCGTATCATTATTGGCGGCCCGGCTCTGGTGGAAAGCTCCCTTAACCAGCTTGTGGTACAATCGCAGATTATTTCTGTAATTATTTCCATACTTGTGGTGTTTTTAATTATATCGATCTCTAATAAATCCATTGTAGCTGGTCTAATTGGCATAGGCCCGCTGTCAATATGCATACTGATAAATTTTGCTGTTATGGGTTTTACAGGGATTACCCTTAACATAGGTACTTCCATGATGGCAAGCCTTTGTGTGGGAATAGGGATTGATTATACCATTCACTATATGGAAGCTTACATGCGGGAATACCGTATTGCCGGCAAAGGAGATTTTATTTTAAAGACATATACGGCATCTGGAAGGGCTATATGTATTAATGCCCTGTCTGTAGGTGCAGGTTTTGCGGTATTGCTCTTTTCTCAATTTGTCATGCTGCAGGACCTTGGACTTCTTATTGCCCTTACCATGGTATCAAGCGCACTTGTAAGCCTTACCCTAATTCCGGTATTACTATCGATCATTAAGCCCAAGTTTATTTATAAGGAGTTATAAAAAATGAGAAAAAAAGTTTGTTTTGCCGTTATTGCCTTTATTCTTTCCGGTTTTGCCATAGGAGCCCAGGATGCAGCTTCTATCGTGGAACGATCCCGAAACCGCATACAGGCAAACACTACAAGTACACGTTTTAGGATGATCATCACTGCAAGGGGCGGAGCGCAAACAGAACGGCAAATAGATCAATATTCCAAAAAAGACAGTAATGGAAATAACCGTTCTGTTATTGTTTTTCTGGAACCAAGGGAAGTCAGGGGAACCCGCTTTTTAACCATCGAAAACCGCGGCAGAAACAACGACCAGTGGATTTTTCTGCCCAGCCTAGGCAGGGTACGCCGCATAGCTGCTTCAGAAGGTTCCGGCAGCTTTGTAGGGACAGATTTTTCCTATGATGACCTTGCATCTGCAGACAGAAGGACAGATCTGGATAATCACAGACTCCTTAGGGAAGAAAGATTTAACAATAGAGACTGCTTTGTTATAGAATCCATTCCCAAAGATACAAGTTATCAGTACTCAAGGATGATCCAGTGGATTGATAAAAACAATTATGTCCCCCATAAAGTAGAACTGTATGACAGAAGAGGAGCTCATGTAAAAACACTGGAGATACTCCAACTGCGCGAAGTACAGGGCAGGCTCTCTCCATTTGTTACCAGGATGACAACAATTGCAGCAGGAACTTCTACCACCCTTAATGTTGTAGAGTTGCGATACGATGCTGCCATTCCCGAAAGTGTATTTACTACAAACTATCTGGAAACCGGAAGACCGTGATGACTATAAAAAAAATAGTATTAATTTTACTGTTTATTCCCCTGGCGCTTAATGCCCAGGATGAAGGTTTTGGTTTTGATGATTCTGATTTCGGCTTCGACGATTTTGGATCTTCCGGCAGTCCCCGCTATTCGTTTGACATAGGCGGAGAAGTACGGGCAGAACTAACAGGATTCTTTAATGATTTTTCTTCCAAAGACAGCTTTAATGACAGCAGCTTGGATGATATTTTTTCGGGAAACCTAAACTTCCATTTTGCATCTTCCGCAGCCGAGGCTGTAATCAATTTAACAATAATTCCAGCCTTCGATGGAAGTACACCGGTAGAAATTGACGAAGCCTATGTCAGGGCTTTTTTTAGACCGTTTATAATTGAAGGGGGACTAAGAAAAGTAAGCTGGGGAAAAGCAGACAGTTTTGGCCCATTGGATCTCATTAATCCCCTTGACTTTAGCGACCTTACAAAACTTTCCGACCCCCAAAGTATTAAGATTGCCCGTCCCATGATACGCGGAATATGGCTATTTGGTGATTTTTCCAGACTGGAAGGAATATTTATACCCTCTTTTCAGGGACATAATTTTGACGAAACAGGCAGGTGGATGCCGCACCAGATAAAAACATTACAGGATATGATAAATACATTACCGTTAGGAGCTGAGTTTGATGGTGATCTATATCCGGAAACCAGCACCTTACAGTATGCTCAAGGCGGCCTGCGTTTTACCAGTTCCATTGCTTCTTCTGATTTTGGGCTCCAGTATTATTTTGGAAGATTCCCCCGGCCTGCTGTTATTTTGGTTCCTATCCATCATCTTCCCATAGTAGTACCTGTAGTAAACTATAACTACTACCACCACATTGGCGCTGACTTTGCCAGGGTAATTGCAGGCTTTAACCTGCGCGCCGAAGCTGCAGTAAACCTTACCGAAGATATGAACGGAACAGACGGAACAATAGAAAACCCTGCATTCCTGTGGTCTTTGGGTTTTGACAGAGACCTTATCTGGGGAATAAATCTTAACCTCCAGGGTACAGGCACTATTAGGCTTTTTCACAGCAAAATTAACGATAACCCCTTATTGGACAGTGAAGCGGGAACTAATGTAAGCTCTACAAGAATTACCGGTATTCTTTCCCGAAAATTTTTGCGCGATGAACTTGAACTTAAAACAACATGCCTGTGGGGAATAGAAGAAAAAGACTTTCTTATTATGCCTGCCCTTATCTGGTCAAAAAATGATGTTAAAGCAGAATTATCTGCCGGTTTTTTCGGCGGAGACAGAACAGGAGAACTGGGGCAATATCGGGATAACAGCTTTTTCCGGGTAATACTGTCGTATACCTTTTAAGTGTTGAGTCAAATAGTCATATTGTGGTAGTATGTTATTAGATATATGATTTTTAAGAAAAAACAATCAGTGGATGCCGATACATTTTGGCAGGATTATGAGACATCAATTAACGAAAAAGTTCTGGCTAAATCACTGGCAAAGTATCTAAGCGGCTGGCCCGAATACAGCCAGCCTCTTTGGGGCCTGGCAATAGCTACTTCCGGAGGCTTTCGTTTTCATCACTTTCCCCATGAAAGCTGGATTACTGCCCTGTCCAGATTCAGCAGCGGAGGCGAGGCTCCAAAAGAAAAAACAATTTTTATTCCAAACGATTATATAAACACAGTAAAGCTGATTGTGGAAAGACGCTGGTGGAGAAAAATCCTGTCGCCTTCACATCCAGTCCTGGTCATACGTTGTACCGTCCAGCAAGGCTGTACCATAGACGGCAGAGATACAGAAGTTTTAATAGAAACCGACTTAAGCGCAGAAGCTATTGTTAGTGCTTTACAAGCGAATAATCCTGGAAGTGGTTAATACTTCAGCTCCGCCTTCTGTTACCAAAATATCGTTTTCCAGACGGCAGCCTCCCAGCCTGGGTTCATAGAGTCCTGGTTCCAGGCTTATTACCATTCCCGGCTCAAGAAGCCAGGCATTGTCTTCGCGCTTGCGGATATACGGCCCTTCGTGAGCATCCAGACCTATGCCGTGACCCAGAGCATGGGGCATGGTTTTGCCGGATTTGGCAAAAAAGTCGTCTACAACTGCGGCAAGGTCCCTGGCGGCTATTCCTGGACCTACCATCCCCAGAGCAAGTTTATACGCTTTTTCTATAAGCGATAAAAGCCGCAATTGGGCGCGGCTTGGTTTTACTGCTACTGTCAGTGTTACATCGCTGGTATAACCCCGATACTTAACGCCAAAATCCAAAATAGAAAGTCCCTGCGTTCCAAAAGGTAAAACAGTATAAGAGGGAAAAGAATGGATCGCCATACTGCGCTCCGGTCCTGCTGCCAAAGGTTCAAATCCCAAACCCTCGCAGCCTTTCTTTCTGCATTCGCTTTCAATAAGCATAACTGCATCGTATTCTGTTTTTATTTTTCCTGCCCTAAGCTGTTTTTCCAAAAGATCAATAATACCGTTTGTTATTTTTGATGTTTTTCGGAATATGCCGATTTCTTCGTTATCTTTAACAGCCCTTAATTGCTCCAGAGCCTCTGCCGCACCGTTTTCCCGGCAGATAATATCAAATTCGGAAAGAGCCTCTATATAACGAAGAAATTGCGGGTAGGGAGTAATAGAGGGAATTTCTATACGGGAAGCACTGGGTATTTTTAAAAGCGCCGCTGCTTTATAACATGCCTTTATGGGTTTACGATCAAATTCATTATATGCACGAATATGATCTGCATCGGCATACAGTTTGGCAAGGTTTACATCCCAGGGGACAAGGAGCGATTTTCGTTCTACCGAAAGAAACAACAGCGCATCGGAAGGCATGGCGGAAAGCCAGCGGAGATTTGAATCCCTGCGGTTTTCGGCATCCTCAATCATCAAGAGGCTTATTCCTTCCCGTGCCATCCAGTCATACACACGTTCCCGCCGCTGTTGATAAATTCCCTGTTTTTGCAGCATAACTACAGTGCATCTCCAAAAATAATACGGGATGCTTCTATAATAAGCTCCAGTTCCTTTTCACCGATCCAATGGTGCATTACAAAGCGAAAAAGATTTATTTGTTCAGGTTGATTTATTATAATCCCCCGGCTGCGGAATGCTTCAACCAATTTTGTCATTTGGGATGAAATTACAATATCTTCTGATTTTGGTAAAATGCGAAAAAAAACCATGTTAATATTGCCTTGTTCCACAGTTATGCCGGGAATTTCGGCCAGTGCTTTTTCAAGTACTCTTGCTTTTTTATGATCTTCTGCCAAAAGAGAGGGATGCTCTGTAATTCCAAGGAGTCCTGCTGCTGCCAAAATTCCTGCCTGACGCATTCCGCCGCCCATGATCTTTCGCTTATAGCGGGCTTCGTCTATAAAGTCCCTGGAGCCGGCCAAAAGGGACCCCGCAGGAGCGCAGAGTCCCTTGGAAAGACAAAACATTAATGAATCACAGTATAACGTTATATCGGCAGCACTGCATTCTAAAGCTGCTGCGGCATTAAATATTCTTGCTCCATCCAGATGCACAGGGATACTCCATTTGCATGCAGTATTATAAGCTGCTTTCATGTCCTCAAGCGATACAGCCATACCCAGAGAATGGGCATTTTCCAAACAAATTAACGAAGTAGCCGGTGCATGCAAATCCCGCTTGCGCAGCCGTTTTTCCAGGGCATCGGGGCTTAAAATACCATCGGCAGCGGGAATAGTCCTGGTCTGTACTCCGGCAATAATTGAAGCTCCTGCAGCTTCATGCTGGATAATGTGACATTCTTCTCCCAAAATCACTTCTGTACCGCGGGGGCACCAGCTTAGAAGCGCCGCCTGGTTTCCAAAAGTACCGCTGGGAACAAACAGCGCTGTTTCCTTTCCAACAAGTTCTGCAGCAGCTTTTTCCAGTTTATTTACCGTAGGATCATCGCCGTAAACATCGTCCCCCACTTCGGCCTCTGCCATGGCTTTTCGCATTTCCGGCGTTGGAAACGTAACAGTATCGCTGCGAATGTCTATCATAGCTTTAGCTAGTAATGCCTTCCAGGTAAGGAGCGTACTTTTTATCTGATTTGGCAATGTGATTAAGGAGCCATTGCTTAAGGAATCGTGCCAGCTCCAGCGGGTCCGATTTCCCATCTTCAAATTCTTTTACAGCCTGAACAACAGTAACTCCAAACGATTCATGCTCTCCTTTATGCTCGGCTAATTCAGGATAATTTAACTCTGTCATATATTTTTCTTCTGTAGCAAAATGGGTTTTGGCATATTCAACAGCGCTTCTAATAGTCTTAATAAAAGCAATATCTGCTGCTGTGCTGCCCCTTTTGCATCCATTAAAAAGCTCGTTGGTCATACGAACCAATTCCTTGTGCTGATTATCGATCAACTCAAAACCAACAGAAAAAGCATCATCCCAAAAAACGGAATCATCGCTCATTATTTCCCCCTTAAAATTATATAGTACTATAATGCACTAAATACACTAACAAAGCAAGGTTCTAAACCGGAGGTACAGCTTTGCTGGACGGTACAACTCAGTTGGACGGAACTACCGGTTTATTTTGCCTGGATTGAATCCTGACAATTTCGGTATAAATACCCCGGATAAGTCCAATAATAGCAAATAAACAAAAACCAATAAGTATTGTAAGCTGTATATTTAATGCAAACAAAAAGCCTGTAAACAAAACCAATAGGACACTGGTAAAATTTTTCTTTTTTCTAAACAGCCTGTTGACCAGGTGGGAATATCGAATGCGGCTTACCATTAATATACCGCAAGAAAGTGCAGCAAGGGGCAGTATCCAAATAAGAATATCAGCCAGAGCTGCAGAAAAATTCGGCAGTTGATCTGTAATGCCGGGAAGGTAGTCTTCCAGAAAAATAACCAGACTTACCACTACTCCTGCAGCCGCCGGAGAAGGAAGCCCGGCAAAACTTTGATGACGGGAAAGGTCTGTATCATTTTCTACATTAAACCGTGCAAGCCGTATGATTGTACAAAGCATAAAAAAAATCGCTGCAAAGAGAATCCAGTTTTCAACCATTTGGACTTTATGCTGATTGTACAGGGGAAGAGCTTTCCACAGGGAAACCGGAAAGAAAAATATGTGCTCAAAGGCATCCAAACCAATTCGGGCTTCGACAACTTTGAACATTAAAAATGCCGGTGCTGCACCAAAACTAAGGACATCGGAAAGGCTGTCCAACTGACCGCCAAAACTCGATGCTGTACCACTCCAGCGGGCTACCTGGCCGTCCAGTACATCGGCAATCATTGCAGCAAGGATAAGATAACCGGAAATGGCAAAAAACGAAAAATCCGCCATATTTAAAAGATCATGGTCTGGAAGAACTCCCGGCCCCCGGCTTGCGTATATAATTGAAAAAAAACCAAAAAATGCATTTAACAAAGTAACCATTGTGGGAAGTACTGCGATATATTTTAGCCGTTTTCGCCTGCGTAAAGCTGTCTCTGCAGGGCTTTTAATTTTTTTTCGCATATTGTACCAAAGGGGTAATCCCGGCATATACAATATTGCCAAGTTTTACCATAAGTTCATATTTTCCATTATTTTGGGCAGGAAGGTATAACTCTGTACGGGAGCCGAATTTAATCATACCAAAGGGATCTCCCTGCTTTAGCTCATCGTTTTCTTTAACTTTACAGACTATATTACGGGCAATAGCTCCGCTGATCTGCCGTACCAGAAGTTTATCCTTTGGTTCAGCCAGGCGGGAAAGGAACAATGAATTTGATTCATTTATCCGGCTGGAATCCGGATCCATGGCATTTTTAAACATGCCTTTTTTATAACAAATCCTGTTTATTGTAACCGAACAGGGAGCGCGGTTAATGTGGACATTAAAAACACTTAAAAAAATTCCAATCCGTAATAACGTACCCAGCTCGGCATCTTCCACCTGGGAAATGTCGGTAACTTTACCGTCCGCCGGGGAATAAAGGATGTTTTCATCGGGAATAATCTTTCTGGAAGGATTACGGAAAAAAGACAAAGCCCAGACAATAACCAGGAATAAAATAACCTGGACAGGAATTACCCAGGCACTAAAACCGAAAAATACAAAAAGGACGACCATTATTATGGCAATAAGGACGGGGAAGACCGCAAGCTGGGGAAGACCCCAGAGGGTCAGGGGAAAATTAGATTTTATGCTCATACATGCCTTGTAGCCTTTCCCTCCCCTTTATTGTTATACTGTATACAGTTGATAATTTCAATATAGGAGTTAAACATGATAAGAAAAACATTATTTGCAGTAATTTTTATGTCAATCTTGTTCGCCCCGCTCTGGGCGCAAACACAGGCAAACTTTAATGTAACCCTAACCGAGGACGGACAGGGAGTAATAATTACCCGGTATACAGGAACAGTCTCGGCGGTTCGTATTCCTGCTGTTATCCAGGGTATGCCTGTCCGGGAAATAGGCGATGGAACTCCCATTACTCCCCTTGGCGGCCCCAGAATTAACAGCATAGTAATGCCCGAAGGGGTAACAAGAATAAATGCTAATGCATTTTCCGGCATAGTTACGCTTACAGCCATTAACATGCCCGACAGCCTTACGTATATTGGAGAACAGGCCTTTTCCAATACAGGTTTTACTGCCATAACCTGGCCGGCACACTTACCCACCATTAATCGGGGTATGTTCAGCGGTTCCAGAAATCTGCGTACCATATTAATCTCCGAAGGGGTAACTGTTATTGAAAGTTTTGCATTTCAAAATACAGGATTAACCACCCTAACCCTGCCTTCGTCTATTAGGGAGATACAAAATAATGCATTTGCAGATTGTGCTGCTTTAGCATCAATAACCATACCCGCTACAGTAGAACGCATAAACTTTGGAGAAGCTGTATTTGCCAACAATCCCAGGCTTATTCTGGGCGCCCAGGCAGCCTTACGAAGAGTAGGCTACAGCGGAGGTTTTTAGGCTTTTCTCTTTTTTGTCTCGCGCGGGGGCGCGGGAGTTTGTAGAAAAACCTTTCTGAATTTATTTCTCACAGCGCTCACAAAGGCACAGAGGAATAGAAACATTCTATCTTCGTGTCTCTGTGAGAGAAAACTTTGGAAAAAGCTCTCACAGAGTGCATCATAATAATGTCATATTTAGTATCAGAATCAATGTAATTCGTGATTTTTATCTATTTTTTACTTCTTCTACTTTTCTCATTCTTCCTCCTTTGTGTCTCTGTGCCTTTGTGAGAGTAAAAAAGAGGGAATCTAGGTTTTCCCGTGAGCTCTGTGAGTGAATAAGTAGTATACATTCCATCCCGTTGGTAGTATACTATACCCACTAGCAGTATACTATAATAGAGGCTGAGTGATCTTGGGAGACAATTTAATTTTCTTTTGTATTTCTCTATTAGCCTGTGGTGCTGTCGCATATATTTTGGGCAAATTCTGGTTCGGTGACTTACGTAACCAGGAGATGCTCAGTATCTTTGTATTGGGTGCCGGAGTCTTTTTGTGGACATTATTAAGCGCCATTTCCCCGATTGTACATGAAGACTATTTTATATTTGTAAATTATTTTCGCTTGACCATGCTTTATTCCATGCCTTATTTAATAATCTGGTTTACTTTGCAATTTACGAAATCCGGGATATTGAAAAAACCTTGTTTTTTATATTTTCATTTCGCATTGCTGGTCATAAATCTGGGTTTCCTGTTAACAAACCCGCTGCACCGCCTGTTATTTGCCGAATTCTCTTATCCCGGCCCTCCGCTTAGCGGCCCGCTTCTTCCGGTTCAGTTAGTGGTATCTAATACAATTAGTGCATCTTCTGTATTACTATTTCTGCACTATGTTATAAAAAACGCGAAAAAAAACCTTTTTCTGATACTTGTCGTAATTGGACTGTTTATCCCTTTTTCAATTGCTTTATTACGTCACCTGTATTTAATACAAATTCATTTCGATCTTACACCACTAAGCTATTGTGTCGCGAATTCCGTGTTCTTATACGTTGCGTATCGTTCACGGATACTTACTATCAATAGCCCGAAACTGTTTTTATACATGAGTAATATGATGGCAGTGGTGAACAAAGTGTCTGCCATTCTTCTTGAGTCTGATACCGAAAAGTTCGATAGTGATGTTTACCGTTCCATCGGTCTGTTGGCTGAAGCAGTACATTTAGACCATGTGTATATCTGTAAAAACAATACAACAGACGGCGAAGAGCCTGTATCCCGTATTTATAATTGGCCTTGTGAAGCTGATACTTCAGAGGGTACTGTTTTTACCGTTCCCATGCTTTTAAACGATGAGTCTTGGGGATTCATCGGCTTTGAGGACTGCCGCAAGGAGCGTGTTTTCTCGGAAGATGAGGAAACGATCCTCCGCTCCGCCGGCAGGCTTGTTATCAGCGCTATTGTCCGCAATGACTTAAACCGGGAGATACGCAACACCGCCATGCAGTTGCAGGCCGCAATGGTGCAGACCGAAAAATCCAGCCGCGCAAAAAGCGATTTTCTTGCCAGAATGAGCCATGAAATACGAACCCCCATGAACGCAATTATAGGGATTGCGCAGATACAGATTATGAAAGGGGATTTGCCGAAGGAACATGCCCTGGCTTTGAAAAAGATATATGATTCCGGCAACAGCTTACTGGGACTTATTAACGACATTCTTGACTTATCTAAGATAGAAACAGGAAAGATGGAAATTATCCCTGTTGAATACGATGTGCCAAGTCTTATTCATGACGCAGTACAGTTAAACATTGTCAGGATTGGCTCCAAGCCCCTGGAGTTCATTCTTGACATAGACGAAAAGCTTCCTTCAAAACTAATAGGCGATGAATTGCGCTTAAGGCAAATACTTAATAACCTGCTTTCAAACGCAATTAAATATACTGACAAAGGGAAAATACAGTTAACAGTTAAGAGTGAACAAGTACCAGATAAGGATAATGTTTTAATCAGGTTTATTGTCAGTGATACAGGGCAGGGCATGAAGGACGATGATTTACAGAAACTCTTTTCCGAGTATTCACGTTTCAACATTGAAGCCAACCGGGCCATTGAGGGAACGGGTATGGGTCTTAACATTACCAAAAGCCTGGTGGAATTGATGGAAGGTACAATTGAGGCAGAAAGTGAATACGGCAGCGGCAGTAAGTTCACGGTAACGGTTAAGCAGAAATTGACGGAATGTGAAGCAATAGGACCTGAACTTTCAAAGCAGCTTAATAATTTTACATTTTCCTTTGAAAAACAGTATAACAATTTGCAGATCCTGCATGAGGCAATGCCTCATGGAAAAGTTTTGATCGTGGACGATGTAGAAACAAATTTATATGTTGCCAAGGGGTTAATGTCACCTTATGGATTACAAATTGACACGGCAATTAGCGGCTTCCAGGCGATAGAGAAATTGCAAAGCGGCAAAACTTACGATGTGATATTCATGGATCACATGATGCACAAAATGGATGGTATAGAAACGGTTAGTAAAATAAGAGCATGGGAACAGGAACTGGAGAGTGAGCCGGTTCCCATTATTGCATTAACAGCCAACGCCCTGGCTGGAAATATGGAAGTATTCTTATCCAAGGGATTTAACGGATTTATTTCCAAGCCTATCGACATTGTTCAACTTGACCAGGCTTTGAAACAATGGGTAGGGAACAAGCAAGTTCAGGAAACTTTACTGGATGCTGCAACAACGAACAACGAACACCGGAACGATGCTTTATTAATTGAAAATATAAACGGCCTTGACATTCAAAGCGGAATTAAAATGGTGGGGGGCAATGAAGCTGTCTACATTGATCTATTGTCCATATTCTGCGAGGATGCAAAGGAAAGACAGGCCTTATTAAGCTCTGTGCCGGATGCCGGGACTCTGGAGGAGTTTATTACCGAGGTTCACGCTCTTAAGAGCGCGGCAAATTACATAGGAGCTTTCAATGTTTCAGCTCTTGCCGGGGAACTGGAAGCCGCCGGTGTGGCCAAAAATTTTTCACTAATACAGGATAAGATATCCACCTTTACAGAACAGCTAACAGAACTAGCAAAGAATATCAACATAGCCCTAAAAACAAAAATGTTATAGGCCCTAGAAAAACATAGTTAAAAAAACATTCTATCTTTGTGCCTTCGGAGTTTGTAGAAAAACCTTTCTGTTTTTATTTCGCGCAGGGGCGCAGAGGGGGATTTAGGGAGTGTCTGCTTGAACCTTTCTTCATCTTTTCCGTACCATTATATTTTATGTTTCCTTCTGTTTAGCT
>Ga0099364_10007963_pt1 | contig 15014 bp, 13 predicted proteins | sample TergutTh196P3_FD_73070 | JGI IMG/M metagenome (GOLD analysis project Ga0099364, IMG submission 73070) | Microcerotermes parvus P3 segment gut microbial communities from Pointe-Noire, Republic of the Congo - Th196 P3 | ecosystem: Host-associated > Arthropoda: Insects > Digestive system > Gut ... | reverse complement strand
GTGCGGCAAATAGATGGACAAATCAGGGCATCGGAGGACCTTATTCTTCACGATGACCGTATCATTACGAAGGGTACTCTTGGCGGAAAGATTGATTCGTCTCGCAACTTGGCCCAATCGGGAAAGTGCTGGGTGTTTCCCGACGCGGAAGTTACAGACGGCGCTTACGTCTCCGGGAACGCAATCATAGAGTCCGACAGTATTATTTCTGATTCGGCTAAAGTCTATGGTAATGCAATTATTCAAGGAGGAAAAGTCAGCGGGGAAGCAAGGGTTCTTGGCGAAGCCGTGGTAAAAAATGAGGCAGAAGTAGGGGATGAAGCTCATGTCATCGGAAACGTAATTCTTACCAATGAGTGTAAAGTATTTGGGAAAGCCCGGGTACAGGGTGAAGCCATTATTGACGGCGGGATTATCAAAGATGATGCCGTTGTCATGGGCAAGCCGTTGATTTTCGGAACCGTTGAAGGCAAAGGACGTGTTTCTGATTGCGTTTATGTCGATGCGGTTTCCATCGTTCGCGGTAAGGCTTCCGGATGTGTACAACTTGTCCGCACTGTATTGGAACCGAATTCCATAGTAACAGGCGATCATGTACTTGAGGATGCAGTCATAGAGGACCCAAGTTTGGCAACCTCCTGCCCGGAAAGAGTGCCGCGGTTGAACGAAGAATGCTGTACACCTCGAGAAGTATATCTTTGTGTTGACCGGCTGCAAGAAGGGGAAGTCGTAAGAGTGCGTGCTTCCATGCAAGAAGCATTAGAGACAATGCTAACTCAAAAGGGACTGCCCTTTCGGATTTTACCATTTCCTTGCGGCAATGCGGACGACCCGAACTATCCTAACCCTGAAACACCGTTGCCTCCGGGCGAAGGTCCGGAATTGGTGTGTTACGAACTCACTTGATAGCATAGATTTTTTGCGAACTCCCTGTTTTTCTGCTATTCTGTCCCTTTATGTTTCCACCGGGTGGAAACATGGGCTGACCGACGGAGCGAAAATGAGAGGCATACAACAGGCGGTACAAGGGGTCGTTCACCGTATTTATCGCGGGGAAACTGTGCCTGTAAAAAAAGAATATCAAAATATCGTGGCGGATGAATTGGACTCGCACGCTGTCCCTTATTGCATTACCGAGGATAAAACGAACCTCGATAGGCTTCTATTCCGCCGCACTACCGAACGACCATGCACGGTGCATGGCGAAGTTTAACCTTTAAATGCCGTTATCGCCGGTCTCATTCGTGATCAGCTTGGCGAATTAACCGAGGAACAAGACCGGCAGTTCGTCATGCAAGGACGGCAGATGATGCAACAGCAAGGCGGTGCACCGCCGCCAATGTAACTAAGAATAGATACGTTACTCAGTGATTTGGACATTTTAGAAGAGCGATAATTCGCATCGGTATACATCAAAAGTTAGAATAATCACTGCGATCACATTAACCCCTTTTCAATGGCAGTCAATACCATGCCTGATCCAGTTTCCCCTTTCATTCCGTTCTCAGATTACGAAAATGCAGAATCCGCCGCCGTTAAACTTGAAGAGTTGTTTTCTCGACCAGAACTGCCGACGATTCGCTTGAACGCTATTTCACTGCCCGACGCGGATTGGGATGAAAATCTTATAGTACGAAGTAGTTCCGTCGCAGACCACGTCCAATACTCCTTGTCCGCTTTAACCCAGCATATCGTTTTTATGCTGGCCCAACCCACTGCCAGTGTGGTCAGACACGCTAGAAGAGCCTCGGGTGACAAGGATTGGGAGTACAAATACGCAACTGTGCGTGTACCCGCCAGTCTGCCCGAGGTAGGTTTCTCTCCCTGTTATATATGGCAATGGATTCCACCAGACTGTCTGCATATCCAATCTTCGGAGCAAAAAGAAACCGAAGAATCGAGGAACGGCCTAGACGCTGTCCTGTCGCCGAATTGTGTATTTTGTCCCACCGCAAATCGCACATCGGGGAACATCTCTGCTAAGGCGTTCGCGTATCGACAATGTATGCCCGGCAGCCAGATCATCGCTATTTTGTCTGCAACGCTTGAAATGCCAAGTTCACACAGTCCTAATGGCGAACCCATCCGGTTAAGCATCTCCACCGAAAAACAGCTGTTTCAAGGTACTGCCGTAAAGCTGAATACCGGGTTGAGGGTTCCGCACTTTGAACTGCATATCTTGTACAGAGAGCATGCGAGTCTCAAACACCATTGGCTAAAAAGGAATCCGCATTGGAAAACTGATTGGTGATATATCCAAACTTCTCCACAGCAAGGCGGTGCACCACCGCCGATGATGATTTATTTGCCCGAATCGAGTGATTATATTACCCTATTAACATCTGCGAAAATGAAGGTAGAATCGTTAAAAATGCTTAACTTTTCCGCGGCAATGGCGTGGTACCGATGTGTTTTTAACTGGTTGCATCTAACTATGGAAGAGAAACAGCTGCATTGGCTTCTCTTTACGCTATTATTTGGCGGATTGCCGATTCTTCTACGGTCCGGTCTTGTAGCAACGCAGTCGGATGGATCGGTGGACTACTTTGTTTTCTCTGATATAGTTTTTTTTGGTTTGATGCTTAATGCGTCGGCGATGGCGAATATTTCGAGTGAAAAACTGGTGCCGACAGTCTGTCGAAAAATTTTTATTCTTGCCGTGGTTAGTTCTCTTTGGTTGATCGCTTTATACTCGCAAAATATTACTAACGATTTAGGCGGAAGCTTAATCGCTTGGCTGTTTGTCGTCTTGCCGCTTTTACTCGCTTTCGGTATATCTCACTTCACGTCAAGTTCAAGGGAGGTACAGGCTTTACAGAACGAATGTGATGAAAAGGATTTTGCTGCTATACTTATTCAGCCTTTACGGGTGCATTTGAGAAGTATCAAAGACCGACAAGCCAAAGGAGAGGACATGAACCTTGAAAAAGAGTTAATGAAATTTGATGCGATGTTGGATGCGGTAAACGAGCCTGTTCGTATTGGTTGGGAAGCTACGTTTGATGACCTTGTGTTTCGGCATAGGTTGAGAAGAAGGCAGGCACAGAAAAAGATGGAAACGCCGAACCTTTGGGATGACAGCAATGACGGCGACGATTGATTTTTTGTCAATAGTGCTTCCATAGGTTAAACTGCCCTTCGGTAGGTAAAATCTTTAACAAAAGGTGCAATGGAGATAAGCATGACAATTGAAGAGAGATTTGAGCGTCTGGAGCAGAAGGTGGACATGTTGCTTGCGGGAAAACAAAGGAATTTTGTTGACGACGGGGTTGACCTATTGCTCGACGGGATAGCCGAAATTGTGCAAAGAATCTGTACCCGTCCCGGCTATTCGTCGGAAAAAGACCGTAACGCGATAATGTTGCGGTTGGATGAGAAGTATCCGAGTTCTATATTGCTTTTTCGCGAGGCTCTCAGGCGGGTAACTAAAAGAACAGAAAAAGTTGCCGACCCCGGCTGTGACACGTTAGAGGTAGAACAGTTGTTATATGAGTTTGTATCGGCAGACGAAGAAAAAAGAAAAGCCATAGCAGACAGGCTGCATTTTTTGTGCGTAGACGGAGACCACCCTGCTATACGCAAGCTTAAAAAGTTGCCCCGGGAACACCAAGAACATTTTCACGATTTGGTAGCAGCGATACTTAGTGCCGGCACTAGAGCCAGGCACCGACAACAGGGATTAGGTGAAACAAAATAACATTTGACTTGCCGGTGTGTGGAGATTGCCGGTTGGATACTGTTCTGTTCATCAAGAGGGTGCACTGCCGCTGGCGGCGACAATATGACCGGTGTCTCGTACCGTTCTGAAGTTGCAAGTATTACTATAGCGATGATAGAAACAAGGATACTGATCATCGCCAGAATAGCAGAAAGTCTATCCAGTTTCGCTTTTGCCCTTTCGAGTTCTAGCCGTTCAATCTCTCGTTTAGAGTGAGCAATCTCAAGTTTAAAACGTCGAGTCGCCCGCTTAAAACTTCGAGCCTCCCACTTAAAACGTTCACTCGCTTGTATGTACTGTTGAGTTTCTTGCTCAAAACGTTGAATTCTTCGATTGTGCAGTTCGTCCGCCCGTCGTTTCTTTTCTTGTCGGAGGAGTAATTTATATAATTTCTCTCGTCCGTCTGGTGAGAGACCTGCTGCTCCGCGGGCATCTCCGAAAATGTATCTCTTGTGTGCGGCATAGTTATAGCAGTCTCGCTCATCTTTTTAATTAAGTGGAATAAGTACTCGATTGCTCGCTGTATTTCCACGGGTTAATTCGTCAACCCATCTGAACACCGCAATCATTACTTCGTCAGCATACGCCATTGTTATTTCAACTGCAAATTAGAGCCTCCCCCGAATCCTACATCAACTGTTCTGTTCATCAAGGGGTGCTGATGGATTATTTTTGAGGAGAGCCGTCATTCGTATAAACTTACCGGAAGAATAGGACTTTCAACGGTGAACGGATGGCCACCAAACGAACGATAGCGGTTTTTTCCAATTACGATGCGTCAGAGAAAACACTCTGCGCCCTGTACTTGATCAAACACATTGTACATCAACGGTACCATCACGTTGTCTGGAGTATCCCGGAAGAGATACCGCCGGGGCATAGATATTCCGGCTTCTCCCATGAATGGGACACCGCAGCACTGCCGCTTGTATCCAAAGAGAAAAAAATCAAGGAAATCCTCAAACAACCCGTCCAGTTAGAAAAAAAGGGTGATGTACCTGCCTGTGAAATCTGCTTTTTCTTTGAAGAAAATGAACTTCTTTACTCCTTACTGCCGGAAGAGACGAAATCTGTGGTATTTCTTGACCATAGAAAATGGGATAGGGATACATCAAAATCCTTCATAAAAAAATGTGCCTATATTCTGACCCCCAGTGCCCACACGATCCGCTCTATCGGACAACCCAGCATCACATCGCACAGTCTTCTCTGCCCGTTCAATCCCTCCATTCAATTTGTGCCCAGAGGCTACATTACATCGGGACAAGCGGCAACACTGTTTTATCCTGCCTTTGGAATGACGTTCCTTGAGCGGCAGTGCCTTCAACAAATTTCCGAAATCGTCAAAGAATGCTGCCCGGCTTCCAAAAGCGTCATTGGGTATTATGATACAGAGGAGACATCCGAGATCGGTAGGGATGCGAGAACTTACGATTGGAAATTACTGGAATACCTCAAACAGACGAATTGGATCATTGACTTGAACCCGCGTCCGCTGATGGGATTGTTTGGTGCTTTTGCCGGAACATTGAGCCTCCAATGGTCATGTTTCGATCTTCCGCCGAATAATGACGAATACAGCGAGGCGAGGCGGCACCTTATTCCTTACCCCAAAGGGGGATTGATGTTAAAAAATGCCGAGGAGATTGCGGGGCACATTGTGCGGCAACTGGCAACTACGTTCAATGAAGACATTGAAAGAAACCGGGGAGCCGGGTCCTATGTAAAACGATCTAAGAGGGCGGGTCGCAATTTAGGCAATGTGGGCAGTTTTTTTGACGAGATGAGCGAGTTTTGCTTCGTTCCTTTCGCAAATCCAAGGCTCCTTGACTGGCGGAGTCTCCGTCAAACGACGAGATAAATAAAAAATCGAACCCAACAAAATGTTCGCCTCGCCCGTCCTTGCATCCGTATCGTAATCCTTGCGTTTCTCCTGCACACGAACTTTCTTGCGGAGAACATCGTTGATGAACTCGAACTGATGGGTTTGTTTGAAGTAACGAAAATATCGCCGGACGGTACCTTCTGGAGGAAAGTCATGGGGGAGTAATCTCCATTGGCAGCCGGTGCGTAGGCGGTAGAGTATGGCGTTGATGACTTCACGCAAGTCGGTGGTTTTGGGGGCTCCGCCGTCGGGAAGTTGGAGCAGGGGATGCAAGAGTTCCCATTGGGCATCGGTCAGGTCGGTCAAGTAGGGTTTTCGGGTTATGGTGTGTTTCATAGGCGAAGGTTACCCATTTGCCGAAAATCGTGCAAGAGCAATTTGCCTATGTCCCCTAAATTGCGACGCTCCCTCTAAGGAATTTTACAGGACGATGAACCGGGTATTCGGAGCGAAGAACAGGTAGGGATATTGTGGAATTGTTTGCCAGACAGACTATGGAGTAATTTGTTTTCAACCTTTCCCCTTGCTATGCTGTAGGCATGAATGAAATTGAGATCAAAGATATAGACGGCAGTTTAGTTAATATTCCCGTAACAAAAATACAGTTTTTCTGGTAAAAGATTCTTGGTAGCCCTTCTGGTCACAGGCAACAAGCAACACAAATAGTTTACAACACAGGCGGTTCGCCTGTGATTGAAGACGAGTTATTTACAGGGTCGGCAACGGAGTTTCCGTGGAAACAGGGAAAGGTCCTATCAGGAAGAGCCTTCGTAGACACTTTTTTTCCTTTGGACTATGTATTTGCTTGTGGGTTTTTCATAATGGTTTGCAGGTAAATATCTTGACCGTCCATTTGCGATGAACTCGCCGATGATTCGGTCGTACTCCCGGCGGCTGGCTTCGGAGCCGTATTTTCCGAGGTAGTACATTTTTCCTCCGATTCGGACAAAGGCCCTGCCAGAGGACTTGTGGCGGCAGTATTTGGGGAGTTGTTTTTTCTTGTAAGGCACGGGAGTTTCGGCACAAATAAAGTGTCAAAGACACTTTATTTCATAAACCAAAACCGTCAGCAAATGAACAGAACTAGCCGTAACTTATTGCCACACAAGGACTTGCGACGGTGTGTAAAAAAAATTATTTGACACACCGAAAACTTGTTAACAGACTGCGTCATTCCTGCGGAAGTCCTCCGCAAGGATTGTAAGTCCGACACTTTTCGGCTATAATACCCTTATGCTAGACATCGTTCTTCAATGGGGCTTCGCCGGACCGGCACTTTTGATTGCCGTCGGCATGGCAATCCTGGTCGTCGGAGCCGAAATCCTGCTTCGCGGTGCCTCCCAATTAGCCGTCGTACTAAAAATTCCCCCTCTTATCGTAGGTTTAACCATTGTCGCTTTCAGCACCAATGCTCCTGAAATCGCCCTGTCGATCAGTGCTGTCTTGAAGGGAAGTACCGATTTCGCCATCGGAATCGTCGTCGGAAGCAACATCTGTAATATCGGCTTGATTCTCGGCATTGCAGCGATATTGAGTCCGGTTGCCGTCTGTTCGAGTTTGATCCGGCGAGAAATTCCTCTGATGATTGCTGTGTCGATCCTGGTACTCCCCTTGGCAATTTTAGGCTCCACCATGCCTATATCGTCGTTTTTTAGCAGCCAATTTGAAGGGGTGATTTTTCCATGGATGGGCTGTTTTATGCTGACTCTGCTGCTCGCCTACGTGGGATGGACGATTTATGAACTCCGATGCCACAAAGAGAACAACGAAGTTTATGCCCGGGAACTGGAAGAAAGCCTCACGTCGGAGGAAAAACAAGCGGACGGTAAGAAAAAATTCTGGAAAAGTGTCCTTGCCAATCTTGCGCTCATTGCCGCCGGGGTCGGCATACTTGTAATCGGTTCCGAACTGATGGTTCAGGGGAGTGTGCAATTTGCCCGGATGGTGGGCGTGAGCGAACTGTTTATCGGGCTGACCGTATTAGCGGTGGGTACCGCGTCGCCGGAATTGATCGTGGTCATCGTGGCGGCGATTAAGCGCAAATCAGACATTGCTATCGGCAACATCATCGGCAGCAATATATTCAATGTATTGGGCGTTTTGGGGATAACGGCGCTGTTTTCGGGCGGCACGGCAACCAGCGGCTTGCAGGTTTCGGCACAAGCGTTGCTCTTTGACATACCGGTTATGATTGTCATATCACTGTTTTGTATTGTGATCTGCATTACGGGTCGGCAGGTTACGCGCGGCGAAGGCATTTTCCTGCTCCTTTGCTATGTAGCGTATGTAACTGCGCTGTGTATGATGGCGGGAAAGTAGATTTTTTACCGCCGCTCCTTGTGCGGCACTTCGTTTCGGTTTTTTTTATTTTCCCCCTTTGAAAAATTTCCTCAAGAGTTCGGAAGCCGCATCGCGGCTTGAAGCCGCCGAGCCCGAACGGAGACCGCTCCCCGACTGTGTTACGGAGTCTTCCTCCTCTTCCGATTCCGATTCTCTATTGGCGGCTTCTTCCGATTGTGCCTGCAAACTGTTCATCAGTTCTGAAGCGTCAATCGTCCGTGTTTCCAACTCGTCGCCGCTTTCACTGGCAGAGAGGAGCCAGTCGGCAATCGAGTCTTCCTGACTCTTTTCAGAATTTTCCGATTGGAGGGCGACGGTTCGGGCGACTGCATCACTTACCGATTTCACCTTCGGCGGCTTTTGGGGTTTTGTCTCTATAGCGATGACGGGAGGAGCCCCTGCAACCGCAGGAGGAACTTCGGCGGGGGCGGGAGGTGCTTCGGCTCTATCCGAAGCAATATGTACGAAAAATTCGAGCGGACCAATCGTTAATTTATCGCCGTTTTTGAGTTCTTGTGTCTCAGTAATTTGCTTTTCGTTGAGAAAAACGCCGTTCTTGCTGCCCATATCCCGCACGAACACCTCGTCATCGTCCAGAAAAATTTCGCAATGATACCGGCTTATAAGTTCGCTGCGGGGCTTCAGGTTACAGTCTTCTGCACGACCAATGACAAACCGGTTTCCCGGTATGGAAATGATCTGACCTGCTCGGCTTCCCGTTGCTACGACTAATTGAACACTCATGAATAGAAAAACTTTTATAAGTTCTGCACTCCTGGGCGAAGCACCCGAACCATTATACCAAGTAGTGGGAGAGGATTCAAGTATCTGGTTCTGAAAAACACGTTAACGGGCGTGTCCGCCTTTTGTGGGTACTATTTGTATTGGATACGCTCTGCAAGAGCGCAATGTCTATAACCTCCGGTGTCAACTGGCGGACGGACTTATTCCCAAAAATTGGACACACCCAGTACACATATCTTGCAATGCCGAGCCAAAAACATTATTATGGACGCAGGTTTTGTTCAAACGAGTTTTGCCATGAACCCTTTTGCTATTCGCTTTTGCGTGTTCGTGTTTGTGGGAACGCTGTTGTGTTCTCCGGCGGCTGTGTTGGAATCCGTACAGGCGCAGGAGCCGAGGGGATACAATCTTTTTGATACGCGAAGAAACGAAGGTAAGGATACCCCCAGGATTCAACGTCCACCGGTCGATGCCGAGGTGGCACGCCGGTTTCAAGAGATTCGGAACGCCACCGACCCAGAGCAAAGAGGCTCCCGTCAATCCGCTCTGTACTACGCTCTATTCCTGCTCGGAGTGGCGGCGGTGGCTGCCGGTCTTTTCGGCTGGAAAGCATGGCAAAAAAGGCGCGAAGCGTGGGCAGTAAACGATCCGATGGCTCTCGTCAAGGAGTTGAACCATGTCCATCAACTTAACGAGCAGGAAAAACGTGTGATGCGGGAACTCTCCGAACAGAATGCGATGCCGACCTCCCTCTCCCTTTTTGTTGAGCCAAAGTTCCTTTTAGAGGCTTTGGAGAACGAAGCGTTTGCGCCGTCACGCTCGACAGTGCGCCGGCTCTTGTCAAAACTGTTCGACATCGCCGCCGAAGGCGGGGAAGCTTCCTCCATCCTGTCGAGTTCCAACCTATCGAGTGTGTAAAATTTTCCAAGCGTTCACGCGGTCGTGTTGACTGTCCTGGCAGATAAAAGTGCACAGAGCCCGGAGGGGTAGCACCGGTAAAAAACGCCGCATCTTCCGACGCAGGCTCTGTTTGTTCTACGTTAAAATTTTCCCGCCAGGGCAGTAATCCTACCGACTCTACCAGTTATGTCGGCGACGTGTCAGCAATCTTCTATAAATTGCCCAGTTTACGGCGGCGATTTGCTATTCTCCCCCTATAATACCTATAGTGCCGAGGTTCCGATTGCCCCTTTTTCGGAATAGACGGAACTTCTACGCATAAAATTGCCGATAAACCCGTTAGTTGCTCCGCTTGCGGAACGGCTAACAATAACTACCTATGAGCGGATTACAACTCAACGTCGGACTCATTTCCGGGATCAACTACGTTGACCTCGTCAACCAGTTGGTCCAAATTGACGGGATTTCCAGAGATAATCTAGCCGCACGAACAGAACGGCTGGCACTCGAAAAAAATGCGCTCCAAGAACTCATGTCCCGATTCCTGCTCTCCTCCTACATGATCAGGAACCTCAATAACGCCGCCCCCTACAAACGCACCGAAGTCTCCAGCAGCAATCCCTCCCTGATCACTGCCACCCGAACCGGCACACCCGTCGTCGGAACCTATACTTTCACCCCCATCCAAATGGCATCGGCGCAACAAACCGTCGCCAAAGGAGTCGCCAGTGATACCGAAGCCCTCGGAAAAACCGGCACCATCACGCTTGGAAAAGGCTGGTCGGTCGAAAACGATGTTAAACTCTCCGATATCAACGGCGGCTTGGGCTTCACCAAAGGCTCCATCCGAATCACCGACGGCAACGGTTTCCGCGCTACCATTGACCTGCGGAAAGCCGTTACCGTCAACGATGTTGTCAATGCAATCAATGACAATCACGACATCGACGTGATTGCCGAACTGGACAACGACCGCATCATCCTTCGGGACGTGAGCGGCGGCGATTTGAGCAAGTTTGCCGTGCAGGAAGTTTCCGGCGGAACCACCGCCGCTTCTCTCGGATTAGTCGGAGGCAGTTCCCAAAATGTGGACGGCGTACTCACCGGTTCGACCATCTGGCGGCTCGGCGAAGGTATGAGTTTAGACCTCCTCAACGATGGCAACGGACTGGTTTTCGACGGTATCGTCTTTGACCTGAGCATCTATTGCAAAGATGGTACGCTGGTAACCATCGACTTTAACAAGTTGTCCACCTCGGAGGAAGTCGAGGCGGGCGCACCGCAGAACCGAAAGGAATTGACCGTCGGCGATCTTCTCAATACGATCAACAGTTCTTCCAATGGAAAAGTTACCGCCCGAATAAGCGATGACGGTAAAGGACTCCTCATCGAAGACAACACACAGGGGGAGCGGATTACCTATATTCAACAAAACACCAACAGTCCAGTACTTCAAATGCTCGGGCTCAACTACGCCAGTCCCTATGCGACGATGTTCGATGGACTCGGCGACAGGGCGGATCAAATCCCGGCGATCATGGAAGTCGAGGACAAGGCGGGCAACACCGTCGCCCTCAAACTGGACGACGGAGACATTTACGCCCTCCGAGCCGGAGGGATGCCGTTGCTTGCCAGTACGCTTAATCAAAAACTGCTCAATACCGGTGTCGAATTGGAATTCAAAGTCAACAGCAACGGTACAGGACTCGATATTATCGACCATTCCGGCGGCACCGGAGCGACGCAGATTCGCAATTACGGCGACAGCGATTTAGCCTCTCGGCTAGGACTGACGAATTTAAGCCCGACCAGCGTTGCCGCCGCTCTTGCCGATGTGCAGCCGGGAAGTATCCGCTTTGTCGATAGAGACGGGAAACTGGCGGACATCGAAATCACACAGTCGGACCTGGATGCCATGAAAGCGAGCGACGATGTCCAATTTATTGCCGACTTGTTTAATGCGAAATTGGCAGACACCGCCGACAATGTCGCCGCTGCCATTGCCGGTATCACTCCCGGTACGCTCCGCCTGACGGATCGTCTCGGAAACAGTGTGGATATCGAAATCGAAGCCTCGGACTTGGCGGGAATCACTTCGCACCAAGATGTAGTGGACTTGCTCAACAGCAAAATCGCCGACTACAATTCCACTGTAGTAGATGACGAAGACAAAGTCGGAATCGAATTCCTCGATATGGGGGAATACGAAGGGGCGGGCAGACTGCGGTTCCGAGACACCACCGGCGAACTCACGGGCACGATCACGATTGAGGCATTGGACACCAACGGCGACCCGGTAACAGAAGGGAGCCTTGCCCACTTTTACGGAATCGACGGCGAAACCACGAATTATCAAACTTCGGGTCGGCAGGATGTCGGTTCGCTCACACCAATCGAAATCAACGTTACGGTCAACGGCAACGGAGCATTGGTCATCAACGATACCAGCGGCGGAACCGGCACATTAAGCGTTTGGCAACCCGGCGAAACGTATGGCAACGGCATTGCCGCTAAATTGGGTGTCGCTCTCAATACTTATGCGGACACACTCGTCGGACACTCCTTCGGAGATTCGACATTGAAGGGGGAAGGATTCAATAACGGCAAGTTTGAAACCCGGAGCCTCCTCGGCGGAATGGATACCGTATTGCTTTCTTCGCTCAACGGCGGTTACGGTCTTAATTCTGCCAAAGCCGGTTTGGTCGAAGTACAAGACAGGGCGGGAAACAAAGCCGACCTCGTCTTTTCGCAAGCGGAGTTAAATTCTCTGAATACGCTTTCCGACGCGGTCAAATTATACAATGCCAAGTTAGCCGACGCAGGAATCGGGATCACGGTTAGGATCAATGACATGAAAACCGGCTTGGAAGTGTTGGATACGACCGGCTCGACTTCGCACAACCTCGTTTTCAAGGACAAGGCGGGGGAAATCACGATACCGGGCAAGCCGGCGATTCCGGGTGTCGATGCGGTTTCGGGAGTCCTATCAGCCCAAGAGGCGGTGTCGGCAGGGTGGAACAGTTCGGGAACATTCGTCCACGAAGGATTAGGAGGAAGCGCTTGGTTGAGTTTTGGGAATACCTCCTTGATGAACGGCTTTACGTTCGGCTTCACGTTCGACGACACGGAATCCGGCTACGACGCTGACACCAAAACGATCAATTTTTTGATAGATGATGCGGCAAAACTGGCAGTGGAGACTGCACTCACTTATCCTCCTGATTATGCGGTAGCCAACGCGATTATTTTGGCATCCCTTAACGGGCAGATGGCGGACATGTGGGAAGATATTTACCCGCCGGATCAACACGGAACGATTCCTCCTGTCGAAGTCTCCTTTGCGCCGGGAACGCATGATCTGTTTGCGGGGTATGCCCTTGGCGATGCCGATAGCGGCAACAAAACTGCCATCAGGCAAGATGTAACGTACAGCACACTAGGGCGAGGGGAAGGGACCGCCAGTTTGACGTTTGAAGGAACGCACTGGATGAACAACTTCACGTTTGGATTTACCACTCACGAAGCGAGTGCCGGTTACGATACTTCGGCACAAAAGTTCACGATTTTCCTCTCGCCGGACATTATGGACGAGAGCGATCCTGCCGAGCAGGATCGATTGGTGAAGGAAGCGATAGATGAGCAAATAGCGGCAATTTGGGCAGACGAAAACGGCGGTTTGCCGGGGTTTTTCAGGACGGACGGCGAACCAGGTCAGATCAAATTGACCGACGGACTGGGTGCGAATGCCATCCTCGATGCCCAGACCGGCGGAGAAACGAGAATCGCATCGTCTCTGACAGATTCTACGCTGGGCGTAACTCCTGTTCCAGCGGTTCCTGAAACCGTCGTCTCTTCCGAAGGAAAGATCGCATCGACGTTCGGTCTGAACGTGGATGCGGCGAGTTCAAAGGTCAACGGCACCAGTTTGCACCGGCAGATCATTTCCCACAATACGTCTCTGTCGGAATTGAACGCGGGATCGGGCGTGAACCTTGCCGGCGGAAGGTTTATCATTACCGACAGTCAAGGCGTATCCCAGACAGTCGTCATTGATGCGCAGAGACACAAGACGGTCGGCGATATTATCGATGCGATCAACCGGCTCACGTCCGTTAGCGTCATGGCAAGCATTAACGCCAACGGTGATGGAATCACGATTGAAGAATACGGCGGCGGGACAGGAACGTTCTCCGTGCGGGATGACGGCAGCAACTCCAAATTTGCGGAGAGCATGGGCATTGCCGGTTCAGTACCCGCTTCGCAACGAGATGAAGACGGACGAGGAAGAATCAATATGTCGGTAGCGCATAGTATCGAAGTGGAAGCGACCGACAGCCTCGATGACATTCGGAAAAAGATCAATGATCTCGACGCAGGGTATTCGGCTTCGATTCTCGTGGATGGTTCCAACACGCCCTTCCGCCTTTCGATTTCCAGTACCTCGACAGGGGCTGCCGGAGCATTTAACATTGATTTATCGGCAATCGGGCTCACCACAGAAACGATGAGCGAGGCAAAGGATGCAATGATCGTTTATGGCGATGCGAACACATCGAATGGACTGGTATTAACTTCCGGTACGAACAACTTCAAGGGGATCATCAATGGGATGGACTTGACGATCACCGGTGTCTCGGACACGCCCGTTACCATTAGCAGTGAGCGTTCCAGTTTGGATGTTAAGGTTTCGCTGCAAATGTTCGTCGAAAACTACAATAGGTTCCGGGAATACCTGAATGAACAGATCAATTACGATGTTACTTCGAACGGACAAATTCGGGTTGCCGAAGACGGCGGATATTTGTGGAACAGTTCGGTGGCAAAGGATTTTGACCGCGCCGTGACCAGTATGCTTCAGCAAACAGTAACAGGGATACCGGGAATTCATTCGCTGGCGGATTTGGGAATCACGTTACGCAGAAACACCAGCGATTACCTTGAAGATATCGGCACTAACAAGAGTACGAACACGTTGGTCTTTGACGAGGAGAAATTTCAAGCGGCGTGGGACAGGGACCCTGAAGCGGTGCAGAAGTTTTTCTTTGACGAGCGGGAACACGTTGACAGTAAGGGGGAAAAGACGACGGTGAAGATCGGTTGGGCGCAAAAGTTTTCCGATCTTGCCGACCAGTTGGTTGGTGCAGGCGATATGGTCGGCAAGACGCAGGCGCGGATCGACACCCTTTCGCAGACGATTGACCGTAATGAGCAGCGTATCCTTTTTATGGAAGAGCGTTTGGAGTGGAAGCGGCAGATGTATTTGAAACAGTTTTACGCGATGGAGCAGGCGATGGCACGGATGACCTCGGACATGTCCGCTGTCGGCAACATTGCCAGTGCGTGGTCGTCGAATTACAGCAGCGGGATGTAAGTTAGCCCTCTCGCCTGCGAGAGGAATAAAAAACCTAACTTGCATTTTTAGCCGCA
>Ga0099364_10007962_pt1 | contig 15015 bp, 8 predicted proteins | sample TergutTh196P3_FD_73070 | JGI IMG/M metagenome (GOLD analysis project Ga0099364, IMG submission 73070) | Microcerotermes parvus P3 segment gut microbial communities from Pointe-Noire, Republic of the Congo - Th196 P3 | ecosystem: Host-associated > Arthropoda: Insects > Digestive system > Gut ... | reverse complement strand
AAGGTTCGTATTATGGCTTACATCAATCGCCTGAAGCCATGAAAACGTGCAATCCAAAATTTTAAGATTCGGAGCTTCCTTTAAATCAAGCGTTGTTATTGCGTGATTATTTGCGCAAACCAACTTTGCCAGATTAGGAAAATACCCGATCCCATCAAACGAGCTGATAGACAAGCCGTTTACATCAATTTCAGTTACTAATGCAGCTTCTTTGATATCGATAACCCCATCATGGTTTAAGTCGAAATTTTGCAACAAATAAACTTTAAATTGTTCATCCATCGTTTCCATCGGAATGGATGTTTCGTCTTTATCACATGCAACGAATACAATAATTGATAACCATAGAAAAATATTTTTTCCCATCTCTGTTTTTTTGAGTACTTCATATATAACTTGTTTCCTTTAGAATTATTGTACATAAAATGTTTTTTATCATTATGGCGCCCCCCCCACCGTCATTGCCCTATGAAAATAAATTTTCAAACAAACGGAGAGATGACAAGGCGGCTACGGCTGTAGTTATGAATTGTGTAACAAACTGTTCCTTAGGAACAAAATATAGGTAGAAAAATGATTGCCCCCATGGTTTTACGTGCCGTTAGGTACGTGACAGATTGATTATTATATTTCGTACCTGACGGCACGCTGTTTATCGGGAAATGTCGTTTTCTACCGATATTTAATCCCTGACGGGATTTGAATGTGACACAGATATACAGCATCTTACAATACTTGTCATTGGTAACTTGCGAAGCAATCCGGAAAGACTGAATATAACAGCGTTGTAAAACTTGTCATTAGTACCGTAACACACGGAGCGCCAGCTGAGTATGCTTCGATCGGAATGACGGTGAAATTGGTGATCCTGAATGACGGGTTATTCAAACAGAAAGGGTTTGGTTTCAGGCACGACGCCGCGCTGGTCTTCAAAGAAAAATTTCTCTTCTCCAAAAGCAGGTTTCAGTTGGTCGAACCAGGTTGCTTTCGGATCGTATTGCGCAAAAAACGGCTTATGCACCCACTTCGGATTACGACCCTGAATAAAACGCAACACAAACACTTTTTCTCCTTTTACTTCCGAAACGCCTAAAACCTGTATTTTACCTGCATGGTCGCTCATGCTTGGGCCTCTGACCGTGCGGCAAAGCCCGCTCACCCGACGATATGCCCGTCGGAAAATCTGCCAGCATTTTTCTAACGGGAGTTCAAAATAAACTTTTGCGCCTGTATCCCGCGCTATAAACATATAATAAGGTATAAGTCCGAGATCTACCTGTTTGCGCCACATCTCCATCCATGTTTCGGGTTTATCGTTGATATGCCGCAAGACAGGTGATTGAGTCCGTATCCGGGCGCCTGTTGAATGAATCGTTTCAATAGCCTGTTTGACGGCTTCTGTCGAAAGTTCGCGCGGATGGTTGAAATGAGCCTGATAAGCAAGGTTTTTCCCTGAATCGACAATTTTCTTAAAGAGTCCAATCATTCGGCTGCTATCATCGTCGGTCAGGAATCTGTATGGCCAGTAAGAGAGCGCTTTACTTCCGATGCGTATCGTATGAATATGTTTGAAATCAGATTCGAGAAGAGGCAAAATATAACTTTCCAGCACGGCAGCGCTCATAACCATCGGATCACCGCCGGTGAACAAAATGTCGGTTACTCCTTTCCGTTGTTTCAGATAATTGAGTAAGAGGTCAGCCTCTTTCATGGCAAATTTCAGTTCGTTCATACCGGAAAACTGAGGCCAGCGAAAACAAAATGTGCAGTAGGCATGACAAGTCTGACCTTGACTTGGGAAGAAAAGCACGGTTTCGGGATATTTGTGCTGGATGCCTTTTAACTTAATTTCTCCCAGATAAGGAACATTGGATTCCTGTCCGGCAGGATTCGGATTGAGAGACAAGCGAATATTGTTCACAACTTTAGTAACCGTCTTTTGGTCGGCATGGCTATCAATCAATTTGGCGACTGTGTCAAAATGCGTTTTTGAGAGCATGTCTTGCCTTGGGAAGTTGAGTGTAAATATCGGATCAGTATCTGTTTCTTCCCAGTTTATTAACTCATCAACTACATAATTGTTTGTTTTAAACGGTAATACATGACCTGCAATTTCGATATCCCGTTTCATTGTTTCGCTCACCATTTTCATTTGCGGTATCGAACGAAAATTCTGTAATGTGTAAAAATATATCTTTTTCATGTGCACATAATTTGTTTTTAAAAGGTTTAATGGAATCCGCAACAAGTTCATTCGATTCGGTGCAAGTTTTTGCATGCGAATTTCATAGGTTAGTTACCTTTTGCCTGAAAAACAGTCGGCCAACTGTTGAACAGCCTCCTTAAACAGAGGGGTGTTTGCCTCCGTCTTATTCAGTTGGTCCTTTGTGTCAGATACAAAGTTGATCATGGTAATGCCTTTTCCATTTTCGAAAATCCGCAACCAACCCACAGGTAAAGATAGTAACATAATCGGAGCATAGCTGTTATTTGTTTAGTAAAAGTAAAAGAGATGAAGAAGATCGTAAGTTAATGGAAAAATATCCCTTTAAACTTACGATCTTACGCATCTTACAGTCTTATATCTCCAGGTTATATCCTTCCCGGTTCGGCGAACTGCGAACACATCTGCATTTCGGGCAAAAGAAGGGCCTAATCCACGTCCCTGAGCGCCACATCCGATAAGACCTAAATTGATCTGATCACTCGGAGCAACGAAATTCGTTCCTCCCAATACATTACGAGGCAAAATGGTAAATGTAGCCATACCGAAGGCCCCTGTTCTTAAAAAATTTCGTCGATTCATAAGTAAACAATTATTAATAAATTTGTTAGTCAACAAGCGATTGTCGTATTCAATTGATAAAAGAATCAATTCCCTGACTACAAAAATATAGAAAATTATTGATATAAAACCAGCATTCGAAAAAAAAACCCCAACATTCCGGTCTTTTATCTTAATTATTTAATATATTTGTCCAATTGAATATTTACCTTTTAATTTTTCTGTACAATGAACGAACGATTTTTAGAACTTGTTAAAACCAGCATCAAAACGCACTGGGACCTGCCTGCTTTGACTGATCATAAAAGTAAAACCTTTTATTACAAAGATATGGCAGAAGAAATCGCCAGGTTGAACATAGTCTTTCAACAGGCAGGTATCCGGAAAGGGGATAAAATTGCAGTGATGGGTCGAAACTCATCCCGATGGGCAATCAGTTTCTTTGGAACATTAGCGTATGGCGCTGTCATCGTTCCTGTTCTGAATGATTTTACGCCGGATAATGCACACCATATCATCAATCATTCCGAAACAAAAATACTATTCGTTTCCAATTCGACTTGGGAACATTTAGATATTTCAGCCATACCCGATGTGATAAGTGTGATTTCCTTAGACAATTTTTCGGTCATTCATTCACGGAAACCTGAAATCGAACATGCTTTTGAACAGTTAGATACGCTTTTCAAGGAACTTTATCCGGATGGCTTCACGCAGGAACATCTTAATTACCATCTTGAAGATCCTGAAGAGTTAGCCCAGCTGAATTATACATCAGGTACAACCGGTTTCTCAAAAGGGGTCATGTTGCCGTACCGGAGTTTATGGAATAACACTGAGTTTGCTGCCACCCAGCTTCCGTTCGTCCATTCCGGCGATAATCTGGTTTGCATGTTACCGATGGCTCACACTTATGGCTTGGCGTTTGAGGTATTGAACGGTATCAATAAAGGTTGCCATATTCATTTTTTGCCGCGTGTCCCCAATCCGAAATCGGTTATTGAGAGTTTTGCAGTGGCTCGTCCCACGTTGGTAATTGCCGTTCCGCTCATTATCGAAAAGATTGTCAAAAACAATGTGTTTCCGATTCTGCAACGGCCCATTATGAAAATCATGTACAAAACGCCATTGCTTAAACAAGTCATAAAGAAAAAGATTCTCGCTAAATTAAATGACGCTTTTGGTGGCAATTTCTTTGAAATTGTTCTCGGAGGAGCGCCCTTGAATAAGGAAATTGAAACGTTTTTGAGATCCATAGGATTCCATTATACGGTCGGATATGGCATGACCGAATGTGGGCCGCTGATTGCCTATGAGCAATGGGATACCTTTAAGGAAGGTTCAGTTGGTCGTGTGATTACCCGAATGGAAATCAAAATCGATTCTGCCGATCCGGAACATGAAACCGGAGAAATTATAGTACGCGGCACGAATAATATGCTGGGTTACTATAAAAATCCAACTGCAACGGCTGAAGTGATGTTGCCCGACGGATGGATGCGTACAGGCGACCTGGGCATCATCGACAAGGAAGGTCACCTGTTTATTCGCGGACGAAGCAAGGCATTGATACTTAGTTCAAACGGACAGAATATTTATCCCGAAGAGATTGAAAGTATGCTGAATAATTTGCCGTATGTTGCCGAATCGTTAGTGGTACAAAAACAGGATAAACTCGTGGGATTGGTATACCCGAATCTGGAACAGGCTGAAAAAGAGGGTGTGTCGGAAGAAAGACTTCAAGAGATCATGAAAAATAATCAGGCAACGCTCAATCAGCGAATCCCCAATTACTGTAAATTAAGCGAAATCCGGCTTCAAAAAGAAGCATTCATTAAGACTCCCAAACTGAGCATCAAACGGTATCTTTATCAGGAGGAAGCATAAATCAGCGTTTTCTACTGCCTCCAAAACCCGGGCAACAGTATCGTCAGCACGGAAGAACCTCCAGGCCCGAATGGACCGCTTTTCCTGTTCGTCCATGATTACAATATCGTGCTGTTCGCGGGACAACATTTTAGCCTAATGTGTGCCTGCTTCGCCTGCACCGGCAATAACTATTTTCATTGCTGCGAATTAAACGTCCTGATTGTCTGAGCGATGCTTGCCGCATCCATTCCACAAAGTTGAAAAAGCTCGGGGAGGCTTCCGTGTTCGATAAACCGGTCGTCTACTCCAATCCGTTTTACGCGGACAGGATATCCGTTCTCGGCCATAAACTCCATGACGGCGCTACCCAAGCCTCCTGCAATCGTTCCATCTTCAACCGTAATGATACGTGTAAATTGTTTTCCTGCTTCATGCAGGATCTCCTTATCCATCGGTTTCAGGTAAATCATATCATAATGTGCAACCGAAATATGCTCTTTTTCAACCATCTCAATCGCTTTGATGACCTCATTTCCGATCGGGCCAATCGAAAGAACAGCGATTTGAGTCCCTGCTTTAAGCTTTCTTCCTTTGCCGACAGGTAAGGTTTCCATTGTATTCTGCCAATTCTCCAATTCACCCTTTCCACGAGGATACCTGATAACAAAAGGATTTATTGCATGATAACCCGTAAACATTAAATTGCGTAAATCCCATTCGTTCAAAGGAGAAGCAATCGTAAGGTTCGGGATCGGACGCAGATAAGCCAAATCAAAAACTCCCTGATGCGTGACGCCATCTTCGCCGACCAATCCTGCCCGGTCTAAACAAAGTACCAAAGGCAAATTCTGAAGGGAAACATCGTGAATTATCTGATCGTAAGCGCGTTGCATAAAAGAGGAATAGATATTGCAAAAAGGGATCAATCCTTCTTTTGCCAATCCTGCCGAAAAAGTGACGGCATGTCCTTCAGCTATTCCGACATCAAAGGCACGTTTGGGAAAAGATTTAAAGAGATAGGTCATTGAACATCCGGTGGGCATAGCCGGCGTAACTCCTACCACACGTTCATCTTTCTCAGCCAATTCCACTAAGGTATGTCCGAAAACTTCCTGATAGAGTTGCGGCTCATTCAAATTTTGAGGCAGAAGACGTTCGCCTGTGTCTTTGTTAAATTTCCCCGGTGCATGCCACTCGGTAGCCGAATCTTCGGCCGGTTTAAAACCTTTTCCTTTCTTTGTTTTGATATGCAATAATTTGGGGCCTTTCATCCCTTTGATGTCATTTAGTTTCTGCACCAAATCTTTCACATCATGTCCGTCGACAGGCCCGAAATAACGGATGCTGAATCCTTCAAAAAGATTATGCTGCCGGTTGATCAACGCCTTCAGACTGTTGTTGAAGCGAAGGATATTTTCCCTTCGTTTTTCGGAAAGCAGATTTATTTTTCGTAACATTTTATATACGCTGTAGCGTATTTTATTGTAGGTATGACTGGTGGTGATATTGACGAGATAACGGCTTAATCCACCCACGTTATGGTCGATTGCCATATCATTGTCGTTGAGGATAATCAGTAGATTATTGGGATTTGTTGATGCGTTGTTTAATCCTTCATACGCTAATCCGCCTGTCATGGCGCCATCGCCTATCACGGCAATGACATTGCGAGCTTCTTCCTTGTTGAGTTCAGATGCAATTGACATTCCCAAAGCCGCAGATATCGAATTGGAAGCATGTCCCGCGATAAAGGCATCATATTCGCTTTCTTCGGGATTGGGGAAGCCGCTGATTCCTTTGAATTGACGGAGCGTTTGAAACGTTTCACGTCGTCCCGTCAAAATCTTGTGGCCATAAGCCTGATGTCCAACATCCCAGACAATCCGGTCTACAGGAGTATTGAATACATAATGAAGCGCAACTGTCAGTTCTACCGTCCCTAAACTTGCACCCAAATGACCCGGATTTTCGGATAAAACCGTTATAATAAACGTGCGTATTTCCTGACAAACCTGTTCTAATTTATCTGCCGGCAATTTTCGCAAATCAGCCGGTATTTGAATATGTTCTAATAGATTTTCTTGCTCGTTTGTATCCATTTTTCTTTTAATTGGGTACAAAGGTACAAAATTCGGGATACATTGATGAGTAAAATGGTGAAATAAAATTTGAGATTCAACGATTAAGGTTTATGGTTTTTCATACAAGAATGGGAGTTCTTTTGTGCCTTTGGCGCCATAAACTATTATCCAGCAGGATTACTCATCACGTCCATCTTTACAGCTGGTATGAGTACCATTTCGACCAGCCAAAAAAAGGACTGCCCTTTCGAACAGCCCTTTTCATTGTCAATTATCAATTGTCAATTGAATCTCATGCATTCTCCATACTTCTATCGAAATAGTGCGTATGCAGCAGTTCGTGCGACAAATGCCCGCCGGGTTTGCCGAGATAGTCTTTGTATATCGCGGTAATGGACGGATTGAGGTGCGACTGGCGGAGTGTTTTGCCTTCGTCTTCGCCGTAAATCGCTTTCAGACGTTTCATGCGCACGTCGGGGTCGTCGCTGCGGGGTTGACCGCCGCCGCAGATGCAACCGCTCGGACAGCCCATCACTTCGATAAAATGATAAGGCGAAACACCCGCTACGATTTGTTCCATCAGGATTTTTGCGCCTGCCAGACCGCTGGTGACTGCTATCTTCGCTTCAAAACCTTCGAACATCTTGTAATCAGGCTGCACATTCTCAAATTTCAACGTCGCTTCCTTGATTTGGTCAAGCCCAACGATAGGCGCTACATGTAAATCTTCGAATGGCAATTCCCTGCCTGTGATAATAACATAAACCGTACGGATAGCGGCTTCCATCACGCCTCCTGTTACGCCGAAAATATCGGCTGCGCCGGTGGACTGTCCCATCGGATCGTCGAACGGTTCGTCGTCCAAACTGCGGAAATCGATGCCTGCCTGTTTAATCATCTGTCCCAACTCGCGGGTAGTAAGCACAGCATCTACGTTACGGACTCCTCTGTTTATCATTTCTTCGCGTGATGCCTCGAATTTCTTTGCCGTACAGGGCATCACTGATACCGTATACATTTTGTTCGGGTCAACATCGATTTTTTCGGCATAATACGTTTTTGCCAGCGTAGCAAGCATCATGTGGGGTGATTTGCAGGTGGACAGATGCGGGAGGAGTTGAGGAAAGTACGACTCAATGTATTTAATCCAACCCGGCGAACAACTGGTAATCAATGGAAGTGTCGCCTTTTTACCTGTCAGCACATCTATCGCTCTGTGCAGGAACTCTGTGCCTTCTTCCATGATGGTCAGGTCGGCAGACCAGTCGGTGTCGAACACATCATCGACGCCAAGCGCACGTATGGCGGCTGCCATCTTTCCTGTTACCGACGTACCGACAGGATAGCCGAACATTTCGCCCAATGCCACGCGCACTGCCGGAGCGGGTTGCATCATCACGCGAAGTTCAGGATTGTTGATAGCCTCCCAAACTCTGGTGATATGGTCGGTTTCTTTCAACGCGCCCACAGGACATACCACGGTACACTGTCCGCAGAATGCACATTTGGCATAGTTTATCGAACGATCCATAGCCGGCGCAATCACCGTATCGAAACCGCGATTTTGTGCATCAAGGATGCCAACTCCCTGTATCCCATTACAAGCCGTCACGCAACGGCGGCAAAGAATACACTTCGACATATCGCGCGTAATAGCCGGTGAAATGTCGATGTCTTCACGGGCGCTGCCGGTATTGAAACGATTTTCCATAATACCCAGCGTATCGCCTAATTGCTGTAATTCGCAGGATTGATTGCGAACGCAACTCAGGCAATTTCGGGAGTGGTCGGAAAGCATTAGCTCATACAACACTTTCCGTGTTTTGAGCACTGTTTTGGAATTGGTATGTACTACCATTCCATCCCTTATTTCTGCCATACAGGCAACCTGAAGCGTTTTTGCTCCTTCTACTTCAACGGAACAAATTCGGCATGAACCAAATTTATGAACTCCTTCCAGATAGCATAAGGTAGGGATGTTGATTCCGTTTTGTTTGGCGGCTTCGAGAATCGTGGTTCCCGGTTTCGCGCTGATTTTCTTATTATTTATTGTTAGATTTATCATTTTTTACCTCCTTTCACAATGTAAGCAACGCATGGCTTCTGCAATGGCATTAATTTTATGGAAACCTAAGAGCACTTCGGCAAACGATTGTTTCCGTACTTCGGGCGATAACATTTCCATATGGAATTGTGGATGTTCGACAACTTCGTCGTCGTCATACACATTCGGGATGTCGATTGGCGCTCCTTTGTTCAGAAGACCGTTTCCGCCGAGGTATAAATCAATGGACATAGCGGCTTTTTTACCGTCTGCAATGGCGCTGATGACTGTGTCAGGCCCCCTCACTATGTCGCCGCCGGCAAAGACGCCTTCCATCGTACTCATCTGGGTATCTGGATCAACAATGAACGTCCCCCATTTTGTTACGCCGATTTCATCCGTACTGATAAACGGTAAATCGGCATATTGACTCACGGCAGGTATCACATAATCAACATCTAATACAAAATTAGATCCTTTGATTTCTACCGATTTACGTCTTCCGGACGAGTCGAATGCTCCCAAATCCATTTTCACACATTCGATTCCGATTACTTTGTTGTCTTTACCGATGAATTTCACAGGAGCCGTCAATTCCATGATTTCAACGCCCTCCTCGATGGCTTCATGCACCTCTTCGATGTAAGCCGGCATGGCGTCCTGTGTTCTGCGATAAACGATAATCACGCGGTCGGCGCCGATTCGAAGCGCTGAACGAGCCGAGTCGATGGCAGTGTTTCCACCGCCTATCACGGCAACCGTTCCGTTTAATTTCATGTCGTCTCGTAAATTTGTGTCTTTCAGGAAATTAATCCCATGCATCACACCGCGTAAATTTTCACCTTCAATATTGACTTTCGCCGGATATTGCGTTCCTGTGGCTACATAAATCGCATCGTAACCTTCACGTAAATGACTAAAATTAAGATCTTTTCCTACTTCTTTATTTAAGTAGATATTGACGCCTGCCTGCCGGATTAAATCAATCTCGTGCTGAAGAATGGCTTCCGGCAAACGATATTCGGGAATGCCAAACGCCAGCACGCCACCTGCTACCTTTTCTGATTCAAATACATCCACATCATAACCGATATTCACTAAATAGAAAGCACAGGTCAAGCCTGATGCGCCTGCTCCGATGACTGCTACGCGTTTTCCTTTTTTGGCGAACGTAAGTTGCATTTTGTAAGGAAGTTCGTTTTTGAAAGCGTAGTCGGCGGCAAAGCGTTTCAGGTCGCGGATGGCTACCGGTTCGTCTACCGTGCCACGGCGACATTTGTGTTCGCATGGACGGGTACAGATTCTTCCGCAAATGGCAGGGAACGGATTTTCCTGCATCACAAGGTTGTAAGCATCCTGGAACCGACCAGCCGCAATCAACGAAACGTATCCGGGTACATTGACATTGGCAGGACAGGTGTTTTCGCAAGGTGACATGAACATCGACCCGCAAACGCCTGCACGGCAATATTTTTTATTGATATGTTCTTCAAATTCTTCTCTGAAAAAACGAATGGTCGAAAGAACAGGATTGGGGGCTGTCTGTCCGAGACCGCACATGGCTGATTGTTGGATGGTTTCACTGATTTCGATCAAGCGTTCTATATCGCCCGGTTTTCCTCTGCCTTCGGTGATATCTTCCAGAATTTCGAGCATGCGTTTGGTGCCTACTCGACAGGCGACACATTTTCCACACGATTCATCGCGGATAAAATCCATGAAGAAACGCGCCGTGTCCACCATACAGGTATCTTCGTTCATTACAATCAGACCGCCCGACCCCATGATGGCGCCCATTTTACTCAACGATTCGTAATCTGTCGGCACATTGAGATTATCTTTGGTGATGCACCCACCGGAAGGTCCTCCGATTTGCGCTGCCTTAAAGTCTTTTTTGTTGGGTATTCCGCCGCCGATATTGTAGATGATATTGCCGATGGGCGTTCCGATAGGCACTTCTACGATACCGGTATTGACCACATCGCCGGCCAGCGCAAACACTTTCGTGCCGGACGCTTTTTCCATACCGAATGAGGCATACCATTTGCCGCCGTTACGGATAATCTTGGGGATATTGGCTATGGTTTCTACATTATTGATGATGGTTGGATAACCGAACAATCCTTTTTGAAACGGAAATGGCGGTTTCTGTCTGGGTTCGCCGCGTTTCCCTTCGATGGAAGCTAACAGTGCGGTTTCTTCGCCGCACACGAAAGCGCCTGCACCAATACGGATTTCGAGGTCGAAATTATAATTCGTCCCGAATAATTTTTTACCCAGAAGACCGTATTCACGCGCCTGTTCCAGCGCCACTTTCAACCGCTCAATGGCAATCGGATATTCGGCGCGGATATACACATAACCCTTCTGTGCACCAATGGCATAAGCCGAAAGTATCATTCCTTCGATAAGGCAGTGCGGGTCGCCTTCGATAACGCTACGGTCCATAAATGCGCCCGGGTCGCCTTCGTCGGCGTTACAAACCATGTACTTGATATCGTTTTTTTGAGAAAATCCTGCACGAAGTTTGGTTCCCGTCGGGAAACCTGCGCCTCCACGTCCACGAAGACCTGACGACTCCACTTCCTTCACAACATCCTCCTGCGACATTCCTGTTATTGCTTTTGCAGCAGAAAGGTATCCGTCGTGTGCAATATAATCCCTGATGTCGGTATAATCAATGATACCGCATAAGTCCAAAACAATTTTCACTTGAGCTTTAAAAAACTCAATATCATCTATTTTGGGAACATATTTCAATAAGGTTTTGTCGTAGAACGTATATTCTTCAATCGGTTTTTGATTGACTATGTGGCTTTGTACGATTTCTTTGGCTTTTTCGGGATTCAGTTGGGTATAGAAAATCCTGTCCGGGAGTATCAACATCACCGGTCCCAAAGCGCAAATACCCATACAACCGGTTTGATACACCCTTACATTTTTTGCAATACCCTGTTCCGCAAGTTCTTCGTTAATCGCTTTTTCCACATCAGTGCAATTCGAAGAAACGCAGCCCGTACCGCCACACACCAGAATCTGGTATTTATACTTTTCCTGATTTTTCAGGAATTCATTCTTAATTGCCTCTAATTGAGCAATTGATTTAATTGTCTTCCCCATGGTATCGCCTCCTAATATTTGTTTAAAATAGAGTCTAATTTATTCGGATTCACAGCCTTATACACTGTGTCGTCAACCATCATCGCGGGGGCTAACCCACATGCGCCGATGCAACGCGCTTTCGTCAGTGTGAATTTGCCGTCTTCGGTAGTCCCGTCGACGTCCACATGAAGATGTTTTTGCAGACCATCCACCAATTTTTTACCGCCGCGCACATAGCAAGCGGTTCCCATACATACCAAAAGAGTATGTTTCCCTTTGGGTTCGGTGGAAAAAAACGAATAAAAACTAACTACCCCTGCAACTTCCGACACAGGTATGTTCATCTTGTCTGCAACAAATTTTTGCACTTCGTAGGGTAGATACCCATAAATACCTTGTGCCGCGTGCAAAATCATAATCAGATTGCTGTGTTTCGCCTCATATTGGGTTATTACCGCAGCAATCTGTTCTAATTTCTGCAAGTGATCATCAGGTAAATTGTGACAATGACATGCTTGTTTGGTTTGGTTCATAATTACCTTATTGTGTTAATGAATAATATTAATTAAAATTAAAATGACAAAAGTAATATTTTTTGTAAAATAAACACAAAGTAAAGAAAAGAAAATTTATATTGAAAAACAATCATTATAATTGGTCGCTTTTAACGATCATCACTTCTTACCCGGTTTAATTCCGAACGTAAAGCCGCCTTTTACCCGTTCAATCAATTCCGGCACAATGTCTTCGTATTTTCCTGTGATGCCAAAATCGGCATGATGAAAAACAGATGCTTTGGCATTGTGGTCAATCGCAACAATTTTCCCTGATTCTTTGATACCTGCGACATGTTGGATGGCGCCTGAGATACCGATGGCTATATATACCTTAGGCCGGACGGTTTTACCCGTTTGCCCTATCTGACGGGCGTATTCGGCGACTCCTTCGTCTACAACCGCACGGCTGGAAGCCCATTCGGCGTTGATTCCCTGTTCTTTGAGGGTTTCGGCAAGCGTTTTCACCAAAGACAGTTCGTCGCCCACAGCGCCTCGTCCGCCCGAAACGATGATGTCGGCGTTAAACAACCCTTGCAGACCCCCTTCCCCGCGAACGGTTTTCAATATTTTAACGACAAAATGCTGATCGTTTAATTGGGGCTTAAAAAAGGACAGTTTTCCTATGCGTCCTTTCTGTTCTTTTGGCATTTCAAATGTTCCCGGACGAGCCGTAGAGACCTGCGGAAATTCAAATCCGAGAATGGTTGCCAATTTACTCTCACCATAGGTTGGGCGGCGCGAGTATAATATCGGGTAAATAATCTCTTTCTTCTTCCGATCGACATGGTTGCCGATTTCCAATCCGGTACAGTCGGCCGTGACACCGCTTCCTGTCTTGACGCATATACGCGGGGCAAGTTCACGTCCTGATGTTGTTGCTGCAAAAAGCGCTATCTCAGGTTTTTTTTCTTTAATCACCTGAGTGAAAATATCGGAAAACGGCAACACCAAATATTCTTCCAATCGTTCATCTTCAACCACAATCACTTCATTTGCACCATGTTCGAAGAGTGTTTGCGACAGCGGTTTCACATTTTTTCCTATCAATAGGGTGGAAATTTTGGTGTCCTCGCCCAACTGATTAGCTAAGTTACGCGCCGGAGTAAGCAATTCGATCGACGGGCGGGCTATTTTTCCGTTGGTTATCTCCGCCCATGTCAAAATGCCTTTTGCACCGTTGCGGATATCTATAACAGGAAAATCAGGCAGTTCCTTCGTTTCCTTTTTTTGGGTTTCTTTTTTTTGCAGTGTATTTCCCCCTGTATTGAATTTAGCGATAAAGTCGTCCACTAGCTGTTTTTCGCCTTGTCCTTCCGCAATCATTACCGGTGGACGATCACTCACAATGTCCTGTATGGCAGAAACAATGGTTGGTGAGCCTGAAAGTCCGATTTTATCTGTGCCCAGATTGATATCAACCACTCCAAACACGTTGATTTTAGCGTTACGGGCTTTGATAGCCCCAACTAAAGATGGTTTACGCGGTTCAATACCTGTGGGCGTAAGCGAAATAACGCATGGCATCGGAAGTTGCATCATCTGGTGACCGCCTTCGATGATTCGCCGGGCAACGATGTTTCCGTTGTCGTCAGCCTGTACTCTTTCGACAAAAGTAGCCTGTGGGATACCCAAATTTTCAGCGACCTGTGAGGGTACATGAGCCGTATCGCCATCGCTTGTTTGCCGTCCGGCAAAAATGATAAACGGTTCTTTACTGTCTTTTGTGAATCCCAAATGTTTCAACAATGTAGAAAGAGCCAAACCGGTGGCATACGTATCGCTACCTCCGAGTTTCCTGTCTGACAGGAGGTACGCCTCGTCATATCCCATAGAAATTGCCCTGCGTAAAGCCGTTTCAAAGGATTGAGGGCCCATTGAGCAGACAATCATGCGGGCGTCAGGGTATTTCTTTTTCAGTTGCAGTCCGGCTTCCAATCCAAACTGACAATCAATGTTGATGATTGATTTTGCTTTTGTTCTGTCCATCAAACCGTCATCACCCATGCGCATTTCGCTGGGAAGCGGTACTTGTTTAATTAACGTGATTATTGTAAGAGCCATTGTGTTTTAGTATTACATATATTTATACTCAGGTCCGTTTCCTCCATTCGGCACGTTCCACGTGATGCCGTCGGCAGGTTCTTTGATATCGCAGGTTTTACAGTGCAGGCAGTTCTCGAAATGGATTCTTAACTCCTTATGTCCTTCTTTATCGGTATGGAGTTCATATACTTCGGCAGAGCAATAATATTGACACGGAGCGTTGTATTCATTGATATTGATTGTGTTGTATGTTTCAAGATTGTTGATTTGCAAATGTGGTACCTGTTTTTCGTCATGGAGCGCCCCTGAGAAATAGACGTCGGTCACTTTATCGAATGTCAGGATTTTATCAAATTCGAATGCCGCTGTTTTGTCTTTAAACAATTTTTTTCTGAACTCTTTAAGTGTTTTGGTCGTTTGGCTGTCGGGATGCGTTTTCAGTTTTCCGAAAAATCCGGCGCCGAATGTGACAAGTTGCGTTCCGAAATTAAAAGCGCCCATGATCATCCCGTATAAAAAGCCTTGACGAAAATT
>Ga0099364_10007961_pt1 | contig 15016 bp, 8 predicted proteins | sample TergutTh196P3_FD_73070 | JGI IMG/M metagenome (GOLD analysis project Ga0099364, IMG submission 73070) | Microcerotermes parvus P3 segment gut microbial communities from Pointe-Noire, Republic of the Congo - Th196 P3 | ecosystem: Host-associated > Arthropoda: Insects > Digestive system > Gut ... | reverse complement strand
TGAAGGACATTAAATCAAAAATACCGATTATTCTCGGTGTTGTAGCTATGATTGTCGTTGTAATTATAATCGCGTTGAACAGTGGAAATAGCCGGGAAGGGCTTAATTATAGAAGTCTCGAAGAGGATTTGAAGCTCATGGATGAGATTGTTCGCCGCGCGAACAGGGGAAATACCGCGGAAGAACTTTTTAACCAAGGAGCAGCAGCCCTCGAATCAAATAACTATGAACAAGCTGTTGAATTGTTTCGCAGAGCAGCTGATCAAGGATTAGCCGAAGCACAAAACAGCCTCGGCGTTGCGTACGCGAGAGGAGAGGGAGTAACACAGGACTATCGACAAGCCTTTGAATGGTTCCGTAAGGCTGCTGACCAAGGCGACGCCGAAGCACAACGCAACCTCGGCGTTGCGTACGCGAATGGACGAGGAGTAACGCAGGACTATAGACAAGCCGTTGAATGGTATCGTAAGGCTGCTGATCAAGGATTAGCCATAGCACAAACCAACCTCGGCTTTGCGTACGCGGAAGGAGAAGGAGTAACACAGGACTATAGACAAGCCTTTGAATGGTTTCGTAAGGCTGCTGATCAAGGATTAGCCGAAGCACAATACAACCTCGGCGTTGCGTACGCGGAAGGAGAAGGAGTAACGCAGGACTATAGACAAGCCGTTGAATGGTATCGTAAGGCTGCTGATCAAGGATTAGCCGAAGCACAAAACAGCCTCGGCCTTAAGTACGTGAAAGGAGAAGGAGTAACACAGGACTATAGACAAGCCTTTGAATGGTTTCGTAAGGCTGCTGATCAAGGAGACGCTGATGCACAATACAACCTCGGCGTTGCGTACGCGGATGGACGAGGAGTAACGCAGGACTATAGACAAGCCGTTGAATGGTATCGTAAGGCTGCTGATCAAGGATTAGCCATAGCACAAACCAACCTCGGCGTTGCGTACGCGGATGGACGAGGAGTAACGCAGGACTATAGACAAGCCGTTGAATGGTATCGTAAGGCTGCTGATCAAGGATTAGCCATAGCACAATACAACCTCGGCCTTATGTACGTGTATGGACATGGAGTACTTAATGACGAAAATAGAGCTATTGAGTACATGAGATTAGCGGCTCAGCAGGGTAATGAAAACGCGCAGAGGCTTTTAGCCGATTATGGCATAAGCTGGTGATGAATGCAGTAATGGTCAGTTAGGGGGGAAAAGTTTGTTATGTTTTGCAATCAATGCGGTAATAAGGTAGCTGGAGGCGCTAAATTCTGCCATAAATGCGGTGCAGAAATAAACAGGGCAGAAGAGGAAAAAACGACAACCGAGGTTATGTCTCAGACTGATAAAGCAAAGGGAGATAGTGCTTTATTTGACGTGGTTCTCACTGATCATGGCTCAAATAAAATCAGTGTTAGAAAAGTTTTGCTTGAACAGACAGGGCTTGGATTGAAGGAAGTTACGGATTTAGTTGATAACGCGGCATCTATTATTAAAAAATCCGTTACGAAAGGCGAAGCCGAAATTATTGAATCAGAATTATCTGCCGTTGGAGCAATGACGACTATTAATCAATCAGAAATTCAATCGCAACCGCAAACATCGAATCGACCTGTGTCGGAATCCACTGGAAACGGTAACAATCTAATGTCTTTAATGTCTTCGTTAGTGTTTTTATGTTTGTTTGGACCTGCTGCGTTTTATAGTGCGAATATTGGTAGCAAAATAGCTCAAGGGCTTGAGATAGAAACATCGGAAATTATTTTTTTGAGAGTAATATTAGTTCTAGCTCTAGTTCTAGTTCCAGGGTTATTTTTCTATATTTTTTATATAATCCGATTAAAAAAGTTGAATGACCTCAAAAAGTTAAATGACCTCAAAAACAGGATAAAGAGCCAGTAAAATCCGATAGGATTTACTGGACGTGTGCTTAAAGGATGTGAAAATATGTACTGTTCAAAATGCGGCACTAATAATATGGAAGGAGCTAAATTTTGCTATAAATGCGGTGCGGAAATAAACAGGGCAGAAGAGGAAATAACAACAACCGAAGTTATCACTCCGATTGATAAAGCAACAGGAGAAAATGCCGTAACCGACGATTCTGTTCAACAAGAAGCTGTTCTGCATGATCAAGGTGCTGCCGAGACGCATAAGGAAGAAACGGATAGAGTAAAGACCGAGCACATATCTGTGGCCGATGAGACAGTGCATGATGATAGAAATTATCATAAGACCGCATGTGAGACGGCTTTTTCAAAACGGATTTTAGATGATTGCCGCATATTTATAGACAGATATATCCAATCGAATACAGCTTTCCAAACGGCGGAAGCATATTTGATCGGATATAAACCGAAATACATAATAGCATGGCTTCTTTTTCTATGGCATATTTTAAGCGCTTCGATAATCGGTGTGGTAATAGGATCTTTAGTTGGAGGTTTTGTCTACGAATGGGTGGTACACCAATCCAGAGGGAATGTTGATGATGATTTGTCTTGGTTCAGACTAATATTCCTGTTTTTGGGAATTAGTAAGGGTTTTATTTCCGCGAGTAAAGGATGTATCAACACTTACTCTGACCTGCAAGTTCAAACGGAAACTCTTGGCAAGTCAATATTCGATATTCGGAAACTTAATGATTTTTTAAGCTTGGCATTAAAGGATTTTGGGTTTTCTAGCTGGGATATTGAACAAATGACCGAGGGAAAAGATTCAACAAATAAGCATAAAATCTCGTTTGTCTTTCAAGGCAAAACGATTCACACGATGATTTTTAACCCGCAAGGAAATGTGTTGGAAATAAACACAAATGCCACCGCTTCCGGCGCGTTATCGAATATTTTCGCAAAATTAAAGGAAACTTTCGCTGCATACAGGCGTTATCAGCTTGTAATGCCGATATTAAAGAGCGCGATATATTTTTACGCAAGAACCGACGATCTTAATAAGCCACAGCCGACTTAATATTTGGAGGGTTTGGGATGAGAAAAACCTATATCGGACTGATCATATTGATAGCATTAATAGGGCTATATGCGTTCGTTCGTACTGATTATACCGTTATTGAGAATTGGGGAAAGCAGGCATACTACATGTTAGTCGATAGGAATTTTTCGAGCGCATTTACTGACACAAACAATAGGTATGTTGCTTCTATCCGAAATTCCTATCTTTCGAGATATTCAACCGACACAACAATCGGTGAAGCATTCGAGGGCTTCTTTTCCAACCCAAGATGGAGTTATTTCCGGGCTGACTCAGGGGAGGATGTTGTCGAATTTAGGGGCGGTATGAATTATCGTGATGAACCGGTCACGGCGAGGGTACAATTTGTCTTCGAGGACGATGGAGAACGATTCAGTGTTGGCGCCGTATCATTTAACGACATTCAACAAAATAATTTAATGGTTATGGGGATGCTTTCGGCAATTTATGAAAACGTCAGATAGTTTTTTGGTAAAGGCTTTTCTTATTCAAAGGAGGAAGGTTTATGTTGTGTGATAAATGCGGCCAGAATTTGCCCAATGGCTCGAAATTTTGCTTTAAATGCGGGAATAAGGTCGAAATATTAGAAAAACAAACGCCATATAAGAAGCATTTTGATACTACATCCAACGCACAAAATAGGAAGCGAGTATCGCGTAAGACTTCTATTGCGATTTCGTGTGTAGTTGTGGTAGCGGTAATATTAATTTTGTCATTTAGAAAAATGAGTGACGAAGATTTTTTTAAATTATGTGCATCTGGAACAACGCAAGAGATAGAAGCGGCAATCAAAAAAGGCGCAAATATCAGAGTAAGTGACGAACGAGGGGATACACCATTGCGAATAGCGGCATTAAGCAATACGAATGCCGAAGTAATTACAACTCTGATTAAACATGGAGCAGATGTAAATTCGAAAAATAAAACTGACAGGACACCGTTGAGTGGTGCTGCTAACAGCAATACAAACCCCGAAGTTATAACCGCCTTAATCGAAAACGGCGCTGACGTGAATTACATCAATAAAGAGGGTGTAACTCCATTGATGTATGCGGCGGCTAATAACAGCAATCCCGAAGTTATTTTAATTTTACTCAAAAATGGAGCAAATGTTAATTATAAGAACACAAAAGGCGAAACAGCTTTGATTTGGGCTACTGAAAAAAACAAAAATCCAGAAGTCATTTCTGTACTACGACGTGCAGAGAGCGTTGAAAATTTTTTAAGATTATGTCAATCCGGAACCTTACAAGAGATTGAAGAGGCAATTAAAAGTGGAGCAGATGTGAACGCTCAACGTGAAGATGGAGCAACTGCATTGATGTTCGCCGCTGAAAAAAACTCAAACCCAGAAATCATTTCTGTACTACTCCGAAATGGAGCAGATGTGAACGCTCGACATGAAAGAGGCCTTACTGCTTTGATGATTGCTGCCGCTAATAATCCCAACCCAGAAGTTACTTCCGTTTTACTCCGGAATGGTGCGGAAATAAATGCTAGTATTCCAAACGGGTGGACAGCTTTAATGTTCGCTGCTCGTGATAACTCCAACCCCAAAATCGTTTCCGTATTACTACAGAATGGGGCAGATGTAAACGCTGGGACTCCGTTTGGAAGAAAAAGAGCAATCGACTTTGCCGCTGAAAACGATAATCTAATAAATACGGACATATATCAACAATTGCTTATGGCTTCGACAGGAATCACCGGGTTTTCTCTTGCGGGAAACAGGACTATTCGTGAGCTATTTAGTCACGTTACTTTGGTGGAGCCGTATTCGTTCTCGGTTGGTGACTTGGATTATCAAATATTGGGGTTCTCGTTTGGTACTCACAGCCGCGTTGGAACGGGTTTGAATATTGAGGGTAGTTTCGGACTAGCGCTCACAGTTGGGCTTTATCGTGGAGCGACAAGATATGGGAGCAGAGATGCAGATTTAGCGCTTTATTATTCTGTTAAACCAAAGGCCAATGTCACATCACCGCGTGCCCTTACTCCTATAAAGATCGATTTTGCTATAACCGATGATAAGGGCGATACTGGCGCCTTCGTAATAAATACACTAAACAACGAATTGCCCGTTATTGGAAAACCTCGATTCGGAATGGTGACGTGGGGCGTTTATTCCGATGCAAAATATTTCGATATTACCGTAGCAGGGGAGAAACGACGGCTTGATACTTCCATATTGCCATTTCAAAGCAAGTAAGGCAGAAGTTATTGAGGAATTGTTATGTTCTGTGCGAAACGTGGTAAACAAGATGACGACACAAGTTTTTAGTTAGGTGCACGGAATGAAAGCTGATGTATCCAAAAGGATGTGTAAAAATGTTCTGTCATAAATGCGGAAGTAAATCATTAGAAGATGCGGCATTTTGCCAAGAATGCGGCACTAAGTTAATCATTGAGGAAACGTCACAGCAAATGTCGGATGAATCCACTGCTGTGATACTTGCATCAGAATCAGATAAACCGATACCATCAATTACATCGTCGCAGAAAGAGGATGTTTCTATTATTGAGTTTACGCCACCTTCCGTAATGCAACAGCCATCGCAAACAACGGATGAACCTTTATCAACGCCCACACAAAACATCAAAACGGAAATTTCGACAGAAGAACGCACTGAATTAAGCAAAAGCGAGAACGCATCGGTATCAGTGGAACTGTCAGTAGATAAAGACCCTGAAGAACACGAAAAACATAATCTCTACAACGAAGCGAAGAAAACGGAGCAAACGTCATGCCTCCAAGAAAACGTGGAAAAAATATCAAAAAACATATCCCGCCGGGCCATCATCGGAGGCGTAGCTGTATTAATGTTGATAATCGCTTTCGCGATTATTACGAACGCATTAAGTAATTCCGTGGACAAAGACTACTTCAGGCTTGATTCTCACAAAATTCCGACCGTCCATAAAGTACTCGGCAGCCGTGGTGGTTACATTCTCAATGACGGCACAATTACGGGGGGAAGCAGTGGTACTACAAGAATGCTTGAAGTAATTAATTATTCGTCAAGCGATGCAGAACAAGATATGCTTTCGTATGCGCGGACATTACAATCTGAATACGGATTTCATTCGCTGAACATCGATCCTATAGATATCGGTTTCGATCCTTATAAAGTAGATAACGATACCTTCATTTTATTAGGAAAGAACGTGTCGTTCGGAAATTATCTTGCCGTATTAATAGAAAAAAACTGGCATAGTGGGTTCGATATAACCTATATAAAGAGAAAAGGTGAATTGCGAACGGCAGGTAACGTTGAATCGGCTCTCAGCAACATGCTGACAACTCAACCTACTCAACCTGCTACTACAAGCGAAAGTATAAGCGCTCCTGAACAGGCGAGACAGTCTGCTGCCATGAGTGACGAAGAATTTTTTGAATTATGTAGATCAGGAACACCGCAAGAAATTCAGGCCGCGATACAGCGAGGATCAGACGTAAATTCACAAGGTAGGGAAAATTGGACGCCTCTTATATTTGCTGCCAGAGATAACCCCAATCCGGAATCCTTATCGGTTTTGATTAAAGCAGGCGCTGATGTAAATTTTGTAAGTGAAAATACGTGGACTCCGTTGAAAGCAGCAGCACGTTGGAACGAAAATCCACAAGTAATATCCGTTTTAGTCAAAGCAGGGGCGAATATTGATGCACGAGAAGGAAGAAGAACAGCATTAATGTGGGCTGCTGCTGAAAGCAGCAACCCTCTTGTTATTTCTGCTTTGCTCGATGCAGGCGCGGATGTTCATGCTGTAAGTAGAGATGATAATAAAAAAGCGCTTGATTTTGCCAACGAAAATAGTGCATTACAAAGAACTTATGCTTACGATCGATTAGAATTACTGACAGCTCAATCAAGCGCGGGCAGAATTTCAGTAGATCAAACCAATTCAGATATACCACTAGCTGGCAGATGGTACGTTGAAGACCCTTCCGGGAGCCAATGGTTTGATGGTGGCGAAGAGGTGGAATTCCTTGCAGATGGAAGAGGAAATGAGCGACTGAATGATTTTTCTGCGAACTTTACATGGCAAATTGAAGACAATAGGCTGATAATGTCTTATGTAGAATTTGATTTAAAATTAGCCTATAATCTTGAGATAGCGGACTCCAAGCTACTGTTACATGAAGGCACCGGCCCTCCGCTTATCCTAGCGAGGTACGGCACGCATGTTCCATATCAGCCTTAACTACATTCGGTAATTTCAAAATTCGGGAATATCTGAGTAATATAAACATAAAGAATTCGAAATTTACCGTCGTCAAAATTGAATTGGCTTAATTTTTAATGAATCACTATCGAGGAGGAGTAAGAAATGACAACCGAGGTATTTAGAATGAAAAGGAATTTAACTGTGTTGACAATGATCCTGATATGCGTGTGTTTAATTTTCCAGACGAACGCATTTGCCGCGATGAGTGACGAGGATTTTTTAAAATTATGCGAATCGGGAACAGCGCAAGAAGTCGCGAGGGCAATTAAAAGTGGAGCGAACGTGAATGCTAGTGATCGCAATGGAAGGACAGCTTTAATGGTTGCTGCCAGATATAACTTAAACCCAGAGACCGTTTCTACTTTGGTCAACAATGGAGCCGATATTAACGCTGGAAATAATAAAGGATGGACAGCTTTGATGTTTGCTGCTTGGAATAAATCTACTCCAGAGATAGTTTCCGTTTTACTGAAAAATGGGGCTAATGCCGCAATAAAAAACAGAGAGGGAAAAATAGCGATCGACTACGCCTCGGCAAATGCAAATCTAATCAATACGGATGTATACCAACAATTGCTTGCGGCAAGTAACGCAGGGACGAGTATTCCTGAACAGGCGAGACAGTCTACCGCGATAAGTGACGACGAATTTTTAGAACTATGTGCATCAGGAACACCTCAAGAAATTGAGGCAGCTATTAAAGACGGAGCTAATGTAAACGCTATTGATGAATACGGAGAAACACCATTAATGATAGCCGCCCGATCAAACCGTGATCCGGAAGTCATTTCCGTTTTACTTCAAAACGGAGCTGATGCTTCGATAAAGGATAATGAAGGAATGAGCGCGGTTGATTACGCCTCGGTGAACGCACGTATAAGAAATACGGACGCATATCAACAATTGATTGCGGCAAGTAATGTTGATTCAGTAAACAGCATAGAGGAAGCATTACGCATATATATTGACTACGTAAATGACTACGTAAATGAAGTTAGAAATAACGAAAAATATTTAGATGAATATGGGAATCTGTCATTAATTTATATTGATAATGACGATATTCCCGAATTGGTAATAGTTGGGCCTTCTGCTGCTTACGGAACTGAAATATGCACTATATCCGATGGTGAACTGGTATATACTCACTTAGGAATTGGCGGAGTGTCTTACATCGAGCGTCAAAATATATTTGTTGTCAGCGGGGGACGAATGGGCAACTACTACGACACTGTATATTCAATACAAAATGGCGAATTTCAAATACTGAATAGAGGTGAATATGGGGATGAAGAAACTAATGATGAAGAAAGTCTATATATATATTATTGGCGTTGGGATGGGGAAGAAGTTACAGAATCGGAATATTCGGAGAAATTAAAATTAGCTTTTGACGATTCAAAAGCCATCAATTCAGATGAAGATGCTTTTAGAGCCGCCGATATGCTTCAAAAAGTAAATGAGCTATTACGCTCAAATTCGTCTCAATCTACTCGTTCGGATGCCCCCTCCATAAGTGATGAAGATTTTTTAGAATTATGTATGTCGGGGACACCTCAAGAGATATATCCGGGTGAAGTACTATATTATGGAGTTTCTTTATCGCAATTCCTGGGTGAACCTAAACAGAAATGGATAGATACTTTCGGCGAACCTGATTGGGAGCATGACTGGTATTTGATGTATGAAGGTCGATTTGCGCCTATATTTAACTCCCAAGAGTACCCATATGAAATCTATTCTATTGTGGGTATTACACCAAGTATGGTTGAAGTCAATGGTGTTTCGTTAGATAAAACCCGGATTGAAATGATCGATATATTTGGCGAACCTTCAAGTGAATATTACGATGAAGGTTACGGCGATACGTGGACTTATGGATATAATTATACCTATGATATTGGACGCTATTCATTTACCGTTACATTTGAAGATACTGGAGGAAAGCCATATGCGATAAGCGTTAGCGATAATGCATCTACCGAAATTACTTCACAGGCGGGCGACACAAATCAGGGCGAAGTGTCGTATCTTGATTGGTTAGTATCCAATGGTCATGTTCCTCAATATGTACAAGATAGAGGAGCGTTTCATTATGACTCCAATTTCGATAAGGTTAGAATCACAGGAAATAATGTGCGCTTACGTTCACAACCTAATTTAGAAGCAAGAATTATTGATAACGTAAGCAATGGAGAGATTTTAACCTATCATGGCGAATGGACTCACCCTCAAGGCGAAAAATGGTTGATAGCGGGTTATGACGCAGCCACTACTGAAACCTTTGTATGGGTTCATAGCGATTTTTCCGAACCTATAACTCAAGAACAGTATGCTGAACTACAGCGTGGCCGCTCGAATTCGATCAGCGGAATTACTTATAAAGGATATCCGATAAGTTGGTTTTTTTTAAAAACGGTACGCGATCTGGTTGATGTTTTTGGCTCTCCTTCAAAGGATGGTTATTCAAAGGATGGTTATGGTGAAGGATTCGGTTATTATGGATATGATCGCGTATACTTCGTATTTTATGAGGGTGAAATTACTTTAATCGAGGTTCATAATCCCGGTGAAATTGAGATAAGCGGTGTTTCATTGGAGAAAAATCGGGCTGAATTGATTGAAATTTTTGGTTCGCCAACTTATGAAGGCTTGGGCGAAGATGAATCACACGGCATTGAGGAGCACTATTTTTTGAGCTATGGAGGGCCAGGGTATTCAATGGCTTTTAGAATGCCCTCCCGAGAGGAGAAAGTAAACGCAATAGACTTTATTTGGAATTGGGATGATGAATACTCGGAGAATTACGATGATGGCCCCAGTGAAGAAGAATACAATATCTCTGTCGCTGGATCGTTTAGAAGGGCCGATTACCTAAAAGGAATAACAAAAATTGACCTATTGCGTTATCCCGATAGGCATTTATATAGCAAAGTTTTTTTTGGTAAGTATCAAATAACTCAGGTGTTGGAAAATAAGATATATTTGGCAAGGAATAGCATTTCTTTATCTCCCGAAAACGATTATATCATAATAGATGCTCGTGGTTTCACTGGAGCAAATGCCCTCGTCAGGGATTTTGTATCAGTTTATGGAATATTTCATGGAATTAATACGATTGATTGGAGGAGTGGGGGCTCAGACCAAGTGCCAGTTATTGCTGCTGATTTATTGATTTTTAATCACGCAAAGCCAAATCTTGAAGAGTTCGCAGAGGCTATACCTGCTAACATGAACGCTAATTTGACTACTTATGGATCCGAAAGTCAGTATCTTGGAGGAACAAAGGTCAAACTTTTAGCTTCATTAGATCCTGGGGGGACTATTACCATAGTCGACCCGGCTTTAACCTTTGGAGTCAATATATCGCGGGAGTTAGGAATTCCTGCCATCGCAGCAGGAAATATTGATGGTTACTATACTTTTATCAAATTTGATTTAGCTTCAGCAGCAGTTGAGGGTATAGAAAATATAGGAAATAGAGATAATGATTTATTAGTTTTTATTACCGGGAATGTTACAGAATTAGTTCCAAACGTATTCGATCCAGCAACTGTCAATGTGAGCATAAAAGTTGAAAAAATCGAAAAAAGGTGAAGTAATAATTCGCTATAAAAGCGTTATTGCGTTCAGTTTTCACTTTCTGTGGCTCGTAATCTCTTGCCATACTTATGTGGCTCCGTTTTCCGAAATGCGAAAAGTGTAAAAAATTAATGAAATAAATCGAGAGGCAGGGCAGCGATTAAGTTCGCTCCCTGTTTTTTTGATTTTTGCATAGGGCGTAAATCGCATAACGTCCTTCCTCAACTATATATTCTTTATTCAGCGTTGGTAAATGTAAGCTGACACATCAGGCATAACCACGCTAAACCGAGTTCGGAGGGGAGGGAATGCGATGACAAAAAAAATCGAAACTGTATTGAAAGCAGTTTCAGCGTTAATTGCCTCAGCTATGTCTTTACTAAAGTTCATCGGCTATATCGACATCATTAAGCCGAAAACCACGTAGTATCTCCCGCAGGATATCAGCGAAACAGCATAGCGACAAATGACAGGGCTTCCCATGTGGGAAGTCTTGTTCGGCGTTCGCATTTTCACCAACCAAAAAAATTAAGCATTTAATAAGGAGATATTCAGTAACCCAAACATTGAAACGGAGGAATACCGTGATAAAAACTCTTATCACTAACATAACGAGCATAAAAATCCTTAATTCCCTCCAGGGGAAATTCTTGAAAGGGGCGAAAAAAGGCGCGGTCATCGGCGGCGGCGTTATCGGTATCCCCTGTGTCGTTTACGGCGGTATTGTGTTCTTTGATTCTCAAACTGCTTGCAAACGAAAAAGCCGCTGGAAATTTTGGAGTAGTTAGCGAAGTCCAAGTTTGAATACCGCTGACGGTTTGAAAAACCAAGCAACAGGGGAGCATGGCGAAACGCTGTGCGCCCCTGTTTCCATTAACGAGGAAAGCGGGGATATACGATGGCAATTGCCTTAACGTCAACGGAAAATATGCCTTACGAGGAATGGCTTGAGTGGCGAAAGAAGGGAATCGGCGGTAGCGACGCCTCCGTTGTCTGTGGCGTCAACCGCTGGAAGTCACCGGTTGAACTCTGGTCGGATAAAATCGGACAACTGCCATATCAAGAAGCCGGTGAAGCCGCATACTGGGGCAAGCAGTTGGAATCGTTGGTAAAAGCTGAGTTTACCAAACGCACGGGCATTGAGGTTGTTTCGGTAAACAAACTCCTGCAAAGCAAGGAATATCCATTCATGCTAGCGAACCTTGACGGGGTTTGCAGACACCCCACTTACGGAACGTGCGTATTTGAAGCGAAGACAGCGAACGCGTTTGCTCAAAATGATTGGAATGATTCCGACGTACCGATAATATACGCGATCCAAGTTCAGCACTACATGGCTGTTACCGGCTACATGGGCGCATATATCGCCGTGTTAATCGGAGGCAACACCTTCAAATGGACATTCCTTGAGCGCGATGAAGAGTTAATCTCCGCTCTCATCCAACGGGAAAACGACTTTTGGGAACATGTCCAATCGGATATACCGCCTCCTTTGGACGGTTCGGAAGCGTCGGCCAGGTTTCTAAGCAAAAAGTTTCCTAACAGCGCGATTCGTTCAAAGATAAAGCTGCCCGAAACCGCCGTCGCCCTGATCCAACAGTACGAAACTGTTTGTGAGCAATTGGAACAAATAACAGAGCGGAAACAGGAAGCGGAGAATCTGTTAAAGCAGATGTTAGGCGACAACGAGGCTGGAATTGCCGGGGATCGGATTATCACTTGGAAAACCGTCACACAGGAAAGGCTTGACAGCAAGACGCTAAAAATCGAACAACCGGCGCTGTACAAGAAATACGCCAACAAATCATCACATCGCCGTTTCTCGATAAAACAGGCAGCCTGAACAGGAGGGCATAATGTACGACTATACGCGGAGGAAGTGGTTAATTGACAAGCTCAAAACTGATGAAGATGAACTACTGCGACACAAAGGCCGAAGTTCGCTTGGAAACCTACGCCGATACGATAGTAATAGAAAATGAAAGCGGCGTATCCTACCTCGCCGCTATACGCATAGGCGGTTATCCCGAAAGTGTTAAAGGCATGAGCGAAGCCATCAATGGCGGGGGATCCATTGATATTGAGATTGACGGGAACTGTGAAACTGTCTACAGCCGCGTAAAGCAATACCGAAAGGAATTCTCCCACGACGGTATCTATGCCGAATCCACGCTGATGATTCAGGATGAGGAACATGGCGCAGATCAGGATGACGGCGGGACAGAAAGCGTGAATAAATATAACAGCCCGCGCAAATGCTACCTGTTCTGTGAGCATGGCGACAGCGACCGGCTCTTTGAAGAGTTGGACAAGAAAATCGCCGTGCCATTGATACCCGAGTTCAAGGATTACGTGTTGAGCGAGCTGCAGAACCGAGGCGTCTTAAAGCAGTTACAGGTTATCTCATCCAAAGAGAAGTTCGATGTATGGGCGCTCAGTCTGTCAAAAGGCGAGGAGAACGTAATTGCCGCCGTTAATGACGGTTTGAAATCCGGCGCTATAACTATTCCCGGTTCAAATGCAAATGCCGCTTGCGCCGCCAAAGAGTTTCCCAACATCCGTTCCGTAACGCAATACCTCAATACCTTCGGCGTAATGATAGCGGAGCGTATAAAGAGCCAGTTCAAACCGTTGTTTGACCCGGCTGCGGAAGCGTTGTCACCAGAGATATTGGCGGTAAATACCAACATCAATGAGAACGCAGGTTACAGCCTGTATGACGCGCAGCTTGCGATAGCCGAAGCTCATAAGAGGTGTTTGCAACAAAAGAAGGCTACTTTATGTATAGCCGAGTGCGGTTCGGGAAAAACGAAGATCGGCATTACCGCGCTCCATGCTTATCAACAGCGGCATAGTTGCGATACTTCAACCAAGCATTTTAACATCGTCATCTGCCCGTCCCATATGACCAAGAAATGGGTGCGGGAAATAGAAGAATCACTGCCGGACACATTCGCATGTATCGTTACGAGTATCAGTGAGCTTAACGAAGTATACGCGGCATACGAGCGGGATGACAAAACGTGCTACGTCATAATGTCAAAGGAAAAAGCCCGGGACGGATATATGAAACGTCCCGCAGCCATTTGGAACCAGCGCCGTAAGAGTTTCATCTGCCCGGCCTGTTACGAATCAATCGAAATGGAACTTATCAACTGCGGAACCAAGTACAGAGTCCCAGCCGACGCGTTGTTCTTTAAGCGGGAGAACAAGCATAATCATAAGTGCAATTGCTGCGGTTCCCTGCTATGGACGGTATTGACGCCGGAACAGCAATCGGAATGGGTTAAGGTTTCCGATTTCGGTTTCGTTCACCGTAAGCTGGCGTGTCAATATCTGGATGGCGTCAGGAAAAAGCCGGCGCTGCTTGAGGCGATTCAATCCATTGTTGAAAATCCTGACGGTCACTACCCGAACACCGGCGCTTACAGGCGATTCTCCCTGTCCACTTACATCAAGCGCAAGATGAAGGGCAAAATTGACGGCCTAATCATCGACGAGCTGCATTGCTACAATAACAACAGCGGTCAGGGAGACGCTATGGGAGAATTGTTCCAGGCTGCAAAGAAGGTCGTCGGCATGACGGCGACACTTATCAACGGTTACAGTTCCGGTATCTTCCACTTGCTGTACCGTATCTCGCCTGATCTGATGGAAAAAGACGGCAAGCGTTACGATAAATCCATCGACTTCAACACAGAGTATGGAGTAACCGAGAGCGTCTATACGATAACGGCTCCCGACTACAACTCCAATAGGCGCACGTCCAAGAAAAAGATCAGGGAGCGTCAATTGCCGGGAGTGTCGCCGTTGGTGTACTCACGTTTCCTAATGGATTCAGCGGCGTTCCTGTCGCTTAACGACATGGGAAAAGACCTCCCGGAGTATGAGGAAATACCCGTACAGTTGCATATGAACAAAGAAGTTGCCCGGGAATACTTAAACCTTGAGGCGAAATTCAAAAGCATTTTCCGCTCACAGAAGAACATAGCAAAAAAGGTGTTGTCGGCGTACTTAGGACTGCTGACAGTTTATCCGGATCAGCCATACGACCAAAAACCCGTAGTCCATCCCATCACCGGCGATAACCTTGTTATCCCCAAGGATACGTCAAGCTTCGATGAACTGCACGAGAAGGATAATTCAGTTCTGAACGTAGTGCGGCGAAAGACTTCCGAGGGCGGGCGCGTGTTGGTTTACACATCATGGATACGGACGGA
>Ga0099364_10007960_pt1 | contig 15019 bp, 12 predicted proteins | sample TergutTh196P3_FD_73070 | JGI IMG/M metagenome (GOLD analysis project Ga0099364, IMG submission 73070) | Microcerotermes parvus P3 segment gut microbial communities from Pointe-Noire, Republic of the Congo - Th196 P3 | ecosystem: Host-associated > Arthropoda: Insects > Digestive system > Gut ... | reverse complement strand
GTGCATGGAAAAGAGGTATATTTTCTGCCCCTTGTCGCTCGGGTGGCGCGTCCTTGCGCCAACTCGCGAGCGCTCCACCATCCTTGGTTTCGCTCTGCGGGGCATAAAACACACCTCTTTTCCAGTATGTCTGACCTGTAATCTGCAAAGTAAATGCAAATAAACAACATTGTTTTTTTGTTTGACATACGGTGAATCCTCTGTATAATAAGCAAAGGGAAAAATGTCAGGCTTTTTGCCGGACAAACCCTAAAAATGAAAAAAGGAGAAAAAACATGAAAAGAATTTTAGCGCTTCTAACAATCCTCGCAATGGCACTCGTCCTGGTCGCCGCATGCGGCAACGGCGACAGCGGCGGCGGCGGCGGTGGTGGCGGCGGCGGCGGTGGCGGCGAATCCGCACCGGCGGCGACAGGTGGCGGCGGCGGAAGCGCGCCTGCAGCTACGACCACGCCTGACGATGCGGAACTGCCCGAGGGAGACCCCTTTGCAGCGGTTGAAGGCTCCATTGGCTACGTGAGCGACAATGTCGACCATTGGGCCCGCGACCCGTACCACATCGTTTACTTCAACTACAACGTAACAAACCTCACAGCGCAGATAACGGATGCCCTGACCCGGCTCGGCGCCGCATACAACTTCACACTTGAGCAGCTTACGGCACAAGGCGACGCCGACACGTTCTTAAACAATCTCCACACGATCCTTATCAGGAACCCGGACGGGCTTATTACCGATATTGCGTCAGATTTGGCCGCCCGTACAGCAGAGATTATTAACGATTACGATGTGCCCGCAATCAACCTCTTCAGCAGGACAATAAACGAAAACAGCGTCAACCTCATGCCAACCGTTATCATGGATCAGTTCTATAACGGTCAAACGCAAATGGAATTCCTGCTCGATGTCTATAAAGATTACTGGGGTGATATCGATACCTCAGAAATAATGCTCCTTATCCTTGACTTTTCAACGAACATTGACATCCACACACGCGGTCTTGGCGCTTTGGATGTGTGGGAGAGGGAATTCGGCAACCAGCCAACTCTTTATGGCGATATAGCAGCCATCAGCCTGTCCGCAGAGGCCGGTTATGACGTTGCAAACAGCATCCTTGCAGCTAATCCGGATGTCAAGTACTGGTTCGTAGTAGCCACTGTCGAAGACGCAGCCCTGGGGGCAAGCCGCGCCATTGAAGCCCTTGATATGGAAGACCGCGTGCTTATGACGGCATCGGGCGCTGCTATACTTCCGAGCGAGTGGGACAGCGGTTATGACGGCATTTGGATTGCGAACTACTCGATCCCCCCGTTCCTGTATGCAGGCACCGGGTTGTTCGGGCTCTTTGCGCTGATTGACGGAAGGGCTACCGTGGATACACTGTGGCCGGAATTCTTCCACGAAGGCGACCTGGGCGCGCGGTTTATGCTTAGTTCACATATGATGACCCGTGCTAATTACGTGGAATTCATCAGCGATATCGAGCGTGGTTTCGGCATAGAACCAAGCCGCTAAACTAATACAACTGTTCACCACCCCTCCCCATGCAAAATACTCTCGGCTATAAAGGGGTGGTGAACAGTTTATTGTATATTTATACATTATTATCATGTAATTTGTACATTCCGGCTTATCCGGATTAAGGAAGGAGTGATACTCCATAATGGTTGGAAAAAAGGTCAAACGGTTAATACGATCAAAAGAAGCACTATACTTGCTCATTACGATTATCATTGTCCTTGGATTCTATATTAACAATAGTAATTTCCTCAGTCTTGGAACCCTGCGCGGCGCTATGCAGTCAATGAGTATAACCGGAATAATGGCTGTAGCCGTTGCTATGCTCTTCATAGGCGGCGGCATTGATCTTTCGATGAGTATGGTATGCCTGTTCGGCGGGATTGTGTGCGCGCTATTGATCAGGGCCGACGTCCCGTGGGGACTCGCAATCGTAATAACTCTCGCGATAGGCGCTTGCGTCGGAGGGCTGAATGCGATCATGATAGCAAAATTCAGCATGATGCCTTTTATCGCGACTATCGCCCTGGCAAATGTCGTACGCGGCGTCAACCTTGCTTTGACCGACACACAGCCCGTAGCAATCACGGTCGAGTCTTTCAACTGGGGCGCCAACAGCATGTTTGGCATTTTCCCGTACCCGTTTGTAATAATGTGCGTATTGCTGATTATATATGGACTAATATTAAGCAAAACGCAATTCGGAAGGAATATCTATCTTGTCGGCGGCAATATGCAAGCTGCCCGCCTGTCAGGCATTAATCCTACAAGAATACGCACAGTGCTGTATATTAACGCCGGGGTAATGTCATCGCTATCCGGCATTGTGCTCGCATCAAGGATGCGCAACGCGATTGCAACCACGGTTAATGACTCTCAAATGGAAGCTATTACAGCCACTATCCTTGGCGGGATAGCATTCGGAGGCGGATCCGGCGGAATGGTCGGATGCTTCATTGGAATACTGATGCTCAACCTCTTTAATGCAGGGTTGTACTCTTTGGCTCTTGATGCGTACTGGACGACCATCGCCTCCGGTGCTTTGCTTCTTATTGCCCTGACGACAGACTTCTTTAATGAAAAATCCAGAGCAAAATCGCTGAGATCAAAGAGTGGATCCGGAGATACTGCTGTTGTGGGGAGTGTGAGCAAATGAGTGAGTATTTAGAGTTCACCGGAATAAGCAAGTCATATCCCGGGGTAAAAGCGCTGGACGGCGTATCTTTCCGAGCGGAGAGCGGCCGGGTGCTTGCGCTGCTCGGTGAAAACGGCGCGGGCAAAAGCACCCTTCTGCGAATTCTCAGCGGCGATATCCAGCCTGATGAGGGTGAAATCATAATAAACGGCGAAAAAAAAGTCTTTTCTTCGCCGTTCAACGCTATTCAAAACGGCATCAGCGTTATTTACCAGGAGCGCCAACTTGTACCATCACTGAGTGTAATGGAAAACGTGTTCCCCGGCGCCCTGCCCAAGACATCTATCAGGACTGTCGACAAACGTAAGCTTCGCAGGGAGACGCAAGCTATCATAGACAAATTCGGTTTGCCAATAGATGCTGAAGAACCTGTCGGCAGGCTGTCGGTCGCCTACCAGCAAATGGTTGAAGTCATGAAAGCCTACCGCCGCAACTCGAGCATCATATGCTTTGACGAGCCGACGGCGCCGCTGACCGACAAAGAGATAGACATACTGTTTCACCTTATTGAGCAGCTAAAGCAAGAAGGGAAAATCATTATATATGTCTCCCACCGATTGGCGGAGGTTTTCAAAATTACAGATGAGATCGTAGTGCTAAAGGACGGAAAACTTGTAAAAACGCTCTCGACAGGAGAATCAAACGAGCAAGAGCTTATACAGGCGATGGTAGGCCGCGACATAGGCGACACATACGCCAACCTTGACCGCAATGATAATATCGGTGACGTTGTACTGGAAGTAAGGAATCTATCTACCGACATGCTCAAAGACGTGACTTTTGAAGTGCGCGCCGGTGAGGTAATCGGGCTTGCCGGTCTCGTAGGGGCGGGCAGGACGGAGGTCGCGCGAGCGGTTTTCGGCGCCGACCCAATAAAATCAGGGGAAATACTTTTAGACGGCAAACCGGTGAAATTCAAAGAACCACGCGATGCCATAAGGGCGGGTATAGCACTTTGCCCGGAAGACCGGAAAGACCAGGGGCTTATATTGCTTCGCACGATTGCCCAGAACATTACGATGCCGGTACTCAAGAAAATCAGAAAAGGCTTGTTCCTCAACAAAGCAGCCGAGAAGGCACTGGCTGATGAAGCCGTTGAAAAGTATTCTATACGCACCCCAAGCATAAATAAGTTTACCCGTGAGCTGTCCGGCGGCAACCAGCAAAAGGTCATACTCGGCAGATGGACAAGCTCTGCTATTGATACAAAACTACTGATCCTCGACGAGCCGACTAAGGGCATCGACGTCGGCACGAAAGCGGAGGTCTATCAGATGATTTGTAACTTTGCCAAAGCCGGGCTTGCCGTCATATTTATATCTTCTGAGCTCACGGAAGTCATCAATGTTGCAGATAGGATAATAGTTATGCACAACGGACACATTACCGGCAGCGTCAGTCGCGAAGAAGCGACGGAGGAAAATGTCCTCTCGCTGGCCATGTTAGCATAAGGAGGCGGGTTGGTATGCAAAAGCAATCTATTTTACAGAAAATAATCAAAAAAAGAATATTCATGATGTTACTGCTGTTTATCATACTGCTCGTCGTATTCACCGTTATGTCAGATGGCATTATGCTCAATCCGAGGAATCTTATCAATATCCTCAGCGCAATGGCTATTTCCACGTACCTTGCAACAGGCATATCTATGTTGATGATTTCCGGCAGACTGGACCTGTCAACAGGTGCGAACGGTACTCTTTGCGGCATGTTTATAGCATATATCCTGCGTGCCGGTATGCCCTTTTTGCCGGCGCTTTTAATAGTTCTCCTGCTTGGAGGGATTATCGGACTCATCAACGCCGCACTTGTAAACGAGCTGAACATGGCGCCTTTTATAGCAACGCTTGCAACAAGTTCTATCGCAACAGGTTTTGTCTATCTGGTGGCGAACAGGCGGTTTATTGAAGTCACAAACCCAGTAATGAGGACCTACGGGAATTACATGGTCTTCGGGTATATACCCATTTCGATAATATTCGCTTTTGCCTTTATGATCATAGTAGGCATAATTTTGCATAACACAACTTTCGGCCGGCGGATATATCTTGTCGGGGGGAATGCCCAAGCCTCTATGCTGTCCGGAATAAACCCAAAAAGGATGTCGTACATACTGTTTATCGTCTGTGGTCTCTTCTCCTCCGCAGCCGGTATAACGCTATCCGCGCGTATGCAAAACGCGACAATTCAAGGACTCGTGCAGCAGCGCTTTCAAGGCATAACCGCTGCGGTTTTGGGCGGAATATCATTCGGCGGCGGCTCGGGCGGCATGGCGGGCTGCTTTGTTGGTCTGCTGGTGCTCAATACATTCAGCAACGGGATGACTGTCATGGGCATAAGCCCCTACTACCGGGACGTCGCTACCGGTCTGCTCCTTGTATTTGCACTAATGCTCGACTATGTTCAGAAGAAGCAAAGTGAAAAAATAATGGATTAATTGAAAGCAGGGCAATACAATGAAATACGAACGACCGAAATACTTAGACCCTTCGGTAAAAACTCAGGAAGTGAAAATGCCGTTCGGTCCGCAAACCGCGATAGCTCCGGTACTGGAGGCGCCTATTACGCCGCGCGAGAATTTCCGCAGATGTATAGGAAGGCAAGATCCTGTCTGGATGCCTAACTCCCTGACTGATAAAATCACACTCAACGCGAATGACGTTATATTGCACCCTGTCCGGGGAATGCAGCTACACTCTGATTTTCTCAGGAATACGGATGAAGACTACGCCTTTAAAGACTGGTTCAACACTGACTGGACTTGGGTATGCTCCGCGGGTGGAGCAATGCTCACGCCCGGAACAAAACTTATGGACGACATCACGCAATGGCAAAAACAAGTCGTGTTCCCCGACCTCAGCGAGTGGGGCTTTCGCGAAAAAGCGGATGAGTTCATGAAAAATGTCTATGATCCGAACAAAGCCGTTTCCTATGACATGGGCAGGGGGGTGACGGAACGTCTCGTTTCTGTTATGGGCGGCTATACCGAGTCAATGGAGTCCCTGCTCCTTGAGCCCGAGGCAGTCTCTGATTTCTTCGAGGTGTATACAGACTTCATGATCCGTTTCTTTGACGAGATAAACGCGCTTTATCCGCTGGACATTATTACGCTTCATGACGACTGGGGCACGGAGAGGGACACTTTCTTCTCAGAGAAGGTGATGGAGGAACTTGTATATGAGCCTACGAAGCGCCTGATCGATCATATAAAGGCTGCCGGGGTGTTTTTCGAGTTCCATAGCTGCGGCAACGTTACGCGGTTTTTCCCATATATGGTTGATTTGAAATGCGACATTGCCCAGATTCAGCGCCGCGCTGTCGACATGCCGTTAATGAAAGAGAAATACGGCGACAAGATTGGCTTCTGTGCAGGTATCGAAGGGATAAACATGTTGGCGCCGACGCCTCCGACCACGGAGGAGTACCTTGAGGCAATCCGCAAAACAAATGATATTTACGCACCGGGCGGCGGCAGCTACTTGATGATGTTTTCTCCTAACCCGGAACTTTTATGGAATGGGTGTACGGAGAACTTCTACTACAGCCGCGAACTATACGACAATATGAGATAGCAGCGTTTACTGCATGCCTTTGTCATTAGTGCAGTGCAATGCCTGACCTGTAACCCTTCACGGGTTACAGGTCACTGGGTAGCCGGGTAAGGCTGCTTTTTTTTATTCACTTGACTGCCGATAGCGTGAAAGTGTATAATAAAAAGGGGAAAATGTGTATAACTTTGTATAATTACTGATTATGAAAGGTACTGGTGAATAATGACAATAAGAATGAAAATTATGTCGTCCCTCGTACTGATGGCAATTATAGGTCTGCTGCTTGGAGCTGTCGGGCTTGTTACCACAAATTCGCTCACGAACATGTCAAAAGAGCTGCATGACATGGAAACCGGAGGCACGGAAGCCGGCGGGGTACTAAACGCGCATTACATATGGCGGCACGGGCTGACCACAGCTGTACTGGCCGGCAGCGACTTTACCGGTTCGCTGGACCCGAACACCTGCGCACTCGGCGTATGGCGTGAAAGTGAAAACACAAGAAACATTGACGACGCTGAAGTCCTGCGGCTGCTTGAACAAATAAAAGAACCGCACGATTTCATACACTTGGAAGCAAGGCTGGTATTGGGAATGCTTGAAGCCGGAGATCAGGAAGGAGCAGAAAACCACCTGCTAAACGTCATCCTTCCGAAAACGCAGGAGGTAATAACGCTTCTGTCAAGCATGACCGGCAGAATCTCCAATATGATCGAAGATAAAGGCAACGAAATCGAAAGCTTTGGGGCAAGGATGACCTTTATTATCATTGCGCTCTTTATCGTGGCTTTGATAGCGTGCGTGGTTCTGACCATAATAGTGACGAAAAGCGTGGTAAAGCCTCTGAAACCTCTTGTCGCTTTTATGACAAAAGCCGGGTCGACAGGCGACATAGCGCTCAGCCAGACCGATATCGAGATAATCGGCAAATTCTCGGCAATTAAGGATGAAATAGGGGAAACTATTTCATCCTGCGCCTCGTTTGTAAAGCATGTAACAGATATAAGCAACGAACTCGGAGTTATTTCGGAAGGCGATATTTCGGTAGAAACTTCAGTGCTTTCGGACAAAGATATGTTAGGTATGTCTATACAAAAAATGACGGAAAAGCTAAACGGCATGTTTTCGGAGATCAACCAATCTTCCTCGCAGGTATCCGTCGGCGCAGGTCAGGTGGCGCATGGCAGCCAAACGCTGGCGCAAGGTTCTACAGAGCAGGCGGCGTCCGTACAGCAGTTGTCAGCTTCTATAAATGAGGTTTCGACAAAAACAAAAAATAACGCAAAAATGGCCGACAATGCGGCTGAACTGACTCGGGACATCAGGGATCATGCCGAAAAGGAAAGCAGCCAGATGGATCAGCTTATGCTGGCTGTAATGGATATAACCGAAGCCAGCAACGCGATCAGCAGGGTTATAAAAGTTATTGATGACATAGCTTTTCAGACTAATATCCTCGCGCTCAACGCTGCCGTCGAAGCGGCGCGCGCAGGGCAGCATGGGAAAGGCTTTGCCGTCGTCGCTGAGGAGGTCCGCAACCTTGCCGCCAAGAGCGCGGAGTCGGCAAAAGACACAAGCACCCTGATCGAAAACTCCATACAGAAGTCTAATCTCGGAATGTCCATAGCGACGGAAACTTCAGAATCGCTCAAAGAGGTCGTTGAAAGAATAAACAGAAGCGCAGAGATAGTCACCCAAATCGCGCGCTCATCCGAGGAGCAAGTGAGCGCAATAAACCAGATAAATATAGGGATAGATCAAGTATCGCAAGTTATTCAGCAAAACAGCGCGACGGCCGAACAAAGTGCCGCTGCTTCTGAGGAAATGAGCGGTCAGGCCGCTGTGCTGCAAGAGCTTGTCAGGCGGTTTAAACTCAAAGAAGGTATGGGTGCGAATCAACTGCCAAAACACTCCGCAGGTATTAATGTGGGCGACAACGCGGAAGATGCACAATACCATATGTCTGTCGCCGCCGGGGCCGGGGACTACGGGAAGTATTAGAGATTGTTACTGGTCTCAGGGTGTGTCGATACCATAAGTGCAGTGCAATGCCTTCTCCCCGCAGCAAGACTGCGGGGGAAGGCATGGAAAAGATGTGTATTTTCTGCCCCTTGTCGCTCGGCGGCGCGTCCATGCGCCAACTCGCGAGCGCTCCACCGTCCGTGGTTTCGCTCTGCGGGGCATAAAACACACATCTTTTCCAGTTGGGGCCGATCACTAGAGATTATCAGATAGTGGTTCATAGCGAGTTCATATTTGAGTTTTCTACAAGTCTCTGGTATTATTCCATATGGAAGCAGTAATTGTGAGTTGAATTTTTTTCTATTAAGGAGGAAAAAAAATGTCAAATGATAAATACACATCAATCGTAACCCTTGATTTTCAGTACGCTCATAGGTTTATGAACTGGCCGAGGGAAGCAAAACACCTTCATGGGCACTCCGGTCTTTTAACGATTGAACTTGAAGACGTTGTAGACCCGATCACCGGATTTGCGCATGCCTGCAAAGAGGGCTTCAAAATAGCATGGGAAGTTTGTGACCATTTCCATCATGCATCGTTGTTTCAAGAGGGAGATCCGCTTCTTGATGCAGTTCTTGCTGTGTACGAAAAAGAAGGAATTACCAATGACCCGGAACATTGTGTTCCTCTTAAAAAGATTGATCACGCCCTTGCTTGGTCGTATCCGGAGTACAGAATAGTTGTGACCAAGAAAGTTTCAACTGTTGAGAATCTCATTGAGCTTTTCTACGAGCTTCTAAAAGACAAGCTGCCAATCAAGAAAATCTCTATGCGCTCGTCTCTTATTAACGCAGCGTCAAAAGAGTTTAAATAGAAATAGTATAACCGCATGCATTAGTAAATCACCGCCGATCTTATTCCGATCTGCGGTGATTTTTCGAATGGCCAGGAGTCGGTGGCAGCCCGACAGTCCCTTACTCCGTAATAGTCACCGTTCTTGTTGTCGGTTCCCAACCAACTTCCGCGCCGATGCTTTCCGCTATTGCACGGACGGGGACGAGGATTCTGCCGCCAACAATACGCGCCGGGACGTCCAGGGTTATACTTTCGCCGTTTATAACCAATATGTTGCTGCCTATACGCAGGCTTATCGTCACGTTGCCCCTCACAGCGCTGACGGTCTGCGTCACCGGGTTCCAATCAACTACCGCGTCGAGCGCTTCAAATATCGCCCGCAACGGCACCAACGTCCTTCCGTTCCGCGTTATAGGCGGCTGGCCGAAAGTGAGGGCTGTGCCGTTGACGGTTACTGTTATTCCGCCTGTTTGAGTGGGCGGCGGGGTTGGTGCCGGTGCCGGTGCCGGCGCTGGTGTTGGTATCGTTGCGACCGCTCCAGTTATGGAAATAAAGCCCCATTTGTCGTCAAGCTGGACCGCCGCCATACCTTCAGAGAAGTTATGTACTGTGTCATATTTCGGCAAAATGACCTCTTTTCCTGTCATGTCGATGAAACCCAGTTTACCGTCAAGCGCAACCGCCGCCAAGCCTTCGGAGAATCTCCCGGCATTTTCATATTCCAACGGCACAACTTCGGTACCCGTCTTGTCGATAAAGCCAAACTTATTGTTAATCACAACAATAGCCATACCTTCAGAGAAATTACCCGCAGCATCATATTTAATTGGTGTGATCTCGTTGCCGGTTTTGTCGATAAATCCATATTGGTCGTTAATTACAACTATTGCTAAACCCTCGGAGAAGCTGCCCACATTATCATACTTGGGTGGAATGACCTCAGAACCGGTCATATCTATGTATCCCCATTTTCCGTCTAGTTCAACCGCTGCCAATCCTTCTGAAAAATAACCCACATTGCTATATTTAATCGTCATAATCACACTGCCTGATACGTCGATAAAGCCCCATTCACCATCAATGTTAACAGCTGCCAATCCTTCAGCGAAAGTGTCTACAACAGCAATGTTCGTGGAGACGTCAGTCGCTGTGTTATTCTCACCGTCAATAATAGCTCCGTGTTCGGTAGTATACGGGTGAATCTGTTTGCCTGTCTTGTCAACATAAAACAACATTGAACCAAAAAGCCTGACCCATGCCATACCGTCGGAAAAATCACCTACTGAGTCATATCCAACTGAAATGGATGGCTCTACAATCTCACTGCCGGTTTTATCGACAAATCCCCAATAGGAGCCGGAGTTAACAGCCGCCATGCCATCGTTAAACGACCTGGCCCAGCTATATATTAAAGGCACGACCTCTGTGCCGGATGTGTCTACAAATCCAACCATGTTGTCAAGCACTACCAAAGCCAAGCCTTCATAAAAATCCCCCACATTGTCGTACTTTAGAGGAATGACCTCTGTGCCGGATTTGTCAATAAAGCCCCATTTTTCGTCAAGCATGACCGCAGCTAATCCATCGAAAAAAGGATATGCCTCGTCATACTTTGGCGGTACCACTTCAACATACGCCTCCGACGACGCAGCTGCTGCCTGGTTAGCCGCGAATATTATGGTCAGTGCTAGCGCTAGTGATAAGATACGCTTTTTCATTAGATACGCTCCTTTTGATTTTGTTATTTTCATCCTGAGACGCTCATACGTCGTCTGTCGTAATTACTTATGTAAGTTAACGAATTGAAAGCACTTTATAACAAGTTCTTACTTTTTTCAAGCCTTTTTCACACCTTTTCGGCCCCTATGCCCCTTTTAAGTATGACACATTAACTTACTCTGGATTTATAGCTTTGTGCGTGCTACAATGACGGAGGAAGAAGTGTAAGAGTATACCTTATAAACTTCGGAGCTGCGGCAAATAGAAGAAAAGGCGTATACTCATGATTTGACGCGTGAGGGGTACGGGATGATTTTCAAGTATGGCATCGCCTTTCACAAGAAGTGCTGCGAGGTGGCGATGGGTGTAATACAATGACATCGGAAAACAGCTATGGCTATATAAGCCATTACAACGTCATTTCTTCAATATCATAAAGAACCTCATTCGTCTTTTCGATCGTTAATGCATTGTTAAGTGCGTAAATCAAGACAGAATCCTTGCGGTTGCGCGGGTCTAGCTGCGCGGTCCCGGCGATACGCAACAGTAGTTGTGCCTCATGGAGCCTCAGTCTCATGCCTATCGAAATAGCAAGCAGAATATCACGGCCGGCTTTTCGCTCCCCCTTAAAGACTTTGTACACATAATCCCCTTGTCCCGAAAGCCTCGCTACGTCGGCAGGCTTTAGACTTTTCATAGACAACAAACCGCTCAGATAGCTTTCCGGCGTTTCTTGAATGAACTCCTGAGTATTTTCATCAAGATATTTTTGAATATCATCAGCCTCTTTTAGACGATGCAACAATTCCTGCGTGCTTTTTTGCATTGACCTATCTCCTTTTGAGTTACAATAGCAAGAATATCACAAAAAAGCAAGAGGGCGAAGCAATGGCAAATTACGACGCAATGACATCCGAAACAGAGAAATACCGCCTGTCTCTGTATCGTTCACGAGAAATTATTAAGACGACGCCGGACTGCCGTGTGGAAACGGTCTTTTGCACGTTGGACGAAAAAACATACACTATGCGAACCTACCCGGAAGACAAACGGGGATTATTCCACGCCCTGGCAAAAATCGAGTGCGGCCACATACCGCGAATCGCGGAAGTCATTTTTAATGAAAGCACGGTTGTGATCGAAGAATGCATTTCCGGGATAAGCCTCAGAGAAATGCTTGAAAAAAGCAAAATCGCACAAAAAAGGGCGCATAACCTATCAACGCAGATTTTTACAGCCCTATGCGCGCTTCAAGCGGGAAACATAGTCCACCGTGATATAAAACCCGACAACATCCTCATTGACGAAAACGACAACCTGTGGCTCATAGACTTTGGAATAGCAAGGTTGTATGATGAAAAAGCCCGGCATGACACACAGCATTTTGGCACGATTGGATACGCGCCTCCGGAGCAATTTGGCTTTAGGCAAACCGACTTCCGCTCAGACATATATGCTGCGGGCATAACAATAGAGGAACTAGGCAAAGCTGCGGGCTGCCGCCCAAATTCCTCAGTTATGAAAACTGCCAGCAAGTGCTGCGAGTTCGACCCAAATCGGCGGTATGCAGCGGCGGTCGATGCCTTGAGTGACTTAAAGAAAAAGAATCGATTTCCTCCACTTGCCATTGCCGCGACGTTCGCGGCCTTGGCGTTGTTTTTTGCTCTGTATGCGTTCAAGGCGCACGAATCCGCTTCACCGCACGAAGAAGCTGATTTGACTGAATCCATTGCAACAGAAATAAGTACTGCCCCACCCATACCCATTGAAACGGAAGAGATTATCGCTCCCGACAGAAATACCGCCCCTGACGACGGCGACGTTAGTTTGCCTAGCCCGCCCATACAGGATTTGGATGAGCTTATCTGGGTAAGCATTATTGAAAACTATTCCTCGCAAGATACAATAACCCTTGCAATCCCCGACGGCAGCGCCGACGCTAAAGGCATAACGCTTTCACGCGGCCGGGAAGATATCAATGTCTCTTATACGCTTTCAGAAGGGATTCTAACCGTGGAACTTAGCGACCATCACATGCCAATGCAGGAGTTTGTGTTCTCGCATGAGCCTTCTGAGCGGCCTGACTACGCTAACACAAAAGTAGAAGCAGAAATTATTTTTATTGACATGGATGGCGACGGGCAACTTGATATTTTGGTCATTTTGAGCGATCGGACAATTTTACAGGGGCCGCAGGGCCATGTTTTGTGCAACACAAACTGGCGCGCCGCATGGTGTGTCGGTTATACTCCGGGCGAAGGTTTTTGGCAAGCTGACGGCATGACAGAAACATATACAAACCAAGGCACCATAATGCTTGATTATTTCGGAGGCGGCGAGCTGTATTCAAACTATGAAATTGCGCGTCTAATCGGGCGCGAGTTGCGGTAAATAAAACAAAATGAGCAGAAATTGGACTCGCTGTCCAAGACCTGTTCATAGAAATGCATTACAATGTAGCCGGACACACAATCCGGCTATTTTTTGTCGTCTCCTTGTTCATAACACATTATATCGCTTAGTTCGCAATCCAAAAATCCACATATCCGCGCAAGAACGCCTAAATCTACGCGGGCCACTTTATTCTGGCAGTATTTTTGGAGCTGTGTACGTTGGACTCCCGCGCCTAGGACTATCTTGTTTTTGCTGATATTGCGCGACTTGCGGTATTCGTCCAACGTAATGACAATTCTGCCTGTTGCAGCTTCTTTTGCATTCAACATTATCACCGTTATTATTATATCCGACATGTGTGATTGTTGACAGAAGCTTTTAATTATTCTATAATTAGTTGCAGAGTAATAACATACCCATTTCAAAGTGCTGGTTCATTTCGGATAAGCCCCCCGAATAAGCCGGATAAATGATTATGGAGGTCTTTTGCGTATGAGCAATTGGTATTTTATGCATAACGGCAAAAAGAAAGGCCCTGCATCTGACGAGCAGATAGGCTTTTTATTTAAGAGCGGCAATATTAACGCCCAAACAAAGGTTATGGAAAAAGATACCGAGGAATGGGTTGAGTTTTCAACAACAGAACCTTACAAATCAGCAACAGGCACCCACTCTCATCAACAACCGGGAATAGCTGCCTTGTCGCCGGTTAATACAGCTCCGCCTATAGTCGGCAATGCAACTGAGAGCCTTCCTACGCCTGCGGTTGAAAAGATAAATCGTCTACAAATGAGTACAGAATCCAAATCGCCAATGGTCAGTGAAAATACTAATACAGAGCAAACCCCGCCGCCGAAAAAGAAAAAGAAGATTTGGCTTTGGGTATTGGTAATTGTAGTAGCGTTTGGGATTATCGGGATGTTTATGGACGACAGCGAAAAAAGCGGTAATGGCGGCAATTCAGCAAGTACCACAGCAAGCCCCGTCGCAACATCAAGCGCAGGATCGTCGACAGATGATACACTCTCTGAAATAGATATAGAAGAAGTGCGGTCGCACGTAGAAGAGCTTCGCTTGAAAGCTTTGGCGACAATTCGGGAAAATGGCCCGGATGGTTATGAAGTTTTGTATATTTTCGCAGATGATGCAATCAATCTGTTTGGAGAACCTGATAGCGTAGAAGAAGACAGAACCACCTCAGCAGGTGAAGTTCTTTATACGTGGAGTTATTCAAACTATAATATGGAAATAACGACTACATATGGACCAATCAGTCAAACCAACACTGTTTTTGCAGTCCATATCTTTGCTGATTTTGCCGGTCTTGCTGACGATTCCGGTTTTAATGGGTTTATGCCAATAAATGGCATTGAAATAGGTGATGATATGGAGACTGCTGTGAGACACTTGACACGCCATGGGTATATCGTGACAGAAGCTGAAATAACAGATAACGTGCATAATTTCGTCACACTCAATGGTCCAACCGGTAGACCTCTCTTGATAATAAGCAGCCTACTCCCACTTGACGACAGAATTACACGAATGTATATAAGTTGGTGAAAAGTGGAAGTTTCTATATAGCGTAAAAATAAGCTGCAAAAGCAAGGAGGAAAAGTATATGGCAACTCAAATCGACACATTAAGGGCTAAGTTTGAAAAAATGTCTACCGCTCAGAAAAAACAGTTTGTCAATAATCTAAAAAGCAAATTGGAAAACAGCAACAATGCTGAGTACAAAAGCTTCCTGAACGAATGCATCAAAGAGTATAACGCGGAGGTCAGGGGAAATGCAGGCGACGTTGCGCACAAAGCAGCATCGCAGG
>Ga0099364_10007959_pt1 | contig 15019 bp, 10 predicted proteins | sample TergutTh196P3_FD_73070 | JGI IMG/M metagenome (GOLD analysis project Ga0099364, IMG submission 73070) | Microcerotermes parvus P3 segment gut microbial communities from Pointe-Noire, Republic of the Congo - Th196 P3 | ecosystem: Host-associated > Arthropoda: Insects > Digestive system > Gut ... | reverse complement strand
GGCGAGCATGACGTTATAGCTTATCATGTCCGCATCAGCTTCAAGCCCGGCGAAACTGATGCGGCGACGGCGAATAAAATCGGGTACGACCTCGCCATGAAGCTAACGAAAGGCAATCACGCCTTCATCTGTTGCACTCACACGGACAAGGCTCACGCCCACAGTCATGTGATTATAAATTCTACCTCGCTTGACTGCACGAGAAAATTCAGAAATTTCAAAAGCTCATCGTTCGCAGTCCGCAGAATTGCCGACCACCTATGTCTTGAAAACGGTTTGTCAATCGTAGAAAATCCGAAGCCGAGCCGAGGCAGTTACGCTAACTGGCAAGGCGATGTTAAGCCGTTGTCCAACCGTGAGCAGTTAGAGCAGATTATTGACGCCGCTCTTGAAAACGCAAAAGACTTTGACGGGTTCATCGCTGCCATGCGCGAGGCGGGGTGCGAAGTCAAGCATAATAAAAATCTCGCGTTCAAGATTCCCGGCGCGGCACGGTTCGCAAGGTGCAGCTCTCTCGGTGATGACTACACTTACGAAGCTATTATTGAACGGCTCAGGGGACTGCGTAAAGTTGAGCGGCAGCAGCCTGCTCCCATTGCTGAATCTGTATTCGTCCCGTTCGTGATTACGGCTCAGACAAAGTTCAGTTTGCTCATAGACATTCAGCAAAAAATTAAAGAGGGTAAGTGTGAAGCCTACGAGAATTGGGCGCGGATTTATAATCTTAAACAGGCAGCAAAGACTCTAATTTATCTTAGTGAACAAGGTATCGACAGCTATGACGAGCTTGTTAAAAAAACCGCCGCCGCTTCTTCTAACTTTAACGGAAAGCTGAACCGCATTAAAGAAATCGAATCACGGCAAAAAGAAATCTCCGACCTACAAAAACAGATTGGCACCTACAGCAAGACCCGCGAAATTTATGCAGAGTATAATAAGATACAGTCGCCCAAGAAACGCGCTGATTTTTTTGAGGCTTACCGCGCTGACATCACGCTTTATCAAACGGCGAAAAATTATTTTGACGGTCTTGGTTTCAGTAAAAATAATCCGCTGCCAAAAATAGATGCGCTTAGAAAAGATTGGGCGATGCTTGAAGCCGAGAGAAAAAATTTATATCACGGCTATCGTGAAGCCAAACAGCTGCGCACAGACTTGGTCACAGCTCAATCGAACGCTGAGTGGCTGCTCGGCATCAATCGTAAAGCTCCGGCGCAAATCAGCGGACGCGAAAATATTTCTCATGAACGATGACTGCCGAAGGCAAAAAGCAGACCGCAGCGCGGGCTTAAAAAGGGGAGTGCAAGCACTCCTCTTTGCGGGGTTTGGGGCGGCAGCACCAACAGGCAAACGCACGGGATTTATACGAAAGTATATACCCGTGCATTGCTTGCAATTAACGTTTCTGCGTTTCAGATGAATTTCAGTTTTGTAAGCAGATTTCTTTAGATTACAACGTCAAATATTCGTTTGCCGTCAACTTCAATCCACTCTGCCCTACGTTCTTTGTTAGCTTCTTTCCGAAAATCAAAAGTCAATAAATATCCTGCGCCGGCATTTTTTATTTCAAGATAATTCGCGAGCTGGCTGTATGCTTTCTCGTGAGCCTTAACGCCGTGCCATATTTTTAATTCTATAATAAACTGCTCACCCTCATAGTCCACTATAATATCTATTCTGAAATCATTGGTCTGGCTTTCAACATGACAAAAACCGTGTCCGTTTATAAACGGTTTCAGATAAGTTAAGAATAACAGTCCGCCATGACGTTCTAAAAATTCTGCGTCTTTCAATCGAAATATTTCAGCGTAATGCTGCGCGAACTTTCTCAAGAACATTTCCATATTGAGCTTTCCGTTTTCGATTACTTCTGTTTTGTGCGGAGGCTTTATTTTAACTTCCTCGGAGTTCTCACTTTCAGAAATAAAATAATTATATATCCGCGCTTCAAATATTTTATTTGAAACTTTAGCTCTGCCGTTTTCATTTTTCAAATAGCCGAACATATAACCGAGGCTTACCGTGTTGTTATCAATATTAAAAGTTTTAGTTTCGCCGTGAAACAATAAGTCGCGCAGGAACTTCTTTAAATCAGGATAAGTTTCAATATTTTTCTTCATGTCGTCAAACAGCATATTAGATTCCGAAAGCAATATTTTTACAGATTCGCGAACGCCGTCAAGCGTCCAGTTTTTATTCAGCTCGTCGTCAATGCACTGGCAAATTCTCGAAACCATAAACGGATAGCCGCTTGTATTTTTATATATTTCTTCTGATATTTCTGATATGTCCATGCCGGTATTATAGTCTGCTTCGTACTCGTTCAGCATATTAGATATTTCAGCCGGACTGAAAGACATATCAACGTCAAAATTCACAGCTATATTCCACGGCGAATTATATAACTTGTTTTCGGTCGGCGTTGGCGTGTATAAACCCTCGTTTACCATCTTCAGTTTGATATTCTTTATATCGTAAACGCCCGCTAATATTACGCTATGGAACGTATAATCCATATCTTCCTGCCGAAGCAAGAATTTTTTTCTAAGCGTACTTAAAAATTGTAAGAACACACGGTTATGACTTGTTCTGTCAACCTCGTCTATCATCAGCACTACTTTTTGATTTTCACACATAGCCGTAATATATTTGCTTAGTTCATCAAAATTTTTGACAGTATAATTTATCAATTTTTCTCTGTATTCTTTTGCAGCAGAGCTAAATTTTAATGCTTGATTTATTCGCTCAACCAATGCAGGACAAAATTTTTCTTGAGATTCAAAACTTTCATCGCCTAACCCCTCGAAAGTTATTCTCACGCAAATATATTCTTCGGGAAGCGTATTATGAATCCTGCTGAGAGTAGTCGTCTTGCCGTACTGCCTTGCTCGATTTATAGTAAAATAACTGCCGTCGTCTATTAATTTCATTATCTGTTTTAACTTGCCGCTAATATCAACCATATAATGTTTAGTCGCAACGCAAGTACCTGTTACGTTAAATTTTCTCATATATATTCATGCTCCTTAAAATATGCTTCCAACGCCGCATTAACTATTTTAGTCTGGTCGGTTTCTTCTTCGTAAGCCATTTTACGCAGCAGCTTTACTAAATTCTTCTCTATATAAAAATTCTTTCTGATTTTTTCAGAATTATTTTCCTGCTCGTTAATCTCGCCGACTGGCGTAAACCTTTCTTTCATCTGTTCAGTTAATGCCTGTGACACTCCACTAATCTTATTTTTAGCCATTACTTATTTTCCCCCTTTTAAAAATTCGTCTACGAATAAATTATAATCTTCTGATATATTATTTTTCCCGTAACTGAATATATCCACTTTTTGAACCTGCGCTTCTTCGACTGCAACCGAGAATCTTATATAAGTTTCGTAAACTTTAGTCCCGATTACTTTCGACAACTCTTCCGTAAAATTTTTTATTTCTTTGCTTACAGTCGTACGCGGATTATATTTAGTAATTAAGATTCCGTTATATTTTAATTCGCCGCGCTTCCTGTACGGTATAACGCTGTCTGCGAATATTTTAAGTTGCTCAATTCCCGCTGCCGCGAATATGCTCGCGGTTGTCGGTATAATTATTTCATCAGCCGCCATGATAGCGTTCATAGTTAATATACCCAATGTCGGAGGCGTGTCTATTATTATATAATCATACTCTCTGCTAATCGGAGCTGTAACCGTTTCATCAAGCCTAAATTCTCTGCCGGGTTCAGCTAATAATTTATGCTCTATCCCCGAAAAAATTATATTTGAAGGCACAATATCAAACGCATCTAACTTCTGTATAACATTTTTTACAGAAGTTTTTTTTATCATCACATCATAAATAGTCGGACAGTTATAAATTTCGGCGTTGATACTGCTTGACAGATTGCCCTGTGGGTCAGCGTCCACAACGAGAACTTTATATCCCCTGTCTTTTAATCCCGCTCCCAATGCCTGCGCCGTCGTCGTTTTAGCGACGCCGCCTTTTTGGTTTGCGACAGTTATAATTCTTGCCATTATTTACTCCTTATCCGCATAAAATCACTTGTTTTATAATAGCACTAATATATTAATATTCTATAGAGTAATTAAGTATTAGATGTAAATATGATAATAATTCGGTTCATTGAAATTATAAATTCATTTAATTACCATATTTTAGGGGTTAATGAGGTTAACAAGGTTAACGTAATTTCATGTTTATATATATATAAATGAGTTCAGCTAAAACATTAAAAACGATTAACTTCATTAACCTCATTAACCCCCATAATTTACCATATAAAATTATGGCGTAAAATCGCACAAAAAAGGGGAGCTTTTGCTCCCGTATTTTTATAATTTATTCTTCTGGTATATCTTCGCGATTTGATATTATGCTGTATTCAAATAAATAAATCTTGTTTTTTGCTCCGTTTGCTACACGCTTCCCTTTTCGCCGTAGTTCTTCTGCGAAATTACGACTATTCAATGGTTTGATTCTGTATTCTTCGCACCATTTTTCATAAGCGGCGTGTACGTTCTTTAATGGTGTATTAAATTTAAGATTTTCAATCAAGCACTCGCTTATAAACTGCCCTACAACGTCGCTGTCCGCTCTGTATTGAGCTGTCGCGTCTGAAACTGATTTCGGCTGTGTTAATCCATCGGATTTTAAGAGCTTCAGCCCTGTTAGAAGCCAATTTAATATACCGCTTTTATTTTCAGGCTGCCGGAAGAATTTCTTTAAGCCTTTGTCCTGCTCATTTTCGGGAAAATGCCGCTCAAATGGGATTAATTTCACTCGTCCGCTTGCAAATATACTGTCGTCGTTTACTCTTGGCAGATGATTAGTATTGATAAATAATTTATATTCGGGTCTGAACTCGAAGCTGTTTTGATGCAGAAACCGTGCTGTGATTGTATCGCCGCCGGTCATTGACTTTACAAGTGCAGAGTTTAAGCGAAGCCCTTTCTCCGGCTCGCTCATGTTGACGAAACGAGCCCCTTTAAGTCGCGCTACGTCCTCTGATGGTGAGCCGCCGCTGCTGTTTTGCTTCTGCGCGATAGTTTCAGGCTGTGCCGTGCGTCCGTAAGCACCCAATATATGTAGGGTCGTTTCGGCGGTTGTGCCTTTGCCGTTTCGCGTGGTGTTCCCGTAGAATATAAAGAAGCACTCTTCACTGGTATCACCAGTTAAAGCATAGCCCAGAGCCTTTTGTAAAAACTCCGCTTTGTCGCCGTCGTCCTGCATAATTTCTTGTATAAAGCGTTCCCATCTCTCGCAAACCGCGTTCCCGTCAAATTCTGCGTTAGCTATTTTAGATAAGAAGTCATCGGGATTATGGGGGCGAAGCTCAAACGTCCGCAAGTCGATTGTGCCGTTCTGTACATTGAATAAATACGGGTCTTTATCAAATTCGTGAATACTTACAGGGTAAACCGTTGCCGCATCTGCAAGCATTATATCGCGCATTTTCTTCTGTATGCGCTTTGCTACATACTTTACCCAGTTTTCTCTCTGCTCGTCATCGTCAATATATTTACGGCAGTCTAACATATAATAAGTTAGAGTTTTCCCGCATTGCGCTGTTACAACGCCCCCGACGTCAAGCCGCCACACGCGACCGTCGTATATATACCAAGCTTTAGCTTCAGGGCAATATCGGCATATATTTTTATAAGCGTCCGCGAAAAGATTAGCCGTTCCTATATCTTCCCAACGGTAACGCTGTTTAGTTTCAGGCGATTCAAACGGATTAATCTTTATAAAATCAGGCAAATCATCAATAGATATTTCTGGTTCCGACGATATTTCCGGCTCAAATTCGGGGAGTTCGTTAATTTCTGATAATGTATGCCCCTGCGCTAACCAGTCGTAAACATCGCCGCCTTTTTCTAAATCCGGCAGTTTAATAATTTTAGAATCAGGAAGTTCATGAGCTATTCTGCTTGCGTAAAGCATACCAGGTTCATCGTTATCAGGCAGAATAATAATGCTTTTGCCCTCAAAATAAGCGTTATATTCAGGATTCCATTTGCTGTTTGCACCCGCGTCAAGGCTTGTCGCGATGCCTCCCGCTTTTATTATCGCGTCAACGCATTTTTCACCCTCGCAGAAATAAATAATCTCCGATTCAGCCGCAAGAACGGCGGGTAAATTATACGGATAGCTTATATTACCGCGTCCTTTTGTGCCATCTGCTTGAAAAAACGCGAAAGATTTTGAGCCGTCGTTAAACTCATAACGTTGTTTTCTGTAAGCAAGCGAGCCGTCATGAGCTTTATATTCGTATGTTACGGTATTTATCCGAGTTTTTGATTTTATCTGTTTTACTGTTGATTTCCGCGCTTTTTCTTCTAAAAATAATGCAGTCATTGGCAAATTAAGCGCGGACATGATAGATTCGGTCGAACAACCTGCATGGCAGTATAATAATACGCGGTCGTTTGTGATTTTGATTGAGAGTGAGGCGTTGCTGTCGTCATGCGCCGGGCATAGAGCTGTATACTGTCCGTTGCTGCCTTTTAAATTTTTTAATAATTGGATATTGAAATTATCATAATTATGTGTTATACTGTTATTGCTATCAAAAATTTTAAGCGGATTATTAAATTCAGTTCCGCGCTCGTCCTCTTGTACGTTGCTGCGTGCAAGAGGATATTCTTTTACGCTCATCCTTCGTCCCCCTTGTCCTCTGTATTATCCTTGATGATTTGTTTTTCCAGTTCTTTAAAGCTTTCTTTTAGTCCGTTTATAGGAGCAGCATCGGGATATTTTTTTATTATTTTGGTGTATAATCTAAATTCTTCGGGGAGTGTTGATTCGCTGTCCATGAGCAGTTTTTGTAATTCGCTTTCCGCAAAAGTATTTATAAAACTGGCAAGCGAATATTCGTTAGTAAGCATTTGTAAATGTTCTTTTGTTATCGCTTCCATAAGGCGGCTTATACTTAAATCGTTCGCGTTTGCGATAGCTTCTACTTTTTCATAGACATCTGTTGTAACTCTAAAAGTAATTTTCCTGTCTTTATTTATCCTGTCTGTTTCGATTTTCAGCTTTTTCGCTATGTCTTGGGGAACAGTTGCTTGTTCTCCTTTTTTTGCGGAAAATATAGATTGAAAATACTGTTGTCTTTCGTCCATTGTCAAAACTTCAAACGCCTTAGCGTTTGGAATAAAAGCCGGTACTTTTTTTATTTTCATAAACGCCCTCTTTCTTGGATTATTTATTGCCCTGTATTTGTCGACAATTATATTTTATCATAATTATTACTATTTGTCAAGTAATAATTTCGCAAAAAAGGAAAATTTGTTCGACACAGTTTGCTGTCTTTAGATAGTCTAATAAGTAATAACATTAATACATTAATAGCACTATATATACATTACTCAATATATTATTTGATGATATTATCGGATATATCAGTAAATAAAATTATACATCAATACATTATTACATTAAAACACTAATTATTAATATAATATTTACTCATTGATATATATAAGATGATTGATTATACTTTATCTATTAGGCGTGTTAGTCATGACTTCAGTCGTTGCTTTTCTTCGTTCACGAAATTATAGAATGTATTGCGTTTCAACCCCATGCGAAGCATGGCTTCTTTGCCCGTGATTTGCCGGGTTACGTATAGATTATATACTTCGTCCCAATTCGGTGGATGTTTGATAGCCTTGCGTCCCTTGTATTTGCCCTCGCTCTTGGCGATGGCTATACCTTCGCGTTGACGCTCCAATAAGTTCTCACGCTCAAACTCATATATTGCGCCGATTACTGTAAGCATCAGCTTGCCTGTAGTTGTGGATGTATCAAGATTTTCTTTCAGTGATATTAACTTAACAGCTCTGCTGTTTAGTTGCTCTGTAATTTCAAGTAAATCTTTTGTGCTGCGTGCTATACGTGAGAAATCTTTAACATAGACAGTGTCACCTTCGCGTACATATTCAAGCATCTGCTGTAATAACGGTCGATTGGTGTGTTTAGCGGATATTTTTTCGATATATATTTTATACAGCCCTAAATCCTTGAACGCTTCCAACTGCCGTGCTTCATTCTGTTCCGCGCTTGACACACGAACATAGCCTATTTTTGTTTTATCTGGGATGTTATCATCAGTTATAATTCTGCTATCAGTTTTCACGAACTCGCTCCCTGTTAAATTTAATCTTGTAAATATTATATCACACTTATTTGTTTGAGATTAAATATTAAAAGATAAATATTTGTAAATTCGCAGATAATTTTAAACAAACGCAGAAACACTCTACATAACCTCTGTGGTAGGGTTTATATAGAGTGTACTTCAATCAATACAAATAAATGAACGTCCGTCTGTACGGAAATGAAGGCAATGTATTTTTTAAGAAGTTTTTATAATTCCAAAATAATCTCAATAAACGCCGCCGCGTTTCCGAGCGTATTTCGTCAGGAGTTCCGAAAAACATCATTTTTTGTACGCCCATTCCGCCAATCAACGCCATTTTACTCATAAATAATAGCGGTAAAGCGACTGCTCTTTCCAATCGGGCATAAAATCGTTATCATCAAACACCGGCATATTTTCCTGCCTGAACCATACCTGCATAGCGCAAGCCATTCTGTTATCCCAAGCATATAACGGTATCATTTTAAAACGCTGTCCGTCCGAAGCAGTACCGTTTAACGTCAATATCCCGCCAAGCAAATCTTTTTCATAAATTTCTTCAAAATAAGGGGTTTCCGCTATTTCAAAATCAACTTTGCCTCCGTTGTCGATTCCCTCGGCACAATATACGACAGGTCCACGCTGTACTACGACATATCCGCGGTTTTGGCGTACATAAGGATGGGCTTGTATGCGCTTGACTGACATATCAAGATTTAATTCAAATTCATCGCCGGATTTAACATCTTTCAGAATATAATTTTTGTCTGTACTCCCCGGAATACGCAAAGCTAATTTTACATCGGAACCGACGACTTCTTTCACAGTAAATTTTATTTTACCGTCCCATGGATAGCCGCTCTCCTGTTTAAGCGTGATACTGCCGTTTTCTAATTTTATTTCCGCCTCGCTTGACACATACAAGTTGACATAACAGATATTATCTTTCACTGCATAAATATATTCGTCAAACGCACCAAATAATTTATGTATCATCGGCGGACAGCACGGGCAGCCATGCCAGCTCCAGTGATGGTCGTCACCTTTTGAGGCAAGCGGATTCCTGTAGAAATAAGCGTCTCCCTGCAAAGTCACCGACGAGAGCATTATATTATATAACGCGCGTTCTATTATATCATAATATTCTCCTGATTCATGCGTATTATCTGCAGCGTCAAACAATGCTTTCGCCCAGAACATCAGCCCGACAGAGGCGCAGGTTTCAAGATATGCGTCATTCGGCAGATTGTAATCTTCTCCGAATTTTTCCTCGAAATGCGTTGCGCCGACACCGCCGTTTATATGCAGTTTACGTTGCGATACGTTTTTCCATAAACGCAAACTGTCAGCCAATAATTGCCCGTCATTCTGTAAAATCGCAAGCCTTGTAACACCCGTATAATACAGCACGGCGCGTACCGCGTGACCGACAGCCTGAAATTGCTCGTGTATAGGCGCGTGGTCCTGCCCGTATTCGCCCTGATACTGCGGGTGATTTGTCCTGTGCTTATGATGACCGCGCCCGCGAACCCAAAAATCTGCGAGTTCTAAATATTTTTCGGGATTTACCAGAGTTTTTATTTTAGCTTTTATATCATGAATATAATTTTCATCAATCATAAGTTCATGTAATTCCAAAAGAGCATACTCCGGCAAAGAATGGTCAGGCACTATCCATTTTTTCGGCGGTTTGCCCATCACCTCGGACAATTCGTTCGCGCATTTGACTGCGCATTCCAAAAGTTTGGCTTTGCCTGTGGCAATATAATAATGAACGCCCGCTTCAAATAAACAACCGCAGTTATATACGTCGTGCTGCCATTGTATATTACCGCCATTTTCGCCGTATCTCTGGCTTTTGCGTTCAAGCAGGGTATACGTCGAAATATATCCTCCCCCTGCGGCGTCCTGAGCCTGCGCTATTATATCAACATATCCGTCAATTCTGTTTTCTATAATATCGTCGCGTTCCCGTGCGAGATAATCTGATGCGCCGCGTATCGTTTCGTAGAGCAGCCCGTCATGCCACGGGCATATTTCGTGTCTGCCGCTTCCGGCAATCACTTTTTTGAAATTTTCGACTGCTCCGTCTGCTTCTAATTTATTAAATGTATCGGGAAGCGTTACTTCTCTGAATGTTTTCAGCTTCGGTGACCAGAATTTATCGTCTATTGTTATTTTTATATTTTTTAACATATTAAAACACCTCGAATAATAAATTTTCAAACTTTTTTTCCAAACAGCGGGTTAATAATATTTATTAGTTTCCCAAGCATCGAGCATAGCTCTTAAATGATATTCCGGCATATCGGGAGGCAGATTATGCACTCCCGAAAAAATATATCCTCCGCCTTGTTTCAGTATATTGACTGTCTCCGAAATTTTTTTGTACGCTTCCTCGTATGTTTCGTTTTTGCCGAAAAGTTGAGAGTCATACGCTCCGCCCCAAAAAATTATTTTGTCTCCGAATTTGCTTTTTAACTTTTCGGCGGACATATTGTTTGCCGAAATCTGTACAGGATTGATTATATCGACCCCGCAATCTATTAAATCGTTTAAAATGCTGTATACCGACCCGCACGTATGAAAATTTATCTTCATATCCGTTATCTTTTTCCATTCATGAAAGAAATCATAATAGGGCTTTTTATATATTTCACGCCATAAGTCGCCGCCGATTAAAACGTCGCGGTTATCTCCGAAATCATGGGCAATAGATAAAATATCAACATACTTGCCTACTGCTTGATTAATCTGTTTTAACTGTGATAAGGCAGATGTTGCTGATTTGTTCAAAAATTCGCGCATTATCTCAGGGTATTCTTTCATGAGTATCATGCTTTTCACCATGCCGCCCGGTTGAATCTGCAAATCCGTTACCGTTTCGCCCAAACATATTGACAAGTCTGTTTCTTCATACAGAAGTTTCGCGGCATCTTCTAAATCTCTAAGCAATTCATCAGGCAAATCATGACTTGGGTTATAATCATCGGGTGATGGCAATTCGTCAAAGTCATCGTAAAATCCGCTGTTTGAATTTACATCGCCGACCCAGTCGAAAAAATATCCGCCTTTCGGGCAAATCGAATTGCCCGCAGTTTCCCAAACGACGCTGCCGTCGTCTTTATACGTGAATTTATCCGCAATGGGTATCATAAATTTTTTATCCCATAATATCTGCTCTTTCCACAGTTTTTCAAGTTTATCGGATTCGGTTATTCTGTACATGGATTTGCACATTCTCGGCGAGGCAAGCAAAACAATATCGCCTCTCATCTTTTTTATTGTATCAAGTTCAAATACTGCATTTGTCATAAACGTGCAGATTTTCGGCGGCACAGTTTTGCATGACAAAACTTTTTGCAATTTGTCATACGCTAAAACATGAAGACCGTTTGTTTCGCACCCTCCTAATCCATTCGGTATATAATCGGGTATTCTGTGGTTTATTATTTCTTTTACTCTTTCTCTTGAGTTCATATCCTGCCTCCTAACGCGTCTAATTCATGAAAAGTTCGCTGAACGCTTTGTTTATTTGCTCAATCCTGTTTTGTGCCGCGGGTTCCTGCCTTTCATACATAGATGTAAAATCCGATCGGTAATTTCTAAGCATATCTAACATATTACCTCCGTAATCGCCTATTAGGTATAACCATCCAAGATCGTAAATCCGAGATTGGAAAATTAAGTCGAGCATTTCTTCGCTTTCTTCGTCTCTTACATATTTTCCTTTGAGCGATAAATCGTAATACGCGGGTTTAAGCGTGTTCATGGATTCAGCGGCGAGAGCTTCGAGTATAGTTCCTGTTCTCCCATAGTCTTCCTGACTTGCCGGAACGCATATAAATCCCGAATGCCACGGACTGATGGTGGTGAAATACTCCTGCTGTGATTCGTCGAGTTTAGGATACGGCAGAACGCCGAAGTCCACTTCCATTGCGCGCAGCCTTATAACTAATTCCATTATTTGTACAAAAAACAGTGCTTGGTTGCTTTGAAACATAGCTATTGCTCTGCTGCCGTCCCAGTTTTCCCGTTGGTAAGCGAGCGAATGATTTCTCTCAAGAATAAGATCCATGTACGTTTCGACCGATTTCATCACTCTTTCGTTGTTCAAAGTCAGTTCAACCTCGCCGCTGTTATTGATTCTCGCGCATTTTTCACCTATCGAGTTTACTGTAGCCAGCATAGAGTCGTCCCAAAGCAATGCCCCGAAACGGTCGTCAAAATCCATTGTCCCGTCGCCGTTCAAATCCGCGCTGATCTGCTTGCTCATTTCGTTTAGTTTTGAATAAGTCCATTTACCGCTTTTTACAAGTTCATACGGGTTTTCAAGCTCATAATCCTGAACTAACGCTTTATTAAATAACATAGCATATGCGGCATTATTTATAACATTGCTTATGTCGCCTGCGGTGTAAAACATTTTGTTTTTTATCATTAAATCCCTGTTGGCTTTCTGGTCCCACCACGGTTTTGTCAAATCAAGCGGAGCCATGTTGTTCAAATCTGTAAGAAATCCCTCAATGGCAAGATTACACGTCACGAATCCCGTTACCAAAGCGGCGTCGTATGCGTTATCCTGCGATTGAACCGATGTTCTCAGCCTTCGCTGCGTACCCGATCTATCCCAAGTATCGCCAAGCTCGTGTTGAATATCGGTGATTTTCACGTTATATTTTTCTCCGACATATAGATTCCTCGTGTATATAGCATCGTTAATTGCATCTCCGGTCTGTTCTTCAGCGGTAAAATCGTTCCACATCTCAATTTCTCCGTTTACCGATACTAATATTGTAAACTCATAACCGTCGAAATCCGCATCGGGAATGTCCGGCAATATTTTTACATCGGCAGTTTCCTCCGCAGAATCATTTTCAACGTCATTTGTTTCGTCATCGTTAATGATATTATTATCCGTATTAGCATCTTTTGTTGTGTCTCCGCACGACATGAGCAAACTAAAAACCATAGATATTAATAAAATCAAAGCAAAAATTTTACGCATAATTATTCCTCCTGTAAATCATGAATAATGTTAATAATTTTTATAAAGTGTTTATTTTATCTGCCTCTGTGAATACTAAAAAATATTATTTATATCTCCTCTCTTTCCGTTATAAAATAATACATTATCGTTAATGTAATTGATTGCAAAAAATTCAATGTTTTTTCATTATTAATGCTGAACTATATATACTCATATTCGGTACGCTTGATAATTTGATTCTGATACTCCTCGTCAAGCTCAATAAAATATCCGCTCCAACCCCATACGCGTACAATGAGATTTTTATATTCATCAGGTTTCTTCTGCGCTTTCAACAGCGTATCTCTGTTTATCGCATTGATTTGCAGTTGATGTCCTCCGCGCCTTATATATTCATTTACAAGCATTGCCGTTTTTTCGATTCCATCGTCGTTTCTGAAAACTGTATCATGTAATTCGAGCGTAAGCGGACCGCCATTTATGATTTTTTTCATATCAGCTTTCGTGAATGATTTTATCACAGATAACGGATTCATGCTCCCAACATCAAGACTGGGTGAAAAGTTAGCCGGTGACGCTTCGCCTCTGCATCGCCCATCAGCCGAAGCGCCTTCGTTTCTTGAATGCCATATATAATACATTGCCGAACCTGTGCCTCCACGGTATATCCCGCCACGTTCATTTTTATATTTGGCAAGTTCCGATGAGAATATATTGAGAAGCTCAATCGCTATATCATCAACCGCATCTTCGTCCATACCCATTTTCGGCGTGTTATATTTCAATATATTTTTCATTTTTATATTGTTTTTGAAATCTGTTTCGATTGCTGAAATCAATTCGTCCGCACTTATATCTTTTAAGTCAAATATATGTTTTTTTATCGCATATATCGAATCTGCCGCATTTGTTATACCCGTACCGTGTATTCCGAAATTGTTATATTTCGCCCCTTTTGATATGTCTGTCAATTTTTTTATATTTTCATTAAAAAATAAAGTCATGACAGGCGACGGAATAACATATAGATTCTTGAATTTTTCTATCTCACTTTTAATCTGCGTTTGTATTTCATTCTTTATAAAATCGAAAAATTCACGGAAATCCATACATTTTTTCAATTTATCGTTTGTGCATTTATTTACTGCTTTCAAAAATGACAATGTTCCGATATTCGGTATATCCATAGCGCATCCCGGTACGATAAACTCCCAACACGCCGCGACGACATAATTTACAGCGTCGTTATATTCATATCCAAAATTAACAAGTCCGTCTATGACAATATCGTCGTTGGAATACTGCGGAAACCCTAATCCTTGTTTTGTCAACTGCGTAGCTTTTATATATATTTCAAAAGGCGTAAGCCTGTTCACGCGCAAGTTTATTTTAGGGTCAATAAGCCGCACATTCAACGACGCTTGCAGGCACAGTTCAGACAATTCATTGAACCCGTCAATATCTTTATCAATATATCCTCCAAGAACGAGGCTTTGCCCATTGTCGCCCTGTTGAACTCCCGGATATAATTCGCTGTCTTTGTTGAACGATATAAAAAATTCTTCGAGCAGTTCAAGCGCGTCGTCTTTTGTGAGATTGCCGTTGTCAATATCATTTTTGTAATATTTATACATGAATTGATCGAATCTGCCTATCACATTATGATAAGAACCTGATAACCACAACGAAAAATGTAATATCCTGAAAAATTGCAATGCTTCTTTAAACGTAGACGCGCCTTTTCTCGGTATTTTTTCAAGCAATTCAACTATATCCGAATATCCGAGTTCGCGGGCTTTTTCAGCGTATCTGTGAGAACTCGTTTAGAATCTATATAAAAGAACGGCAACGAAAGCAGCGAGGACCATTTGAAGAGAAGAG
>Ga0099364_10006279_pt1 | contig 15019 bp, 15 predicted proteins | sample TergutTh196P3_FD_73070 | JGI IMG/M metagenome (GOLD analysis project Ga0099364, IMG submission 73070) | Microcerotermes parvus P3 segment gut microbial communities from Pointe-Noire, Republic of the Congo - Th196 P3 | ecosystem: Host-associated > Arthropoda: Insects > Digestive system > Gut ... | reverse complement strand
CCGGCCCGCAATGGCATGTCCTGCTCCGGGAGGACGGCGTCGAGCTGCTTTTCGACGGCGGCGACAGCTCCTGGCGGCGGGTTCCCATGACCCGCGGGCAGCTGGGGGAGGCCTTTATCCTCGGACAGCGGCCCGTACCGCCTCCGCCCGCCGAAATCGATCCGGCCAAGCCCATGGTGGCCCTCAGCTTCGACGACGGCCCCAGCGAGGTCACCCTGCGGCTGCTGCGGCTGCTCAACGAATACAATGGCCGCGCCACCTTCTTCACGCTGGGAACCCTGGCGGAAACCCACGGGGATACCCTGCGCATGATCGTTGAGCAGGGCTCCGAGCTGGGCGGGCACTCCTGGGACCACAAGGATCTCACAAAGCTCACGGAAGATCAGATCCGTGCGCAGCTCCAGCGCACCAACGACGCGATCTATGAACATACGGGCATTGTGCCGGCGTTCTACCGCCCGCCCTTCGGCGCGGTAAACGCCAAACTGCGCTCTGTTTCAAAAGAAATGGGACAAGCCATGATCCACTGGAGCGTCGACACCCTGGACTGGAAGACCAGGGACGCCGGCAGAACCGAGCAGGCTGTCTTTTCGGCGCTGCGCGACGGCAGCATCGTGCTTTGCCACGACCTCTACGGCGCTACCGGCGACGCCATGGCACGGGTGATCCCCAGGCTCAGCGAGATGGGCTATCAGATGGTCACGGTTTCGGAGCTCATGCGTTATCGCGGCCACGCGCTGGAACCCGGCGCGGTCTATTTTGACGGATACGCGGCGGAAGCGCTGTCGTGAATCCATCGCGAAGGATCATCGTAGGGGCGCACTGTGTGCGCCCGCTGGGAACCAATATCAATTTCGCAATCAGAATATTCTTCCGCAAACAAAATCTATGCGTTTTCATAATGAAAGTACAGTCAGGCCAGCCTCATGCGCTCGCGCGCAAAATTCCTCCGCCCCTCTGGGGCACCTCCTTTGCTTTCAAAGGAGGCTTTTGCGGCCTTCGCTTTGCCCTTCATTTCGCAGGAAGTCTAACATTAAAACACAAAAAGCATTCTCAATAATTGTCCGGCAAATCGTTTTCCAGCAGCACGATTTTACGCTTGCCGCCGGGGATGGCGTTCACATAGGCCATGGCTTCCCCCAGGCCGGGCGCGGTGAACAGCCGCTCCTCCGCAAAGCCCGCCGCCAGCGCGCCCTGCCGGATGGGTCTGGTCTGCGCCTCGCCCACGAGGACGATATAATCGCAGGCCGCCGCCGCCTGCGCGCCGAAGACGGCGTTGAGCTCCTCCTGCTTCGCGCCCAGCTCGATCATGCCGGGCGTCACGAGGATTTTTGTGTTCTCGCCCTCAAACAGCCGCAGGGTATCCAGAGCCGCCCTGGCCCCGCTGGGGTTGGAGTTATAGGCGTCGTCCAGCAGCAGCATGCCGCCGCGCTCTATGAGCTCCAGCCGGTGGGGTACGGGCTCGATTCTGCGCGCGCGCGCCCGCAAATCGGCCAGGGGAACGCCCAGGCTGTGCGCCGCGGCGATGGCTCCCACCAGATTCACGACATTGTGCCGCCCCACCAGGCGGGTATCAAAGCGCTCCCGCTCGCCCCCCGGCGTGATCACGGCAAAGCTTGTGCCGCGCTCGCCGACGGCGATATCCTCCGCGCGGTAGCCGGGTCCGTCGGGCTCCGCGGAATAAGAGACGACCCTCGGATATTTGTCCCAGCCGCCCCGGACATTCGCGTCATCCCCGTTGGCGAAGAGAACGCCGCCCTCCGGCAGGGCGTCCGCCAGCTCAAACTTGGTCTTTATGACATTCTCCAGGGAGCCGAAGCTTTCCAGGTGCTGCGGGCCGATGGAGGTCAGGATACCGTGCTTTGGACGCGCGATATCGCACAGCTCCCTGATATCCCCCGGCTGCTTCGCGCCCATCTCGCAGATGAAAATCTCGTGGGAGGCGTTCAGCGAGCCCCGGATGGTCTTCACCACGCCCATGGGGGTGTTGAAGCTTTCAGGCGTCATGAGCACGTTGTATTTCGCCCGCAAAAGGGTGTTCAGATAGAACTTCACGCTGGTCTTGCCGTAGCTGCCCGTGATGCCGACGACGGTCAGGGCCCCGTGGCCCTTCAGCAGCCTCTTCGCGTCCCGGATATAATACCTTCGGATAGCGGCCTCCAGGGGGCCGTTGAGCGCGTTGGCCAGCAGCACCAGCAGGGGCGACAGGAGCTGCAGGGCATATGAGTATACGCAGCCCCACAGGCTTATCCCGCTCGGCCAGATGCCCAGGGCGATCCACAGCGCGGCGAGGACGCAGGCCGTGAAAATCATCCGCTTGACCCGCGCGGTGTATTTCAGAGCTATTTTGGCCTTCTTCGGCCAGAAGAAAAAACCGCCCGCCAGGGGAATAAACAGCGGCAGCAGCTGCCGGAAATTTTTTCGCATCCACTTGCGCTGCAGCTTGGGCTTATAGCTGTTTAACTGAAACATATGCAGCATATGCCGCGCGGCCAGAGCGGTGCCGCACAGCGAGAGAATCAGAAAAATAACCCAAGAAATGACAACGAAGAGCAACGGCGGTCCTCCCGGAAAAAATAATTGCGCATTGCGGATGGCGCATCATTCAAAAATTCATAAGAATGAAGAAGCTTGAATCGAAAAGAAAGACCCCATCACCCGCAAAAACTGCGCCTGCCGCTCCAGAAAGGCGTAATGACCCGCGTCTTCCAGAATCACCAGGCCCGCGCCGGGGATGCGCTGTTCCATCAGCCGGGCGTCGCTGAGGGGGGTGGCGGTGTCGCCGCGGCCCCAAATGAGCAGCGTGGGCGGCTGGATGCGCTCCAGCAGCGGCGTAAGGTCCTCACCCACGGCGTGGGACAGCACCTGCCGCATGTTCGGCGAGGCGGCCGCGTAGTCGGCGGAGCCGTAATGGCGGCGCAGAGCCTCCAGAGCCCGGGGAAACGGCTTTAGAAGGGCCTTGCCGGCTTTGAATTGGCGGGCGCGCCTCTTTCCCCGCCTGGTGGGGGCCGGCTTGACGCCGGCGGCCCCGATCAAAACAATTCTCGGAATACGCGGAACGGGCAGCTGCCGCGCGGCAAGCTTGATGATCACCCGGCCACCGAAGGAGTGCCCCACCAGGGAGCAGCTTTCAATACGCAGCTCCTTCAGCAGCGCCAGCACACAGTCGGCGTAGTCGTCCACATGCCAGGGCTCCTTCGGCTCGGGGCTTTGGCCGAAGCCGGGGAAATCCGGCGCGATTACGCGGTAATTTTGCGCCAGCAGGCGAATCAGCGGCTCAAAAAGCTGATGGTCCGTGCCCCAGCCGTGCAGCAGCAGCACGGCCTCTCCCGCGCCGGAATCGGCATAATATATGGTTTGGCCTTGAATCTGTATCGTCCGCGTCATTGTTTTGGCCTCATATGGTGTATGATAATTGTCGGCTTTATAGAAGTATGCGTTGTATCCCGGGAAGATACACATCACAGCCTTTGAAAGTTCAGCGCTTCCGGCGGCGGGAGGTGTACGCTGCCCCAGTGGGCCTTCCAGTTTTCCCGCAGCTCGCCCTGTTTTCGGCTGAGCACCTCAAACGAGAAGGCGCTGAGCACGTTGTCAAAGGTGGAGATTCCCTCGAAGGCGTTGCCTCTGCCGACGGAAACGCTGACGCCGTACCCGCCGGGGGCGAGGCGATGGCCCTGGAAGGCCATGGTCAGCTGATAGCTTTCGCCGGCCTTCATCTCCCCGGCAAAAACCTCCGAGAAGCTCAGGCCCACCGTTCCGCGGCTGCCCTCCACCTCAAGCATCATGGTGGGGTTTTGCAGGTCGAGCAGGCAGGCCATGGTGACGCGGAACACGATGGGGGCTTCGGGCTCATACACGCAGTCCCGGGTATCCAGCAGCTCCAGGCGGGACATGCGCAGCGCGCCGGAAATATGGCCCAGGCGCGCCTTGCCGCTGAGATCAATGTCGTTTTCCAGCGCGCCGCCCTCCATCTGGTAGCAGCGGATGCCCGCGTCCGTTTCGCCGTCGAAGACCACGCGGCCCTCCTTGAGGCAGATCACGCGGCTGCACAGCTCGCGGATGGTGGGCATCTGGTGGCTGACGAAGAGGATCGTGCGCCCGCTGCGCACCACGTGGGCCATCTGTTCCAGGCATTTTTTTTGAAACCTGGCGTCGCCCACGGCAAGCACCTCGTCCACGATCATGATATCCGGCTCCAGGTGGGCGGCCACGGCAAAGCCCAGGCGCACAAACATGCCGCTGGAATAGCGCTTCACCGGGGTATCGATGAACTTGCCGATCTCCGAAAATTCCAGGATCGCGTCCATCTTGCGGCTCACCTCGGCTTTTCCCATGCCCAGAATCGCGCCGTTGAGATATACGTTTTCCCGCCCGGTGAGCTCGCCGTTGAAGCCCGTGCCCACCTCCAGCATGGAGGCCAGGCGCCCGCTGAGCTCAATGCGGCCCCGCGTAGGCTCCGTGATGCGGGAAAGCAGCTTGAGCATAGTGGATTTTCCCGCGCCGTTTTTTCCGATGATGCCAACGCTTTCGCCCCTGCGGATGTTGAGGCTGACATTTTTCAGGGCCCAGAAATCCTGCTTTTTGCGCCCCTCGACGGACTGCCTGAGCTTTCGGAGACCCGCGTCGAACGCGTTGCGGCTGGTGTCCGTAAGCACATCCACTCCCTGCCCCGCCAGACCCACGGGGATGCGGTAGCGCTTGCCCAGATCCTCCATACGGATAACGACCTGCTGGTCCACAGACAGCCCTCCTTTCTCCTCGCGCGAACCGCTATACAATATCAACAAAGGTACGCTCCGCCTTGCGGAAACGGAGGATGCCCAGCACGGCAGAGCCCGCCAGCCAGACAAAGCCAATTGCCAGGGCCCGCCAGTCAAGCCGGAAGCTCTGGTCCCGCAAAATCAGCCATTTGAAGGTGGTCAAAAAGCCGGATACCGGATTGGCGTAATACAATATATGGAACAAGAGAGAGCTTTCGCCCAGCTTGCCGCGCATGTCCTCCAGGGTGAAGGCGACGGGGCTGAGGTACTGCCCCATCTGCATGAGAAAGGGAACCATATGCACGATGTCGCGGTAGCGGATGGAGAACGACGCCACGAAAAGTCCCAGAAAAGTACCCAGCAGCGCCACGGGCAGCATCAGCGGGAAGGACAGCAGGATCCGTGCCGGGGGGGTATAGCGCAGAACGCCCATAAGCAGAAACAGCATCAGATAGGAAATGAGCGTTTCGGCGATGCTGGAAAGCATACTGCTCAGCGGCGCCGTCAGGCGGGGGAAGTAGACCTTCTTCATCAGCTCGGCGCCGCTCTGAAAGGTGCCCGCCGCCACCGTGAAGCTGCGGGCAAACAGGGTCCAGGGCAAAATGCCCGCGTAAACGCAGATATAATAGGGGATATCCGTATGCTCGCCAAAGCCCGCGAGGCTGCCGAACACAAAGCTGAGCAGCAGCATATTGATGAACGGGTTGACAAGGCTCCAGGCCAGCCCGATGGCGGTCTGCTTGTAGCGCACGGTAAAATCCCGTCGGGCCATATGCCAGGCCAGGCCCCTGTAGCGCCAGAGATCCTTCCAGTATTGCAGGTTCTTTCCGCCCGCGGCGATGACCGTCTTAAGGCGCTCCGGTTCCTGGGCCATGCTCGCTTAGTCCTCCTCATCCTCCTGCTCCGCCGCGATGCTTTCGCGGTAAGCCAGCACCTGCTCGTGTATCACTTCCTTGCGCTTGCCGGTGAGCTTGTAGAAGAAGAAGGGGAACGCGCACAGCAGCTGGAAGATGCCCTGGCCGATGGTGTAAAACAGCAGCAGGCGAATTTTTGTGGAATCCGTTTGCAGCTGCTCCACGCCGTTGACAGGCTGTATGTATTGGATGTAGTTCAGCGCCGCGCCGATGCCCGCGGCCGCCCCCGAAAGAACCAGCGGCATGATGGAATTGACGATGATACCGCTGACATTGCTGCCCAAGCCTGTCACAAAATCCAGGGTGGATTCCAGCCGCTTGTGGGTTTTCAGCTCCAGGTCCTCCAGGATATCGGCCTTGAACAAATGCGGCAGCAGGTTCGAGGCGCCGAACTGCAGGCCGATGGGGAACAGCGCCGCGAAAAACAGAATCTGGTACAGCGGCTCGCCCTCGTGCTGAAACGCGAGATAACCCACGCCGAAGGTCAGCGCGTTGGCCAGAAGGGAGTATACGCCCGAAATCATAATGATTTGCTTTGCGTTGAATTTTTTGAGCATCGCGTGGACAATGATCATGCCGACGGCGGTGCCGATCCCCGTAGGCAGGCCAAACAGCACCATCTTTGTGCTGTCGCCCAGCAGCACCGTCGCCAGGAAAATCATGACGAAGTTCGACACATTGCGGAAGTTTTTCAGGAATTCGCTGTAAAGAAGAATCCGTGCGTATTTATTCTTGATTACGTCAACGAGACCAACCAGGGGGTTTTTGCGCTGGTGGCTGTAGGTTACGCGCTCTTTTACCACGCGCATGCCCCAAAGCACCATCAAAACGCCGACAATAGAGCTGGCGATGGCTGTCACCAGCCAAACGCCCTGGTCGCCCTTGAGGATGCCGGGTTTTTTCAGCAGGCCTACCACGGCGACCACAACCAGCGGCGCGGAGGCCGAAATGGCGCTGGAAATGCCGCGGAAGTTGATGATTTTATCCCGCTCCTGGGTGTCCGGCGTGAGAACGACGGACATTTTATCGATCGTGCCCGCAAAGGCATGGGAAGCGCCGTGGGCCACCGCGATAACGATCTGGTAGATGATCATCAGCTCAACGATGCCGCTGTTGAGGAGGACGCCCGGGGTGTAAAACATAAGTACCGTGAAAATACCCGCCGGAATGATGGAAAAGGTGATCAGGGGAATAAATTTCGCCTTGCCCTCCTTCGGCGTGCGGTCAATGACCATGGCGTAAACGAAGGGGAGGAAATACCCGAGGATACCAAGGACGAGGTTGACAGTCGAAACATGCCTGGGCTCCATAATGGTGAGCAGGTATTTGTTGCGCATGCCGTTGCCGATGACCTGGGCCATGTTGTTGTAGAGAAAAAGGCTGATCAGGTAAACGATCAGCTCTTTGCTGCCTACAAACTTTTTCTTTTGCTCCGTGATCGCGTTTTCCATTATGATATTCCTTTCCGTGAACAAAATGAGATTCGCAAATATAATAATATATTATAAAAATTATAAAATTTAAATATTCCAGTTCATTACCGTTTTGCCGAAGCCCTGTTGGGCGTCCAGCCGGAAGGCCTTGTGGATATCAGCCACACTGCGCACGTCCACAACGTCGCTGACCAGACAGCCGAGGGCTTGTCCCATCCGCGGATTTTGCTCCAGCAGCCGCGCCGCGCGGTCGAAATCCTTCGCGCCGGAGCGGGAGGAGCCGAACATTCGCAGGCCTTTTTCCAGCACCATGCGGGTGTTGATGGCCACGTTGGTTTCGCTTACTCCCAGCAGGGCGAGGCTGCCCTCCGGGGCGACGCAGTCGATCATCTGGTTGATGGCGGGGCCGCAGCCGGCGCCGCCTACGCACTCGAAGGCGTGGTCGCACAGGGTTTCGCGGCCGCTGAGCTTTACCTGGTCCACATGCAGCCTGCGGTCGGCAAAGCTGGAGTAGGAGAGAATCTCCTCGTTGATGTCCAGCACGGTGAGCTCCGCGCCGGGGTAGAGCCTGCGCAGCAGCAGCGCCGTGATAAAGCCCACGTTGCCGCCGCCCCACACGGCCAGGCGCTCCCTGCGGCCATGGGCGAAGCGCTCCCAGCGGTCGATGGCGTGCATGCACACGCTGATGAGCTCCAAAAAGGAGCTGACCTCCGGGGGCGTTTTTTCCGGCGCGCGCACCAGGCGGTCCGGCTCGGAAAGCACATATTCCTGCGTGAAGCCGTCGAAGCCGCTGGAGCGGAAGCGGCTGCTGGGCAGGTAGTTCTCGGCGATGAATTCATCGAACTGCGTGGGCAGGTTCGGCACGGGGACCACGAGCTCCCCGGGCTGAAACGCTCCCGTAGGATCATGGATCACCTCGGCGGCGCACTCGTGGATGAGAGCCATGGGCAGCTTCGCCCGAAGCACCTCCGGGGCGCGGTTGCCCTGGTAATAGCGCTGGTCCGCCTTGCACACGGAAAGCCAGCGGGGGCGGATGAGCACTTGCCTGCCGTCGAGCTCCAGCTCCTGGCAGGCGACCTCGAACATGCCCGGCGCGGTGAGGCGGTAGACGACATCAATCATAAGGCGCCGCCCTCCGCCGGGTCAAGGCCCAGCAGTGCCTGCGCCACCTTGAGGTCGTAGGGATAGGTGATTTTGATATTGTGCGTTTCCCCCGTCACCATGGCCACGGGCTCGCCCCGCATCACGAAAATCTTGCAGGCGTCGGTGAGAATCGCGCTTTCCTCCTCGCTGAGCCGCTCCATCAGCGCGCGCAGCTTGCGGGTTCTGAAGCTTTGAGGGGTCTGGCCCTGAAACATCGTTTTGCGCTCGGGAATACCGCTGATCAGCGTGCCCGCGCGGCTTTCGACAATGGTGTCTGTGGCGGGAATCACCGTGTCGCAGGCCCCGTATTTTTGGGCGCTCTCAATATTTTCGCTGATGATCCTGTGGGTGACGAAGGGCCGCACGGCGTCGTGGGTGATTAAAATGTGATCATCCTCCCCGCCGAAAGCTTCTTCCGTATAGCGCAGGGCGTTCCAGAGGGTGTCGTTGCGGGTCTCGCCGCCCTCAATGACCTGCGCCGCGCTGTTTTTCAGGATATCCTTCGTGTGGCTGATCCAGGAGCGCGGCGTGAGCACCGCCACGTGCTCCACCTGGGGATGCACAAGGAATTTTTCTACGGTATGCAGGAGAATCGGCTTGCCGCCCAGGGGCAGGTATTGCTTGGGCATAGCGGAGGAGCCCATACGGCTGCCGATGCCGCCCGCCATAATTGCCGCAATGATCATCGCGATTTTCCTCCTATTTTATCTTCACCATCTTATCGTAAACATCGCAGACCTCGTTCGCCTCGCCCGAAGCGATGATTTTGCCCTTGTCCAGCAGAATGGCCGTGGTGCACAGGCTGCGCACCTGAGAGGTGTTGTGGGACACAAACAGCACCGTGACCCCCCGGTCGAACATCCCCTTGATCTTGGCCTCGCTCTTGGCGCGGAATTTGGCGTCGCCCACAGAGAGCACCTCGTCCACAATCAAGACGTCGGGCTCCACCGCCGTGGCGATGGAAAAGCCCAGACGCGCGCGCATGCCCGAGGAATAGTTTTTCACCGGGGCGTCGATAAAATCCTTCAGCTCGCTGAATGCCAAAATTTCGTCGTAGCGCTCCCGGATATATGCCCGGGAAAAGCCCATGGTGGCGCCATAGAGGAAAATATTCTCCCGGCCGGAGTAATTCATGTCAAAGCCCGCGCCCAGCTCCAGCAGCGGCGCGACCACGCCCTGGATTTCCACGCGGCCCGCGCTGGGCTTCATCACCCCGGCGATGACCTTCAGAAGGGTGCTCTTGCCCGCGCCGTTGAAGCCCAGCACACCCAGGCGCTCGCCCTTTTGCACCTGAAAGGAGACATCCCGCAGGGCCCAGAACTCGGTGTAGTGCAGCTTGCGCTTGAGCAGGCGGATGACGTATTCTTTTAAGTTGTCGATTTTTTCGGAGTTGATGTTGAACATCATGCTGACGTCCTGCACCAGGATGGCGGGTTGGTTCATGAGGATCCCTTTCGCGATTTTTTGTTTGGGACAGCCCTATATATGCAGAATAAACTTATCCTGCTTCTTCCAGAATACCAGGCCGCCGATCAGCAGCAGGGCCAGCGAGAAGCCCAGGGAGTACAGCAGATGCCGTGGGTTGAGCATCACGCCCCGGAGCACGCAGTCGCGGAACATCTCCACAATGCCGTAGAGGGGGTTGGCCATCTGCGCCATTTTCAGCGCCGTGGTGCCCTTCAGGTCGCCCGGGAGATAAAAGATGGGCGTGAAGTAAAACAGCAGCACGCAGAACACGTCGTAGAGATATTCGATGTCTTTAAAAAATACGGAAAGAACGGAAAGAATCAGCCCCACGCCCAGGCACAGCAAAAACAGCACGAGCAGCGGGATGGGCGTGAGCAGAATATGCCAGTTGATCACCGGCGGGTTTTTGCCGATGATAAAATAAAACAGCGTGAAGCCCACCAGCACCAGCAGGGAAATCAGAAAAGTGATAAAGTTGCTGATGACATTCGCCAGGGGATAGATATACTTGGGCACCTTCACCTTTTTGATGACGGACGCGGCGTTGGCGATGGAGCGCATGGCCCGCTTGGTGGACTGGGAATAGAACTCATACAGCAGCCGCCCGCAGAGCAAATAGATGGGGTAGTTGATCATGGCGGGATTATTGCGGCCAAAGATATTCTGAAAAATAAACACCAGCACCAGCGTCGTCAGCAGCGGCTGGAGAAAGGTCCACAAAATACCGAGAGCGGAATCCCGGTACTGGATTTTGATGTTTTTGATCACGATTTCCCGCAGCAGATGGCGGTAAGCGCGGAGCTCTTTGATGAACATGATTTAGCTTCGTCTCCATTTATGGAAATATTTGAGCATCGAATGAAGCTGCACGAGGGCAAGATAGATGTTCTTCTTACTTTCGCGGTTCCAGACATGCTGCACCACAGCCTGGGGGTAATAGAGCGTCTTGCCGTGCCGGCCCAGCTCCCGGGTGAGGTCGCAGTCCTCGAAATAGAGGAAGTAGCGCTCGTCGAAGCCGCCGATTTTTTGGAGGGTCTCCGTGCGGATAAACATAAAACAGCCCGTGGCGTTTTCGATTTCGAAGGGGAGCTCCGGATCTTCATCCAGCATGGCGTATTCCCGCAGCACCTTTTTGGCGCGCGGCCCGCCGCGCAGGCGGCTGGCGGCCAGGTAGCGCAGCGTCGGGCTGCGCTTGCCCAAAATCTGATCCCCGCCGGTTTCGGGGAACACGATACGCGGCGAGAGCATCGTCACGTCTTCGTGCGCGTCCATATACCGCGCCATGGCGGTCACGGCGTCGGAATCCAGCACGATATCGGGGTTGATGATGCAGTGATATTTGCTGTCGAGCTTTTCCAGCACAAGATTGTGCCCCGCGCCAAAGCCGATGTTGCGCGTGAGCGGCAGATGCTCCGCCCAGGGCGCGGCCTCGGCCGCCAGCGCCGGGGTGCCGTCTTTGGAGTGGTTGTCAATGATGTAAAGCCGAAACGGCACATCCCTGACATATTCCTTCAGGGTGCGCAGCGTGGTTTCGATGGTATCGATGTTGTTGTGCGTGACGATACTTCCCGTTACGGTGTAGTCAATCATATGTATTTACTATCCCCCTGTGTTTTCTCGTTTTACTTCCCCCGTTTTCTTTGTTTCTTTCTTTACTTTCGTTTCTTCTTTATTTTTGCTTGATCAGCGCTGCCCCCAATTTCCAGCGCCAGATGATTTTTTGCCGCATTGTCGTTCTGTGCCCCGTCTGCGTGCCGGAATGCCGCCGGTAAAGCAGCAGCGGCTCGTCCAGCCAAAGCACCCCGCCGTGCCGCTCGGCCCGCAGCCCGAGCCACTGGTCGTGCATGGGTATGCCATCCGGAAAGGGCAGAACAAGGGGCAGCAGCTCGCGCCGCAGCGCCATGCAGCAGCCGATGTAGCCGTTGCGAAGATAGTTCCGCCAAAACCCGGGCCTGGAGCCATGCGCCCTCATGAAGGACGGCTCGATAATCTCTAAATTCCCGTTCGTGATTTTCGCGTCGTGGAGCAGGCACAGCGGGCCGTTCGCGCCAGACAGAGCGGTCCGGATTTTCTCCAGCTTATCCGGCAGCCAGAGGTCGTCCTGGTCACTGAGCACAAGAATCTCCCGCCTTGCCCGCGTGAGTAAAAATTCTATATTTTTTGCCGTGCCGCCCTGTCGCGGGCCGGTAAGATATGTTACACGCGGGTCTTGCCGCGCGTAGCGCCGGGCGAGCTCCCCCGTGGCGCTGTGCTCCGGGGGGGAGTCGTCGGAAATCAGCAGCTCGTCGTCTTTTTCCAGCTGGGGCAGAATAGACCCGAGCTGCGCGTCCAGATAGGCCTCGCCGCGGTACGCGGCCAATAATACAGACACCGCAGGCATGTCAGCCCACCCTTTTCATTGTCGGGAACAGCTGCACGTCCCGGATGGTGTGGCTGTCGGTGAGCAGCATAACCAGACGGTCGATGCCGATGCCGACGCCGCCCGTGGGGGGCATGCCGTATTCCAGGGCCATGAGGAAGTCCTCGTCCGTGCGCTGGGCCTCCTCGTCCCCCGCGGCCAGCAAAGCTTCCTGGGCCGCGAAGCGTTCCCGCTGATCAATGGGGTCGTTGAGCTCGGAGTAGGCGTTGGCGAATTCCCGCCCGGTGATGAACAGCTCGAAGCGCTCCACGTGGCCCGGCTGGCCCGGCTTGCGCTTGGTCAGCGGCGAAAGCTCCACCGGGTGATCCAGCACAAAGGTGGGCTGCACAAGCTGGTCCTCCACATATTTCTCAAAGAAGAGATTGAGGATATCCCCCTTGAGATGCCGCTTCGCGACTTCGATGTGGTGCTCCTTCGCCAGGGCTCTGGCCTCCTCGAATGTAAGGGAGCCGAAATCGGCGCCGGTGGCCTCCCGCACGAGCTCCGACATGGAGGCGCGCCGGAAGGGCCGTCCCAGGTCGATCTCTGTGCCCTCGTAGCTGATCTGAAGCGTGCCCAGGGCCGCCCGCGCCACGTGGCGGAAGAGACCCTCGGTGAGATCCATCATGCCGTTGTAGTCTGTATAGGCCTGGTAGATCTCCAGCAGGGTGAACTCCGGGCTGTGGCGGGCGTCCACGCCCTCGTTGCGAAAGACCTTGCCCATTTCGTAAACCCGCTCCATGCCGCCCACGATCAGCCGCTTGAGGTAGAGCTCCAGGGAAATGCGCAGAAAGAGGTCCTCGTCCAGGGCGTTGTGGTGGGTGGTGAAGGGCCGCGCGGCGGCGCCCCCCGCGTTGTGCACCAGCACGGGGGTATCCACCTCATAAAAGTCCCGCTCGTCCAGATAGCGCCGGATCTCCCGGTGGATCACGGCGCGCTTGACAAACGTATCCTGTACCTCGGGGTTCATGATCAGGTCGAGGTATCTGCGGCGGTACCGGGTGTCGGTATCCGTCAGGCCGTGGAATTTCTCCGGCAGGGGCAGCAGGGATTTCGAGAGCAGCCGCAGCTGCGCGGCGTGCACGGAAATCTCCCCCCGGCGGGTGCGGAACACCGTGCCGCGCACCTGGAGGATATCGCCGAGATCCCACTTTTTATATTCCGCGAAGGCCTCCTCGCCCAGATCGTTGACCCGGACATACACCTGCACGCGGCCGGAGCGGTCGCGGATGTCGATGAAATTGGCCTTGCCCATGTCGCGGCGGGTCATCATGCGGCCACAGAGAATCACCTCGGAGCCTTCAAGCGCCTCGAAGCGTTCGGTAATCTCGCTGGCGTGAATGCTTTGCGCCGCCGTGGTGACGAGAAAAGGGTCCCTTCCCGCTTCCCGGAGGGCATCGAGCTTCTCAATGCGTATTTTTCTTAATTGATTGATATCCTGTTGATTGATGTCTTGCTGATTGATGTCTTCCTGCTGTCCGGCGGCTTCCTCAACCGCGTTTTCCAAGGCTTCATTTGCCATAAAAATATCTCCCGTTACTTGGATATGCTTAAAATTTCAAGGACGACCACGCCGTTGGGCACCTCGGCCTCGACCACGTCGCCGGCCTGGTGGCCCAGCAGGGCCTTGCCGATGGGGGATTCGTCCGAAATGCGGTTTTCGTCGGGGTTCGCCTGGGCCTTGCCGATGATCTGAAAGCTGAGCTCCTCTTCAAAGCTGCGGTCATAGACCGTCACATGGGCGCCGATGCCGATGACCTCGGTGCTCAGATCCTCGGTATCGAGAATCCTGGCGTTTTTCAGCTCCTCCTCCAGGCGGGAGATTTTCGACTCCAGAATCGCCTGCTCGTTCATCGCCTCGTCGTATTCGGCGTTTTCCGAAAGGTCGCCGAAGGAGCGGGCCTCCTTGATTTTAGCCGCGATCTCCTCGCGGCCCGTGGTGCGCAGCTGTTCGAGTTCGTCCGTCAGCTTTTTGTAGCCCTCCGCGGTGAGGAAGGTTTGATTGCCTGCCATATTCGGTTAGCATCCTTTCTTGTAGGTAACGCATAAAAACCCATATCCCGGCGAACGTTCGTTTTTGCTCGTCAGAAACAGGAAGCGCTCTTCTAAAATTTCATTTTCCATTGCCCATTTCAGTATACTCTATGCGGGGGGAAAAGTCAAGGGTTGATTTACCCGCGTCCGCTCTCTGTTAAAAACGGCTTCAGCGGCCGGTAGATCATGAGCACGATCACCACGCTCATCATCGCCTTTACGAAGGTGAAGGGGACGTTGAATATCAGCAGCGCCTGCCACAGCTCCCTGGCCGAGGGCAGAATCTCCTGGTACCAGCCCAGAATCACCGGCAGGGGAAGGTTCATGACGCTCACGTAAAGCGGATAAATGAGAAAGAGATTGGAGGGCAGGCTGACCGCGGCCATAGCCGCCGCGCCCAGCAGCGTGGCCAGCACGGCGCCCTTGCGGGTGGAGGCTTTGCGGTAAACCAGACCCGCCACCGTTACAAATGTGGTGCTGAGCAGGAGGTTGGAAAGCTCCCCGATGCCAAAGGTGGACGAATGCAGCAGCCCGATCAGGTTTTTCAGCAGACAAACCAGGACGCCGTAGGGCGTGCCCAGGGTCATGGCGGCCAGCAGGGCGGGCAGGTCCGAAAGATCCAGCTTAAGGAAGTCCGGCGTCAGCGGCGTGCCGAACTGAACGAGGAACAGTACGCTGGAAATCGCGGCGAACAGGGCGGTGAGTACGATGGATTTGAGCGGGAGTCTGGCGGTTGTTTTTGGCATGGTAAGTGTCATTCCTTTCGCTGTGCCGCTGCGCGTCACTTGACGCGAAAGGCACAAAAATTGTATGAAAGTGGATTTGCCTCACGGGGGGCATTGTGGTATAGTGTAGTTGGGTAAGCAGATA
>Ga0099364_10007958_pt1 | contig 15020 bp, 12 predicted proteins | sample TergutTh196P3_FD_73070 | JGI IMG/M metagenome (GOLD analysis project Ga0099364, IMG submission 73070) | Microcerotermes parvus P3 segment gut microbial communities from Pointe-Noire, Republic of the Congo - Th196 P3 | ecosystem: Host-associated > Arthropoda: Insects > Digestive system > Gut ... | reverse complement strand
AAATTATATTTTGGCTCTTAAGCACAGTACGGTGGGGCAATGAGGAGTGCAAATATGAAAAAGCGTATATTAACAGGCGCGGAGTCTTTTGAAAAAATAATCAACGGCAATTACTTCTATGTTGACAAAACTCTGTTTATCAAAGAGTTGCTTGACAGCAGGGGTGAAGTAACCTTGATAACCAGGCCGCGAAGGTTTGGGAAAACGATGAACATGAGCATGCTGGAGCAGTTTTTTGGTCTTGGGATGCCCGATGATAGCCTGACGGCAAGTGAGAGCGCACACGCTCCAGAAGCGCCGTCAAGTGTGAGCAAGACCTTATTCGACGGGCTGAAAATATTGGAGCATGCAGATATTGTCGAAAAGTACATGAACAAGTACCCTGTGATCTTTCTCACGCTGAAAAATGTCGAGGAGAAATCATACGAAAACACTGTTGAGAGTACTATGAACCTGATTTCAGAAATCTATCAGGAAAACATGTATTTGTGCGAAAGCGGTGTGCTTAATGAATTTAAGAAAAAACAGTTTTATAAGTATTGCTCCAAAGAGTCAACGGAAGTAGAGCTAAAATCCTCCCTCAAGTTTTTAACAGAATGCCTGTACACGTATCACAAAAAAAGGGTGATAGTGCTGCTGGACGAGTACGATGCGCCATTGACAAATGCATATATAGAAGGCTTCTACGATGAGATGATAAAATTCATGCGGGGCTTTATGGGGAGCGTATTCAAAACGAATAACAGTTTGGAATTCGGCGTCTTGACCGGGGTGCAGAGGATTTCAAAAGAAGGGTTATTCAGCAGTTTTAACAATCCGAAGGTCTGCGGGGTTATGGACAAAGAGTTTGCTTCCAGCTTTGGCTTTACGGAGGATGAAGTGAGAGGCGCATGCGCTGTTTATGGGCTGGGCGAAACATTCAGTGATGTAAGGAAATGGTATGACGGCTACCGGTTCGGCGGGCGGGACATGTATAACCCCTGGAGCATAACCGGGTATTTGGATAGGAAAGAGTTCGACGAGTATTGGGTCAACACCGGCGGGGTGGCAGTATTCAAGGATATATTTTACAAAGGGGATGCATCGCTGAAAGATAACGTAGCGGGGCTTATTACGGGCGCCCCTGTCATGATGTATATTGAAGATGGGATAACTTATCCCATAGAGCCCTCAAATTCAAACGCATTCTGGAACTTGATGCTGAACGCCGGATATATTAAGCCCTGCAACGGGGCAAAGGGCATCGAATTTGGCGCGGAGCTTGTTAATTTTGAAATAAGAAACATGTTTACCCGCAATGCGAGAGAATGGTTCAAAGATCAGCAGGCGTCAATGTCCAAGGCTATCTCGCTGTTTGTGGACAGCCTGCTCAAAGGAGACGCTGAGGGCGTGAGCCGTATACTTAACGAGGAACTGCTAAATAACCCAAGCTGCCACGATTTCAAAGAGGAGAACAGTTACCATATGTTTATTTACGGTATGCTCCTTGCTCTTTCAGCCGACTATACGGTCTATTCCAACCCCGAATCGGGAAAAGGGCGGTCGGATTGCCTGATAAAGCCAATAGACAAAGAAAAACATGCGGTAGTAATTGAGTTCAAGCACAGAAGCGAAGACGGGAAGGACCTGAGGGAAGAAGCTGTCAAAGGGCTGCGGCAGATAGAAGAAAAAGACTATATACACGCCTTAAGGCGCGAGGGTTATGAGCGGATATATAAATATGGCATTGCCTTCCACAAGAAGAATTGCGAGGCGGCGATGGAAACTGACGACTGCGGCTTGTCTGCCTTAGGATGAAATCATCAGCCGCGCTTTTGGCATGGCCTGTTTTGCCCAAGATATCACAAGACCGGACAATAATTTCTCGCAAATTGGGGATAATGATTCCGGCATGTTTTTCAACCTGACGCCATACGGCAAGTTGATAAGCCCGGCGGAAGCAAAAACGCTCTATAGTAATCTCAAGGGCTACATACCGCAGGAAAGCGACGATACCTATTTTGATGAAAGCATGAACGACTGCAGACCCTTTATCTCGGCAGTTGGCGGCGTATTATAGTACATAAAAGGACGATAAATATCCTGCCGGACAGAATTATTGTTGAGGACAAATGCAATAGTCAGTTCTCCGTAGACTTTACGCAAAAGGCATTAACCGGAGGGTATGGGAAAAATTACGCAGTTTATTAGCAGATACTACCTTGTCTGACTTTGCCTTTCGAAAGACCTGAAATCCTGAAATCCTGAAATCATAAGTAAAAAGTCTTGACGTTTTTGCCGCACTGTGATACCATGTGTTCCGTTGGCGTTTTCGTTGATATCGCGGGGTGGAGCAGTCCGGTAGCTCGTTGGGCTCATAACCCAAAGGTCGGGAGTTCAAATCTCCCCCCCGCAACCAAGGAAAGTCCTTTAACCGCAATGGTTTGGGGGCTTTTCTCTTTTTGCGGAGTAAGTGCATTTTACCCGTTTTGCTAACCAAATGCTAACCAATTAGTTTCCCAATGCGTCTGCTAACCCAACAATCATGCTCTTCTTATTGCGAGGATCGACATGACTATACAGGTTCGCGGTAGTCAGATAGTTGCTGTGACCGAGCCATTCCTGCACTTCTTTCATGGAATACCCCAGAGACAGCAGCAAGGAAGCGCACGAGTGCCTCAAATCTTGGAAGCGGATGTGCTTTAGCTCGTTTTGCCTGAGTATCTTGCCAAATTTGTCCGTCACGTAGTCTGGTTTGATCAAATCACCTAGCTCATTCACGCACACGTAGTCGTCATATTTGTGAATGTGGCAATCTCCGTTGCGTTTACGGTTGTCCCCCTGTCGCTGCTTAACTTTGGCCAGGTAGTCAATCAAAGACTGTTCGAGCGGCAGCACCCTGTAACTGGCTTCGGTCTTTAGCTTGTCCGTTGTGTGGATAGCCATTTTACCGTCTTTCTTTGCCCTGACGGCTTTGTGCTTTACCTTAAGCATACCACCGGATAAATCCAATGCATTCCACCTTAGCCCAAGCACCTCGGATCTGCGCAACCCGAAGTACGCTGCCAAAAATATCGGCACCTCAATCGGCTCGCCTCTTGCGACTGATAGCAAGGATTGCAGCTCTTCGGCTGTGTAAAACTCTCCGTAATACTTTGTGCGTTTTGGTTTGCTTGCATCGTCACAGGGGTTTGCCTTTATCAGCCTATTAGGGGGCTTTACAGCATGCTGCATTGCTGCACGGATGAGTTCGTGATGGTGAAGCACAGAGTTGCTGCTCAGGCCATCCTTCAGCTTGCTGTTGTAGTATTTTTGTATAATATCCGTTGTCACATTAATCAACAACACCTTAGCCTCCTTGAAGTACGGGTATATGTGCTTGTTAAGCATACTCTCATAGGATGTGTAGGTTGGCGGCGACAATCTGCCCTCAGATACCTCCACCCAATCCTTGATAAAGTCACATAAGAGCATCTTTGAGGGTTCTGTCATAGGCGCATCTGAGTATTCAGCTATCAGCTCTGCCATCCGTTTCTCAGCTTTGCGCTTGCCGTTTTTAGTCGGTATCCCTGTTGTTATCCATTTTTGCCGTCGTTTGTCGCTTGCGTCTTTATATTTGAGGATTACGGTGTAGTGTCCGCATCTCTCTACCAAGCTGCCTGTTACGTGCATTTGTCAACCCTCCTTTTCGTTGACAAGCAGCCCATCACTGGTTTTGGAAAGATAGGGTTCGCTAGTGCCGTACATATCGAGATGTTTGCTTTGAGCGAAGTCTATTATGGATTGTTTAATTATTTTGTAGCATTTGCCTATGCGAAAGCTGCATATAGAGCCCTCCTGCAACAGCGTGTATGCAGTGTTCCTGCCGACACCAAGCATCCTCATTAGGTCTTCGGTTGATACAATGTCTGGATAGCCCGCGAACATTACAGAGCCATCAGAGTCGTTAGGCCGACGTATGACACTACTCATAACGTCACCCCCTGCCTGTCGCCGCATAACAGCCAAACAGCATCGGGCTGCACAAAGCCGCTTTTGCAGGAGTGTTTGCGCTTTTCATTTTTAGCATACCTAGTGGCGGCTTTCGGCTGCTCAAACTTTTTTTGCTTGGGAATCCCTGACATCTCCATTTTTGGAGCGGTGTTTCTTCTTTGCATTTCATAGCCCTTCTTTCAAAGGGTGAAAAGAGCATTTTGGCTTGCATACTTAGTTTTTCCACGTGGATACGTGGTTCATTGACTGATGGATAGCTTCATTTTCACCATTTTTGATTTGGGAGTTTTCTCCCATATCTTAGTATGTAAGACTTTTGGCAAAATATGAGCTCTCGATTATAGAAAATTATGAAATTTTCGTAAATTGTGGTCTGCGGAAAAACAACAATCAAACAATCAAACCATCGGCAAGCCAGCGAAGGAATTTTCATGTCGCAATTTGAGGCTTAAAACGAAAAATTCTACCAGTTTCTCAAATAAGCGTAAAGTAGCTCTGATAACACTGCTCTCGATTCTTCTTATACATATCTGTTACTCCCAAAACATTGTATTTTATCGTGTTTATGCGGGTTAAATATACCATATGTTGCGCATTTTGTCCAGCATTTTCAACTGTTTGCGGGTTTTTCCGCAGACACTAATTAGTAAATAAACAACATTATACCGCTGCTAGGTCACGCAATTCCGCCAGCATCTACAATGTTTGCGCGTTGCGTGGCTATTTCATGCGAGCGGTCTGCGCTTCCGCCTTCTTGAGCTTTTTGTACCACTGGTACTTCATGCCAAGCCACTCCGGCACATCAACGCCCTTGCTCGCATGGCTTGCCAGTTCAAAGACCAGCAGCGCCGCCAGTTCGGGCAAAACAATCTTCCATGCCAAGTCAGGAATTGCTATTTTGCTGAGATTGCCAATGCTCCCTTCTATTATTTTTGGGTCATCAGAGTAAACAGCGTCATATGCGACGGCGCCGTCGCTGCCGAGGAAATTACAGAACATATTCTTATCCCTGATAGGCTCCAATAGTTTCACTTCAACCTCGTGGCGCAATACTTCCATAAGATTATCCCTATTTGGGAAAAAAAGCTTATCAAAAATCAGCTCCTCCCTTATGCGCAGATACAGATCGGCCTTAAATTGCAACCTCTTGCATAAGCCTGCGCGGTCATGCGCGGCTTTGCGCAGCTTGGTAATAAGGTCGTCCCTAAACTCTGCGAACATCTTTGCAGGATGGACGAAGCCAAGAAGCTCGGGGTATGCCTCCAGCTCTTTCGATATGGCGTATAGCGCGGTAACGCAGATGCTGGCGCGATCCTCCTCGATGACATCCTTTCTGAATAAATTGCGAATCGTATGGCCGCGATTTATTTGCCCCGCGTGGAAAGCGGTTTCAGCTTGCGTTGCAGAAGAACAATCATCTGAATATTCTATCGGACTTGCCAAAGCGTTTAGGAAGTGCGGGTTTTCAATTACGGCGGCAATCCAATCGGCTGTATGTGGGCGGGATGCGCCCGCCCCGCCCTCGAATGCCTGCCCGAATTTTGCAGAGTCGTCTGTACGGTCGTCATATTTCTTCATTTGTTCTCCAATTCTTTTCTTGATTATTCAAAAGCTTGTCAGCGGCTTCAATCCGGGATTCTGAAGTTCCAATTCTTGTGTTTTTTATCCGTTCCTCACTCCCCAGCCCGTAGAAGCTCGAAGTGCTCGGCTCGGCGGACGTTATACTCACTGCCAAAGTAATTGCTTTTGTTGTCGGCTTCCATGTAGCCAGCGATTAAGTTGAGTTTAAAAACCAAGTGATCTGACAAAAACTCGTCTATTTTCGCAAGTTCGCAAAAACTCTTAATCAGGTAAGCTCCCAACTCAGCAACAAGCCGTTTGTGGTCAACCTGCTCCGACAAATCGGGATACCTCTCCATTTCCCTGGCCATCTCAAGCATCACAGTTGCTGATTTGTAGAAATTCTTTTCAGCAAGCACACCCAGCACAAAGTTATTATAAACTTCCTGCTCGCAGCTAGGAAAGCCATCCTCGTTGGCATAAGTGAACGTAATATTGTCGAACTCCTCGGCCTGCCAGCCCATCATTTCTATATATTCTTCCATTTCAGCCGACTCAGCGGCAAGAGCCCTGTCATGCAAAGCGTCGGCGCGAGTGGGCGCGAACAAGTCCTTGTGTATGTAATTATCGACCATCGGCCTTGGCTTAAATGCGGAGATTGTTTCAACGCTGCCTTTATATGGCATCCTCGCCGGGTAGGATTTGCTGTAGTGGTTCTTTATTGATCATGTTTTTTAGTGAGCGCTGTTTTCAGATGAGTGCCTTAACGCGGCATTTCATCTTTTTACATATTAAAGCCAAAAAACTGGCAACAGTATCCGAAGCTCCTTCGGCGGTGAGGCCGTGGGTTCTACGGTACGCCGGCCTCTTACGGCACTCCTATTCGCTGCGGAAGCCGCCGTACACTATCCGGGTTCCCATAGACTTTTCGCTGCATGCAAAGGCTTCCTTGGTGGCCATTAGCGGCAGCCCCGCCCGCTTCAAGACGGGTATGCATTAAGGATATATCTGCTTTGCTTCAATATGCACTGGATTTCCAAGGGGCGCTATGCGCCACTCCAGCAGGAAAGCAGATGCCCCATTACATCAGCTTTTACATGATTCCCATGCTGATAAGATTATTCTTGCACTTAAGCCTCTGCACCTCTACGTTGTGCAGCGCGAGGAACTTCTTGTACCTTACAATGCATTTGTCCCTGTCAATGCTCCTCAAGTCATCGCCGACGTTCATAATAAGGAACGCGCTGTACATATCCCGCTGGACTTTGTCGCCATTGATATTATTCCATCGCTGGCAGAGCTTTTTCTTTGTGTAGCTTTCGTCAAAATGATTGTACTGGCTTGCCTTCACGGCATACGTGTCAATAAAGTTCAGCTGGGTCTTTTGGAATCTGAGCTTGTTGTCGAGGATTCTCAGGAGGGCTGACGGCCCCTTAAGCGCGATGCTTTTCCTAAATAACATTGTTGTTCCCACGGCGCACCTCTGGAGCCCTTCAAACGACATTTTCTCAACGTAGACTTTGTCGCCGATGCCAAGTATTTCGTTGCTGAGTTCGTGATGCTGCTGCCTACGCACTGCCGCCTGCTTGCGGAATAGCTCGTGAAGCTCTTGCTCCAGTCGCAGATACCGTTTCGATTTTTGCCATACCATTCTCTCTTGACCTTGTTTTTTTACGCTGCCGTCGGGATTATAGTTATCGGGGTTGGTTGCCCTGCGGCTGCGTTCCATTACTCCCTGCATGCTCTGTATCTGTGCGTCAAAGTGCTGAACCCTGTCAGCCAGTTCCAGAAGCTTTACATCCGACTCCCCGGAAATCGCTATGGTTTGAGTGCCGATATCCAAGCCTACGTCGCCATGCCCAAGACGCCGTGTCAGTTCCCCGGTCTCCTTGCTTATCTTGGGAGGGGGGCAGCCCTTGAATACAATATGCAGGTAGTATTGCGTTTTACCCCTGATCTGCTTCCGGACAATTCGGCAGAAGGCGATTTCGTTTTCCATGGCCGACGTCTCGTAAGGGTTGCAATGGTCGATGATTGCCGGGATTTTTAGCTTGCCCCAGACAAAGTTTCCGTCTTTGTATCTTATGCCGGTTTCATTTGCTTTGGATTCAAGCGATTTTATGGACCCGTGCTTTTTATAATGTATGCTTTTCCCTTTGCCGAAGACCAAGTCCGTGAAGGCTGTAAAGAGCCTTGTAGCGAGTTTCTGGGCGGTTTGGCTGTCGATATGCTTCTTGTGACGCTTCCGCATTTCAATTATTTCTGTTTGGAAGGCGTTCTCGTTAATCCCAAATCGAACACGGATTTCCCTTAGACTATCAATTACGATTTTCCTGTCATCCGCAGCACAGCCTTCAAGCTGCACCATAAGTAGGCGGTATTCCAGCGTCTTTGTCATTTCCACATACCTGCGCCATGTTGCCGCCAGCAGCTCGTTGTACAGCTGCCTTGCTGCCTCAAATCGTTTTTCGAGAATGTCTTTTTGGTAAGGCTGCGCATCGAGAAAGACTTCCATCGTGAATCTTGGACTGTTGGCTCTGGGCATGGTTTGTAATTCCTTTTCTGTTTCGTGATATTTGTATGCTCAGGTGGCCTTATTTACCAGTTGCTAACGCTAATATACCACACACCGAGACCATTGTCAAGCATTATATTACCTCTTGCTAAATCTTTTTTACTTCACGCTTGTGCTTTTAGGTTTAGCATGATATAATGGCACGACTATAAACGTTGGGTGGTGCATTATGTCTGTTCACTGTCGTTTGTCCTCTATACTTGGCGCGAAGCGCATAAAGATGGCTGATCTCGTGCGAATGACCGGCGTGTCCAAAACTACTATCAATGCGATGTATCATGACAAGGTGCAAAAGATTGACTATGGCGTGATTAACAGGATTTGCAAAGCCTTGGAATGCGATGTCTATGATCTGATTCAGTATGTGCCAGATGCTGCTGATGGCTCGGTTGATGCTTAGGGCTTAGGTGAGGGATTCGTGTATGCACAGCTGAATGGGATCTTATGCGGTTTAGTTGCGCCAAATTATAAAAGCGCCCCTATTCTGAGAATACCAAAGGCAGGCATCTTTTTTCACTTTGCCTGCACCCTAACATCCAACGATAGGCGCGCCTTGAGTGGTTTCCATGCTGATTAATACACATGAGATAACCGATAACATCCACTATGCCGGAATCGGTTGAAATTTGACCTCGGCATAGCTTACCAAGTATTCTGTTTTCAAGGTGCAGGGGCAACTGATGACTCCGGGTTAACCTAGCTGACGCATGCCGTTCGCAGCCGGGGCCGGCTGATTTCCTGGCAGCGTACAAGTTCGCATGTAACCGTTCAGGCTCTCAGCGGGTAAGTTGGCGTAAGGCGTAAATTTATGTAAAATACTAAATGGCCGCGATTTCCCTTGCTTTACTCAGCATATGCGAAGAGGCTGCTCAACGCTTCCCTTGCTGATGAGAGCTGGGATTTTAGGGCTTTGATTGCGTTGAGGTGGGAAAGGTATCTTTTTGCAATTGCCTGCTGCTCCGCTAATGGAGGGCATGGGATCGCCATTGCCCTTAGCGCGGTCAGGTTGACGGTCGGCAGCCTTGTTCCAAAAGAAATGCTCTCCAGTGCTTTTCGGCCCCGCTCGCTCTCAAAATACGCGGCTACGTACAGGGGGTTTATCCTTGATTTTTCAAGCTTAATAATAAAGAGGTTTTCTGCGGCAAGGATGGTGCTTGAGATTGAATCGCCAACGACTGCAACTTTGGGAGGTGCCCCGTACTTCCCCAAAAGCAGGTCTCCGTGCTCGATGCAATGCTTTCTTTGGCTCGGCTCCAACGATTCCAGAAAAGGCAGATCATCTCTGATAATCCCATCTTGAATGTCGCCAAGCATTATGTACTGATACCCGGTAGGTTCGCTTGCCGTCAAAAGATTGATCTCAGACGCAGGAAGCCGCGATCCGCGTGTAATGCTTGTGATAACATCAGCAAACATTACGCCATTTCTGATGTTATCCGGTTTTGTGAGCAGTTTTCCCGGCGCGATGATATAATTTGTTTCGGCAAACATATCCAGCGCAAATGCGCGGCTTATCTCACTGTCTACGCGGGTGGCTTCAACGATGGATCGGATATGCTCGTCGTTGACCTCGTTGTGCCTGCGCCCCCGCTTGCATATGCCTGTCGCATCGACCAGCCTAATGCTTTTGTTGCCTTTGCTTATAACGACTAGGGCCGTCGGTATTGTCGCATCTGAGTCCTTTTTCTTCGGCAGGTCAATCACCGTTTCAATGAGGCCGTTTTCAACGAAATGCTTACGGTATTTTCTGTCAGCATCGTTTATGCATGCCCCCTGAGTCATGACCACAGCCGCTTTTCCGTCATCGGTGATGCTCTCCGCAATAAGATGTATGATTTGCCAGCTGGGTGAGCCATGGCTTGATCCCGGAGATTTTACTACGCCTATCTTATGTGCAAAATCAGCAGCGCTATCTGACGTAAATGTGGTTTCTGAAAACATCTTGGCGAACTTCTGCTCTTGGTCCCAATATGGGTATTCCCTCCGGTTGATGATGGTCACTTTCAACCCGAGGAGCACGGCGCAAACCGTTGCCGCCGCTGCCTGCGAGCCGTCACTGCCCGTCAAAAAATACTCTGCCGGCTTGCACGTCCTAACGGCCTCATCGAAAAACATGCTGCCATTTACGCCAAAACAGGCAACGCTGTCTGAATCCTCAATGTCTAAGAGGGTTAGCGCCAAGGCATGTACCGGTCTTTGGGGCGCAAATGGCATGTCGCCGCCCGGCGGGTTTGGGGCTGTTAGGAAATCCATTATGGCGTCAATGCTATGTGCTTCATAGACGTCTCGGCACAATCCCCATATTCCGGTCAATGTTTCGCCCAAAATGGCGCTCAGCGACTCGTTATCATTTTCTATATGCTTAATCACATAATCCAGCAGCGGCATCGCGTCAGGGGATAATTGCTTGGCCTTGTACATCGCGTATGCGTATCCCTTTGCGGCGTCATGCAGTTCAGATGGCTCCACATGGCTGCGGATGCCTACGATGAGCTTGTCAGCGAAACTTTGGATCGAGGTTTTAATATTTGATTGCTTCATCTAGTTTTCTCCGTTTTTGAGGCTGATTACCAAGCTGCTGCCATTATACCACACTCGCGCAGGGATGTCGATAACCCTTGCAGGTATTTCGGGATTTATTTTGAACGGCAACCTGAAAAGGCATTTTCTGCCCATTCAGCAGTCGGCAGCAACTTGGCAGTTGGCAATGCGCGCACACGTCAGGGCAGCAGCCATGCAGTAAGCATTCCGAAAGAATACCGGTTTGACGATGACAACGTTTATAGCAAAGCAGATTCTGCTGTCACCCTGATTGATTTGGCGCAAGTGTTGGCTTGCTGTCGAAACTAGGCCTAAGTCTCTAGCAATCACCTATATTTACGCAAACCACTACGGCTTGTCCGCTTTAGCTCTTAACTCTCGCATCCTTGAATAGGTTAAAATGATGGTAGTAGTCAAGCCGGACGACACCGCTCCCTTCCCAGTCCCGATTCTTGAGTATGACCAACTCCACTTTGCGCGGATTGCTCCTCTTTGCGGCAGCTAGATCAAAATCTTTATTATCTGACCCTTCGAGCTGCATTCCAATGAGCACATCGGAGCTGTATTCAATGATGCCTGATTCCTTAAAGGATTCCATAGCAAATACTTCCTTGTATGCATGCCTGCTAATGCTGGATATGACTATAACCGGTATGGCGAAGTCCCTAGCAATCTGCCTTAGCTCAAGCACGACTTTATCGACTTTCTGCTTGTCGGTGCTGTGCCTTTCGCGCATGGCAAGCACCTGTAGGTAATCAACAATCACAACCGGATGCTTGCCAATGAGGTTAATGTGATCTTCCACGGATTTCCGAACACTGGCGATGGTGTCGCTGGCAGAGTGTTCATGAATGTTTATGTTGCCTGCATATGCTCCATAATCTTCGATTGCGGTGTCGATGACTCTGCGCTCAAGCTCCGTAAAGGTTGGATATCCGACGAGTTTCTTTGCGGATTTTGCGTTATCCCGCGCACTGAGGCCCTCGCGCTCTGCGCACATGGCAGCATGACGGCTGATGCTTTTTTTGATCAGCTCATGCCTCGACTGCTCAACTGAATGGAAGATAACGGTTGTGCCGCTCATTGCGATATTATCAGCAACATTCAAGCCAAGAGATGTTTTTCCCACGGAACTAATCCCCCCGACGATGCAAAGCCCTGTTTCTAAGCCGCCACCGATAGCATCGTCTAGGCCGTGGAACCCCGTGGAAGTGCAGCCCAGTCCGCCGCCTGCGTCGGCACCGCTTTTCAGCGACTCGGCAATACCGGGCAAGCAGTAACCTGCATTGGTTTGCTTATGGGCATCCAGCCCTGCTTGATGCGGCGCTGTCCCTGCTCCAGAGCTTTGCGGGGCTGATCCGCCGCCCTGTTCCGCCTCCGTGAATGCTGCATTTCTGGACGGGTTCTCAGTGTCGCAGCTGTGCTGTGCGCCGGTGTTTGCTTGCTTCGGTGTTTTTGTATGCATATTTTTGACCCTTTCGTTATGTGTTTTATTTTTGGGGCTGGCTTCCAAGGTAATGCCATTATAACACAAAACAAGAGGTATGTCAAGGAGGATGCCAATATCCCATCATATTTTTTGTTGAATTCGCCTCAGCGGCAATGTCAACGCAGCTTTGCTGGCCAGCCACTTAGCCTTTACCGCCAACAGCTCCATGACAAAAGCGGAAGACCTCTTTCTGCTCCAGCCGTTCCTGCGCGGCAGTATTGTTGACGGTTGTTGCGGCTATGTACCCTCAGGCGCGTCAGAATGCGCTGTAGGCCATCATACGCATTTGGCGTGGAGTTTGGGGGCGCTTGTTTGCGGATGTGGATGTATGCCCCGTGTGGTGCGCAGGTGGCGGCTTTTCGATGGCTGCGCCAGCCGCGCACGAATCTACCCAAAACTTCCGGCATCACCCTTCGCGTGCGGCTGTTGCCATGTCTGCCTTAGCCGTTGTTGTGCCTGGGCCGTTCCAGCCAAGCGAACCACTCCGTATGCGGTGCTTTGCGGGTATCTGGAATGGTTGCCGATGGCATTGTACAGCTTTCCGGGGAAATCGTCGATGGCGTTCTGCTTGCTCCTTGCGAGGCGTAGGTGGCGGCCAGTCTGTTTATAGCTCTTTGGATGATGTGTGTGCATATTGACTGCGACCTGCGGTATAATGCAAGTTGCCGCCCTATGGCATTGTACCTATTGACCGCATTTTCGATATAGCGATTATTAGCATCCTATGTCGAAATGCAAATTGGCCATTCTTCGGCAAAGCGCTGGTTGCCTTTATCGGCAGTATGCCAATAAGACGCACCTTTATACCGAATCCCACTGGTTGGCTTGGGTGCTTGTTTCTAGCTGCCTCCTCGGTGGCGGCCTATTCAGCCGGATTGCCCACTGGCTGGGTAGTGGGGCTGTATGCCGTCCTGCGGCATTCTGGGTCGGCTGTGGGGCTTGCGGGCAGATGGCTGCCGATTGATTGTCAGTGGTTGCCGATTACGTGATGGTTTTGGCTATTTCCGGTCTTCGGCAGTTGTCGGCACTATGGCCATTCCCGGTTTTTGATTTCTGGTCTCTGCCTGCTTGGTATGCATATGCTGGCGGCAGGGTGTTTTGGCAGCTGGTGGATATATTTGAACCAGGCTTGCCAACCGGTTGCTTCTTGCAGGCTGACCAATTGCCGCCCTGGCTAATCTGCCAACCGGGCGAAATTGCCGATGGCGGTTTCCCTACCTCTGAGCCGCAGCATCTGATTAAGGCCCTGATGTCAATATCTGCACGGTCTGTCGATTTGCCGTTTCCGTCAATGATGCTAATCAGCATTATTTGCCGCGCACATACCTTGAGCACACCGCACAGCCTACCGCTGCCAATTAAGACCTACTGCTTATTCCCGCCTTAGCTGGTTTGCGCAGCGCCGATAGGCGCGGAGCACCGACGGACACGCCGCATTCAGGTGAATTCTGTCTGCATAATATCTGCCGCATTGGATTTTCCTGCCTCTTGGCAGCAACGTCCGATTCTGGGTTTAAGACCATTATCTGCACGGCCTGCCGATTAACCGTTTTCAGCCACACATAGCCAATCAGCCGCTTCCAGCTATATGCCAATTAGCCTTTTTCCATCCTGCACAAACTTGAGCATTCTGAGCACCTATTGCTATCTGTAGGACATAACACTTCTTCCCAACGGGCAAAAGACGGATGGGCACACAGAATTCGTGCGCATGTAATCTGGTTTCATCAGATATCGTCGGATGCCGGTTTATTGGCAGATTTAGCCGTTTTATCAGCATGACAACCACCAGTGTCAGATGAAACTGCTCTTTGTCAGCACGTTCTTTTTTTTGAGGATTCTGCTGAAAGGGGTATAAAACCATTGACAAGCTTCTTATCGCAATATAGTTTTGTTAACTTTTAATAGTATTAAAAGTTTTAGCGATGCCGAGAGCCTTCAAAGCCTTGTGCCGCAATGGCTTGAAAATTGCATTACTGTGAGATTTGGAGGCAATTCCGGCGAGAATGGAAGGATATTATGGCTAAAACTGGTGATGGTTTTTTCTTTGCGCGAAAACCAGTTGCGGCGAGAATGGTAGGCTATATTTTCAGTGACCAACTGTTGAGAACATATATCACGTTCAATTTCATATAGTGGTATGGCTTAAGCTCACTAGCTTCCTGCGATGTAATTTTGGCCTTTTCCGGCGTTAAGTAGGACCAGCTTACGTAGCTGAGGCTGTTTAAAGCATCCTCAAATGGCTTCTTAATTCTTCGGATGACGTGATAGTCGCTATCCATAACCACGTCAAGGCTCGGGATTGTCTGGCTGCACGCTTCCAGCAGCTTTTTGACGCTGATGACCTGCTCGGGGTTTCCGCCGTTTTTACCCCCTTTATTACGGTTGATATTGTAGTGCAGCGTGAGCTTATAGCCAAGGATATAAGTGCTTGGATTGCTTTCGTCAACCGTGAGAAGCGCTTTCGGAAACGGCATTATGTACGCATTAACAAGGTAATTAACAAAGCTTCGCGAGAATTCTATCGAAATGACTCTGTTTCTGATGCGCCATGATGAGATGATATTGACATCACTATAGCTTTTTGTTTTCTTATTTTTCCCTTCGTCCCAGCTCATGCTGCATGACTCAAGAACACTTAGGTCTCTCTTAACCGTCTGAAGCATTTTGTCCGTTGAGGATTTCGTGAGGGGTTTGCCGCAGTCCTGCATGAGCTCTTCAAGATGGAACTGCACCCACGTTTTGACGTTCTCTTTGCCACCGTTCTCGCTGCTTTTTTTGCCTTTGGTCTTGTTTCTGTCTTTGATCATGCTATTGTCGCTGGTAAGGTAGATGATTGCCACGTTAAGCAGCTTTTTGGTGCTTGTCTGTATGGCGGTCTCC
>Ga0099364_10007957_pt1 | contig 15020 bp, 6 predicted proteins | sample TergutTh196P3_FD_73070 | JGI IMG/M metagenome (GOLD analysis project Ga0099364, IMG submission 73070) | Microcerotermes parvus P3 segment gut microbial communities from Pointe-Noire, Republic of the Congo - Th196 P3 | ecosystem: Host-associated > Arthropoda: Insects > Digestive system > Gut ... | reverse complement strand
GGATTTTTTTGGAAAAGATTGCGAGCTTTCAAGTGGACCATAATAAAATTGATGTGGGGGTGTATATATCGCGGATTGACGGCGATATTTATACTTATGACATACGTATGGTGAAACCTAATTCGGGAGAATATCCCTCTCCTGCGGCATTACATTCGATAGAGCATCTGTTTGCGACATACGCACGCAATCATATGTTCGGCGAAAGTGTGATTTATATAGGGCCTATGGGATGCCGTACAGGGTTTTATCTTTTAACACGGAATTTGTCCGATGAAAACGCATTAATTTTAATTAAAGATTCGATGGAGTATATATCAAAATTTGAGGGGGAACTTCCGGGGAATACTGCTGTTGAATGTGGGAATTATCAAGAACATGATTTAAAATCGGGAAAAGAAGCTATTGTAAAATTATTGGAAATATTACAAAATTACACCGCAGATATGCTTAGTTATCCTGCATAAAATACGCAGATATGCTTAGTTATCCTGCATAAAATACGCAGGCACGTTTAGCTGTCCTGCATAAAATACGCAGGCACGTTCAGCTGTCTTGCATAAAGAACATACTATAATATTTATAAAATTTAGTTATATGCAACAAACATTTCATATAACTAAATTTTTTTTGTTTTTTTGCTTGCAAAATTTATTAATTATATGTATAATAATAAATGAATGTTACCGTTTTGTAATATTTGTAACAAAATTGATAATTATACAACTTTACAATAAACAAATAAAAAACCCCAAAATATTTATTATTTGTTATTTTTTATTTATTATTTCCGACTTGTTCGGGAAAGGGGGGACGAATTGTTTAACAATTCTAAAAAGAACTCCACCGATAAAACGCAAACAAAAATCAACCGTATACGCGGAGCAAATGTTGAATATGACCTAAAGCCTTTAAAAATGCTTTATGATTTTATTTATAGATATATATATCAACTTTCATTAAATGCAGGACATCAAGCTGTTTATTTAGCGAAACGCGGAATTTTCAGCACAGGAAGATTTATCAAAAAAACAACAAAAACACCTTTGACAATCACTAAATTTCATATTGACAGAATGGCTGTTGCGATTAAACACAAACACGATGCCTTAATACATCCTATTGAAAAATTTGCATACGGTATAAGACTTATTCGTAAAAACATAAAAAGATATGAAAAAATGGGTTATAAATCAAAACCCGAAGCATTTATTGTAACTTTATTCCTTGGGATAAAAAACAACGGACGGATTTTACGTAAAAGCTTTTGTACATTTTTAAATTATCTTATGCCGACTGCATCAGCAATAGCATTTATAATACTTATACAATACACAACAAATTTGAATTATGCGGTAAGAGTTGATTATAACGGTAATTATATCGGTTATGTCGAAAATGAAATGATATATGAATCGGCGTCTCAAAAATTAAAACAACGCCTTGTTTTTGTTGATGAAGATATGGAAATCCAAAATGGCGATGAGCAAATAATCGATTCAAGGGCAAATTTTCAATTAGACATTGTCAACGCTTCAAATATCCAAGAAGACAATCAGCTTGTTAACTCAATGATAAGTGTTTCAAATCAAGAATTTATCGAAGCTTATGGGCTTTATATTGAAAATGAATTTTATGGTGCAGTTACAAATAAAGATATTATAAACACAACTTTGGATGGAATAATTTTAGAAAAAATTAAAAGACAAAAGAATACAGAAGTTGATTTTGCCGAAAAAATTGAAATTGTACAAGGATTGTTTTTACATAAAAACATAGTAGAAACGCCTTATATTATAAATTTGTTAAATTCGAATATAGAAGAAGAGGAATCATATATCATAAAAAAAGGCGATACTCAAGCAAGTATCGCAAAGAAATTTTCAATTTCACAATCTGCGTTGTCAAAAATAAATCCAAAATTAGAAAACATACAAGCAGGGAAGAAAATTATAATTTCAAAAGCCCAACCGTTTTTGACGATAAAAACCGTTAAAACCATGAATTACACAGAAAACATACCATACAAAAAAACCGAAATTAAAGATACATCTATATTAAGAGGCGATACAAGAGTATCACAAAAAGGAAGAGTCGGAAAACGAAGAATAAAAGCAAAAGTTGAGTACATTAATGATGTAGAAGAAAACAGAACGATTTTATCATCATCTACATTAAGAAAACCTGTAGAAGAAAAAATTATTGTAGGCACAAGGTCGCGTGATATAAATGTAAAACTACCGGTTACAAAAGGCAGCGGCTCGTTATCGGGAATAAATTTCATGTGGCCTACACGGGGTGGATATATATCACAAGGTTATCGCCGAGGTCATGCGGCTATTGACGTTCCGCGTCCTGCGGGAACTCCTATATATGCGGCGGCAAAAGGAGTAGTGAAAATGTCAACAACATATGGCGGTTACGGAAGATGTTTAGTTATCGACCATGGTAATGGCGTTTTAACACGATATGCCCATTGCAATGCGATTTTTGTAAGCCCCGGAGAAACTGTCGAAAAAGGACAGCATATAGCAGGAGTAGGGAACACAGGGCGTTCATACGGCAATCACTTACATTTTGAAATCATATCAAACGGAACACAAGTAAACCCTTTAAATCATGTAAAGAAACCATAAAAACAAACTTTTTATCGTCTTCTATTTGCCAATGCAATCAATCTTAATAATTGTAATATTGCTGTAATAAAAGCGGCTACATATGTTAAAGCGGCGGCAGTTAAGACTTTTCTTGCACCGGATAATTCTTCTTTTATCAATAAATTATCATTTTGCAATGTTTTCATTGCTCTTGCACTTGCGTTAAATTCTACCGGTAATGTTATAAGCTGGAAGAATATTATCAAACAAAAAAGGACAATACCGATGTCAATTAAATATTTATGTGACATTATCATTCCCAACATAAATAAAAACATAGAGAGATAAGAAGCGATATTTGTTGTAGGAACAACGGCAGAGCGTATTTTCATGGGGGTATATAGCTTTGCATATTGTATAGCATGACCTACTTCATGAGCGGCAACTCCTATTGCGGCGACTGATTTTGAAGAATGAACACTGTCGGACAATCGCACAACATTAGTTCTCGGGTCAAAATGGTCGGTTAATTCACCGCGTATATGCTCGACTTTCACGTCATACAAACCGTTTTTGTCCAAAATATCTCTTGCAATTTGTGCACCTGTGTATCCTTTTGAGTTATTAATTTTAGAATATTTTCTAAAAGAAGATTTTACCATAAACTGTGCCCACAAAGAAATTACAAGTGAAAGTATAATAAGAAAAATTTGGGTTTCGTCCAAACCATAAAACATAAATGCTCCCATAAGATAAATCTCCTTTTTGTTTTTTTCGCTTGTGCCGCGAAGTGGCATTTACTTTTTGTAAAAGTAAGCAAAATATTTTTTTCGCTTGTGCCGCGAAGAGGCACTTATTTTTTACAAAAGTAAGCAAAATCTTTTTACTTGTGTCGCAAAGTGACACTTTCTTAACCGCTGTCTTCAGCGGAGAAGTTTGTTTGTCGCTCATGCCGCGACGGGCACTTACTTTGTAACGATACAAAGTAAGCAAAAATCGTTTAGGGGAACAAATCCCCTAAAAACCCCAGAGGCTGACACCAAGACAGTCTATTAATCGTCGTTTGCTCTCGGTTGGTAAAATTTCTGTATTTTCTTTGCTTTTTCGCACCGGTGTTGAAACGCAACGACGATATAGAGTTTGTACTCCTCATGTTCCAATAATTGTTAATTGTTCATCGTTTTATGCCATTAATGTAGTCTTTCGCCGCCATTTGTTTTGAGTTTTCCGGTTGCAACTTTGTTATTTCTATGGCGTTATTTTTGCATGGGATTATTAGTCTTTTGTTGTATATTACAAGTTCGCCTGTTTCACCTATTTTTTCCGATATATCTGTAACTATTCTTGAATTGTATAATTTCAGCTTTTTGTTTTTCCATATCATATATGCACAAGGATATGGAGAAAGACCACAAATTAATTTGTGGACAGTTTTAGCGTCGTCATTGAAGTTGAGTAAACACATATCTTTTGTGATTTTCGGAGCATATGTCGCCGCGGTTTCGTCTTGTTTTGTTGGAGTAATTTCGTTTTTTTCCAGTTTATCCAATGTTTCAAGCAGTAATTTTGCACCCATAACTTGCAATTTTTCAAATAATTCGCCGCAAGTTTCGTCATCATCTATTTTTGTTTTGGCTTGCAAGAGAATATCACCGCAGTCCAAACCTTCATTCATTAACATAGTGGTGATTCCGCCGTACATATCGCCGTTTATTATATTCCATTGTATAGGCGCCGCACCGCGATATTTCGGCAGTAATGAACCGTGCACATTAACACAGCCGTATTTTGGAATATCCAACACTTGACAGGATAATAATTTACCATAAGCAACTACAACTATAACATCGGGGTCATAATTTTTCAATATATCAATTTCAGTTTTTAAAGTATCCGGTTGGAAAACAGGCAATCCCATGTCGAAAGCGGCAAGCTTAACCGCAGGGGGGACAAGTTTGTATCCCCGTCCTGCGGGTTTATCCGGTTGAGTATAAACGGCGAGAATATTATGCTTTGAATTGTGTAATTCTTGCAAGCTTTCTACCGCAAAATCAGGTGTTCCCATAAAAATAATGTTCATTTTTTAACCGTTTCTGTTATTTTCGCTCATGCCGTGAATGGCATCTAACTTTTTATAAAAAGTTAATAAAATCTTTTTAACCGCTGGCTTCAGTAGAGAAGTTTGTTTGTCGCTCATGCCGAGAAATGGCATTTTCTTAACCGCTGGATTCAGCGGAAAAGTTTGTTTGTCGCTCATGCCGCGACGGAATCCTTGCGAAGGGGAACGCACTTACTTTGTAACGATACAAAGTAAGCAAAAATCGTTTAGGCGTTCCCCCTAAAAACCCCCTAAGCTGACACCAAGGTTGTTTATTAATCGTCGTTTGCTCTCGATTGGTTAGTTTTCCGTATTTCCTTCGCTTTTTCGCACCGTTGTACAAACGCAACGACGATATGATGTTTGTACTCCTCATATTTCCACAACTGTCACTTGTTATATGGCGGGCGGCAAATTGCCGCCCCTACAATATTATATGGCGGGCGGCAAATTGCCGCCCTTACAATCCTATTATATCGTCTAAAATCTACAATCTACAATCTAATTTTTGTTGATATGCAAATTATGTTTTATCCACAAAAATTTCGTGTCAACAAAAATTGTCTAATTTTGGGGGGATTTTTTACTTTAGTAAAAAATAGGGGTTGACCGTCCTACAAAATAATTGTTAATCGTTCATCGTTAATTGTTCATCATCAATTATTTATAATTTATTATCTGTTATTTATTATTTATTATTTGTCATTTAACGCCGCAATCCCCGGCAACTCTAATCCTTCTAAAAATTCCAAAGATGCGCCGCCGCCTGTTGAGATGTGGGTCATTTTATCGGCGAATCCGAGTTTTTCTATTGCCGCGGCACTGTCGCCGCCGCCTATTATTGATACTGCTCCTGATTCTGCTACTGCTGTGGCTACTGCTTTTGTGCCGCTTGCGAAATTATCCCATTCGCTTACACCCATAGGGCCGTTCCAAATTACAGTTTTTCCGCGTTTGATTGCTTTGGCAAACAATTCTTCAGTACGAGGACCTATATCCAATCCCATAAAATCATCGGGAATATTATCCGAGAAAGTAGTTTCACACTTGCAATCGGGTTTATATTCATCACCTACACGATTATCTATGGGAATTAAAATTACAACATTTTTTGCATCTGCTTTGGCGGATAATTCCTTTGCAAGTTCGATTTTATCATCTTCACATAAAGAATTGCCGATATGAAAACCTCTTGATTTCATAAAAGTATATGCCATACCTCCGCCGATAATTAATGTGTCCACTTTTTCTATTAGATTTTCGATAACACCGATTTTATCGGAAACCTTTGCTCCGCCCAAAATTGCAATAAAAGGACGCTCGGGATTTTGAAGCGCTTTTCCCATCACAGAAATTTCCTTTTTAATCAAGTATCCGCATACTGCAGGGAGTAATTTCGCAACTCCGGTAGTAGAAGCGTGTGCTCTGTGGGATGTGCCGAAAGCATCGTTTACATAAATATCAGCCAGGGATGCTAATTCTTTACAAAAATTTTCGTCGTTTTTTTCTTCTTCTTTGTGATAACGGACATTTTCCAGTAACATAATTTGCCCCGGTTTTAATTCGGCGGCTTTTGCTTTTGCATCAACTCCGATAACATCTTTTGCCATTAAAACGTCTTTGTTTAATAATTCGGACAACCGTTTTGCGATAGGTGTAAGTGAAAATTCGGGTTTAAATTCACCTTTCGGACGTCCTAAATGAGAACAAGCGACAACTGCCGCATTGTTGTCTAAAAGATATTTTAATGTGGGGATAGATTCTTTAATGCGTTTATCGTCTGTGATTACACCGTTATCTAAGGGTACGTTAAAATCACAGCGGATAAGACACTTTTTCCCCGCAACATCAATATCTTCGACAGATTTTTTATTATAAGAAATCATTCTTATATCATCCTTTCCTGGAAAGTTTTTTGTTTTTATTTGTCGTTCTTTGAATCGAATGAATCTAAAACTACACCTTCTACATTTGCCATTGCAGTAACGTAATCATAAATTTTTTTCAATTCTTGTAATGTTTCATCACTAAGGTTAGTTTCTTTTCTGCTTTTAATAAAATTTGCAAATCCTGCTAATATCACTTTAGTTTCATAAGCCATTATTTCCACCACCTTTTCCAGACAAGCTGGAAATAATAAATAATAAAGAAAAAATAAAAAATTTGAGTATACACATACCCATATATGGGGGGTATACAGATAATAAAAAAATTCGAGTATACACACTCACTTGCAATGAAAAAAATTCGAGTATACACACCCACCAACGGCGGGTGTGTATACATACAAATACTAATTATTGGGTTCGTGTGCTTTTTGTAAGTTTACTAATAAATTATATTTTTCTTGTGCGTCTTTTTCTGCTTTTGCGAAGAGTGCTTTTGCACGTTCCGGATTTTGACGTTCTAACGCGCTGTAACGCACTTCTGAACTTAAAAATTCTGCAAATGATTCTGACGGAGCTTTTGAATCGAGTTGGAAAGGATTTTTGCCTTGTGCTTTTAAACGAGGGTCAAATCTGAAATTGTGCCAGTAACCTGCTTTAATAGCACGTCTTTGTTCTTCTTGCATATTTGCCATGCCGCCTTTAATCCCGTGGTTTATACAAGGAGCATATGAGATAACACAAGAAGGACCGTTGTAACTTTCCGCTTCCAAGAATGCTTTCAAACATTGATTGCGGTCTGCACCTTGAGCAACTTGTGCTACATAAACATAACCATAACTTATCAACATTTGTGCTAAGTCTTTTTTCGCGATACCTTTACCTGCCGCCGCGAATTGTGCAATCGCGCCTGTTGGTGTAGCTTTTGATGCTTGACCGCCTGTGTTGGAATAAACTTCTGTGTCGAATACGAGCATATTTACATCTTGACCTTCTGCCATTACATGGTCAAGACCGCCGAATCCGATGTCATAAGCCCATCCGTCGCCGCCGAACGCCCATACAGATTTTTTAACGAGGTAATTTTTTTGAGCTAAAATTTCACGGGCAAGATTGCAAGCATCACAAGTGCATTTTTTCCCGTTTTCAATCCATTCTTTTTCCCATTCTGTGCCCGTGAGGTCTGTATCAATACCATCTTCTAACCATTTAATATATTCATCAGTAGCTATTTTGTTTTCCATACCGTTACCAAAAGTATCAAGCCATTTTTGACCGGATTTTTTCAATTCTTCAGTGCAATAATCAACAGAAATCAATTTATTTGTTTTATCAGCAAGTCTATTTCTTATTGATTGTTGTGCTAAATACATACCGTAACTGAATTCTGCGGCATCTTCAAAGAGTGAGTTTGCCCATGCAGGGCCTCTGCCTTCTTTGTTTACAGTATATGGAGTTGAAGGAGTTGAACCGCCCCAAATAGAAGAACATCCTGTTGCGTTACCGATATACATTCTGTCGCCGAATAATTGTGTTACAAGTTTTGCATACGGAGTTTCGCCGCAACCTGTGCAAGCGCCAGAGAACTCGAACAACGGTTGTTTATATTGACTGCCTGTTACAGTTGATACTTTAATTTTATCCAAAACTTCCGGTTTTTCGGGAATATCTAAACCGTATGCAAAAACATTTTGTTCTTTTAATTGACTGTCCAGTGGTTTCATTTCGAGAGCTTTATTTCCTTTTTTACCCGGACATTCAACAACACAAACGCCGCATCCCATACAATCCAATGCCGATACGGTCATTGTGTAATTCAAATTATCAACTCTTGTCATTTTGATTGATTTTGTGCCTTGCGGAGCTTTTGATAATTCTTCGTCGGTCATAGCAACAGGACGGATTGTAGCATGAGGACATACATACGAACAAATATTACATTGAATACAATTATCTTGGAGCCATTCAGGAACATTAACGGCAACTCCGCGTTTTTCATATTGTGAAGTTCCTTGCGGTAATGTACCGTTTTCCCTTCCGCAAAACGCTGATACAGGAAGACTTTCGCCTTTTTGTGCGTTAACGGGAATAAGAATATCATTTACAAAGTCAACTAAATCTTTGCGGTTGCCTTCTGCTTTTGGATGTTCAAGTTCGCCTTCGAGATTTGCCCATTCTGCGGGAATATTAACTTCTCTTACATCACTTACACCACGGTCAATAGCATCGTGGTTCATTTTTACGACTTGGTCGCCTTTTTTGCCGTAAGATTTTTTTGCCGCGGCTTTCATGAATTCAACGGCGTCTTGGATAGGTATAATATTTGCAAGTTTAAAGAAAGAAGCTTGTAATATAGTATTTACACGTCCGCCGAGTCCTAATTCTCTTGCGATTGAAATACCGTCGATTGTGTATAATTTAATATCATTTTGCGCGATATAACGTTTCATTGAATTGGGCAGACGTTCTTCGATATGTGCATCATCCCATCCGCAGTTGAGCAGGAATGTTCCGCCTTTTTTCAAATCTTCTACCATAGTATATTTATCGACATATGAAGGATTATGGCAAGCTACAAAATCTGCTTTTGTTACAAAATAAGCTGACTTGATTTTCTTTTTACCGAAACGCAAGTGAGAAACTGTGATACCGCCTGATTTTTTCGAATCATATGAAAAATAAGCTTGTGCATACATTTCTGTATGGTCGCCGATAATTTTAATGGAGTTTTTATTCGCGCCGACTGTACCGTCTGCACCCAATCCCCAGAATTTACATGAAGTTGTGCCTTCGGGAGTAGTGTTGGGGTTTTCGTCGATAGGTAACGATAAGTTTGTGACGTCGTCGTTGATACCCACTGTAAATAATTTTTTATCTTTATTTTTGTAAACAGCAATCATTTGTGCAGGAGTTGTATCTTTTGAAGATAATCCATAACGTCCGCTGAAAATTTTCGCGCTTTCAAATTTTGTGCCGCGTAATGCTGAAACAACATCGAGGAATAAAGGCTCGCCTTGCGCGCCCGGTTCTTTTGTGCGGTCTAAAACAGAGATTACTTTTACAGAATCCGGAATTTGACTGATTAAATGTTTTGCGCTGAAAGGACGGAATAATCTTACTTTAATTAAGCCGACTTTGCCGCCTTTTGCATTAAGATAATCGACAGTTTCTTCTATTGTATCACAAGCAGAGCCCATTGCCATAATAACGTGTTCTGCATCGGGAGCGCCGTAATAGTTAAATAATTTATAATCTGTTCCGATTTTTGCGTTGATTTTGTCCATATATTCTTGTGCAATATCGGGAAGTGCATCATAAAATTTATTACAAGCTTCACGGGCTTGGAAGAAAACATCAGGATTTTGTGCACTTCCGCGAAGTACGGGAGCTGCGGGGTTTAATGCGTTATCACGGAATTTTTTGATAATATCCATGTCCGCAAATTCTTTTAAAGTTTCATAATCCCATGTTTCTATTTTTTGAACTTCATGTGAAGTTCTGAATCCGTCAAAGAAATTGAGGAAAGGCACTCTGCCTTTAAGAGCGGAAAGATGTGCCACAGGGGTTAAGTCCATGATTTCTTGCACGCTGTTGCAAGCTAACATCGCAAATCCTGTTTGACGGCACGCCATTACGTCCGAATGGTCGCCGAAAATTGAAAGCGCATGACTTGCTATAGTTCTTGCGGATACATTAATTACACCGGGAAGTAATTCGCCTGCCATTTTGTACATATTGGGTATCATAAGCAAAAGACCTTGTGACGCTGTGTATGTTGTGGTAAGAGCGCCTGCCGCTAAAGAGCCGTGCACTGCTCCTGCCGCTCCCGCTTCGGATTGCATTTCCGCAACCTTAACGGTGTCGCCAAAGATATTTTTAAGTCCCTGGCTTGCCCATTCATCAGTATATTCCGCCATATTTGATGATGGGGTGATTGGGTAAATTGCCGCGACATCAGTATAAGCATAACTCACATGAGCCGCCGCCGCGTTTCCGTCCATTGTTTGCATTTTTCTTGCCATATTACTAATCATTCCTTCTTTTTATAGAGATATGGAAAATAATTCATAATTTATAATTTATAATTCATAACTCATAATTCATAATTCATAATTTATAATTTATGTTATTCTCCAAAAATCTCTTATTATTTTTCCATATTTAAATCTATAAATACTATAATAACATTTTTCAACTCACTTGTAAACAATTTTCCGTAAAATATTTATAAAAATTATTTTATGTTAAATATTGGCATAATTTTTATGTTGAATAATGAAATGGAACATGGGGTTGTAGGGATTGCCCTTGGTCAATCCGTGAGATAAAAAAATTTGTGCAACGGGACGCCCAGTGTGCGTCCCCTACAAATTAGATTTTAGATTGTAGATATTAGACAATTTTTGTTGACGTGAGGTTTTTATGGATAAAACAAGATTTACATATCAACAAAAATTAGACGATATAAACAACAATTTTAGAATTATGAGGAGTAAAAACACCGTATCGTCGTTGCGTTTTAACAACAGCATATAACAATTGACAGTTATGGAACATTAGAAGTACAAGTTTTGGAACGCAGACGCTTGATGGGAAGCGGCAACATTTAAAATATCTCCCACCGCTAAGAGGCGGCTGCGTAACACAAAGCTATGATAGGAGCAAAGGGGGTTTTTAGGGGGAAAGCCTAAACGATTTTTGCTTACTTTGTATCGTTACAAAGTAAGTGCGGTGTCGAGCGCAATCTCGACAAACCATCTTGTCCGCTGAAGCCAGCGGTAAAAAGATGTCATTCGCGGCATACGCGAAAAAAAGTTTTTGCTTACTTTTTCATAAAAAGTAAGTGCCATTTCGCGGCACAAGCGAAACCCCCACCCTTGGTGGGTAAATACTAAAAACAACAATAACAAATAAAAATACATACCCTCCACGGGTAGGCACTAAAATATGCAACAATTATGAACAACAATAATAAACATACCCACCAATGGTGGGTATGTTTATGCGGACAAGCAAACATTTACATAAATATTTGAAAATTTTCTACATTTAATTAGACATTTTCACAAAAACATAAAAAAACTATAAATAAACAAAACTTAAAAATTTTAAAATCTAAAATCTAAAATCTAAAATCTTGTTTCTAATGAACCGCCTTAGGTACTTGGTAAATTTTTTATATTTGATATAATTTTATAGGTATAGCTATGTTCGGTGTTTTTTTATTGCAAAAATATAAAACAACATTATTGAACATAACAGAACGCTGAGAACAGCGTATCTTACATTATAAACGCTGAGAACAGCGTTTCTTATCATTAATATATTATTAAATTTATTATTTATTTTATTTAGGAGGCTTTTTCAATGAGTGGAATTAAAAATTTTTGGGTGAGACGAACTTTGGCATTATTGGTAACGGCATCATTGCTTTTTGGGGTAATGACCCCGAGCATTGTGCCGTTAATTGCGTTCGCGGCGGACACGTATTATGAATATATTTCCGATGGCGATGGGGGCTACATAAGAGAAACAAAACAAATCCCATCGAGCGGTTTGACAGTTCATACAAGTACCAGTACGTTAGCAACTAACCCTACGTCAGCAACTTTAAATGCAGGATGGCATTTGATACGCGGGAATATTACTCGTACGGGTCAAATTATAATAAACGGTGATGTTAATTTAATTCTTGAAGACGGAAGTAGTTTAACAGTAACAGAAACTGTTAACACTCGATCAGGTATACGTGTTGCACAAAATGATTCAACACCACCGGTAAATAAATTATCCATATATGCACAATCCACAGACCCAGAAACAATGGGTAGACTAACTGTTACCGGAGCCAATGATGGTGCCGGAATTGGCGGACACGGAGGTAATGCCGCTAATAACTTTGTGACCGGAGAAATTGTTATTAATGGCGGAAGAATTACAGCAACAGGCGGAACAAATGCAGCCGGTATAGGCGGCGGTGGTAGGCGAAGTCTTGCTGAAGCAACAGGTGATGGCGGAACAATCACGATTAAAGGCGGTATTATTAATGCAACAAGTGGTAATAGTTTAGCAGCGGCGATTGGTGGCGGACAATATGAAGATGCAGGGCGAATTACAATAAGCGGCGGAACAATTACGACAAAACGTGCTAATGCTAATACTGATAATAATTCCGCATGGGATATAGGACTTGGCGGAAACAGAGGAAGTGCACCAACCACAGGAACAGTAGACATCGTTGGAAATGCAGTTATAAATGTTTTAATGGATAATGCAGCAGTAACAACATCCAGAATTACCGACGGACAACGCACTGGCGGTGTTATATTTAAATTTGACCAAGCGAACGCGGATATGTTAGGAAATACTTTAACTCCGCAATATGATTTTACTGTTCCTGCAGGGAAAACATTGCCTATTCCAAGCGGAGGAACTTTAGAAATTCCCAACGGTGTAACACTCACAAACAACGGTACAGTCACAGGCGGAACTATTGAAAACAGCGGTACAATCATAAACAATGGCACAGTCACAAACGGAAGCATTGAAAACAACGGTACAATCACAAACAACGGAACAGTCACAGGTGGAAGCATTGATAACAAAGGTACAGTAAATGATACAACAGGAGGTATTGACAGTACAGTCACAGGCAATGAAGTGGATTTAAAAGACCCATCGTTGGAAAACTTGACCGCAACATACGGTCAAACTTTATCAGACATTAGCTTGTCTGAAGATTTTGAATGGGTATTAGACGGCAATACATCAGTTGGAAATGCAGGAACTAATACTTTTGAAGTAAACAATAAAAGAGCTAATGCTGATAACTACAAAAATCCTATTGAAGTTGAAGTTGAAGTAGAAAAAGCTTTGTTGACTATAGATGATGCAACAATAGCACCAAAAACTTATGACGGCACAAACACAGCGAACGTCACAGAAGTAGAATTTGACGGATTACAAAATAATGACGAATTGACAATCGTCGATGATTACAACGTGACAGATGCAATATTTGATGACCCAAACCCAGGCGATAACAATAGAACAGTTACCGCAAAAGTAGCGTTAACAACAAGTGATTCAGCAAAAAATTATGAATTAGAAGACGGCGATTTAACAGTAGAAAATTTAAGCATAAGTAAAAAAAGCACAGGGTTTTCAGCAATAACACCTGTTGCAATACTTATACAAGATACAAATAAATCAGATAATGAATATAATTTAAAAAACAACATTGCATTAGTAGGAACAGAATTAGGCGAAATCACATATGCTCTCGGTGATTTTGAAGATACTAACGATATTTTAACAGCAAAACCAGAATTGGATTCAGACGGCGAAACTATTACTTTTACAGGCACAGGAAAAACTACAGGAGAAGCAACTCTTGAAATTATAATTTCAAGTGAATTTTATGATGATATTACAGTAACACTTACTTTTAGAGCGACAAATATAACTGTCGTCACTATTGAGGGGATTGTAGAAGACGACGGTGTATATAATAAAAATTCTCATACAGGATATACAGGAACACCGGTATTTAAAGATGGTGATACTCCCTTATTAATTACCCTCCCACTAACAGCATCTTACACAGGGCTTACTAACGGCGGAGATACTTATTCAGATGAAACCCCACCAACAGAAGCAGGAACATATCAAGTTGTTTTAACAGTGGACGACGACGCTTATTCCGGTACATGGACTGGCAGTTTCATAATTGAAAGAGCGGACGGCGAAGAAGTTGCGCTTACAGTAGATGAAAGATTAAAAGACAGTATATCTATAAACGCAGTTACACCGACAAACGGACAGGAAGTTGTATATGCAATAAATGATGTAGATGAAATCCCAACAACAGGCTGGGGAGCAGATGTTGAGTTTGACGGTTTGGATGAATATACAGAATACTTTATATTCGCCCGCACAGTACAAAATGACAATTATAAACAAGGGGAAACTTCTAAAGCGGCTATATTTACCCTTGACGTAACTGACCCCACAGGTAAAATCACACTTAAAAACAATGGTTTCACATCATTTTTGAATGTTATAACATTCGGATTATTCTTTAAAGAAACAGTAGACGTTGTTATTGATGCAGAAGATGTAATACCGACAGAAGATGGAACACCGGTAGGCGGAATGTCCGGTATTGACACAATTGAATATATCAAAACAGAAACATTTTTTGAAACAGCTGCTGCTATTAACGAGCCATGGACAACACTTGACAATGGCAATTCATTCCCAATTGATGCAGAATGGAAAGGCTATATTTACGCACAAATTACTGATAACGACGGCAACGCAATCTTAATATGCGTAAACGGCGGTGTGGTTGTTTATACACAAGGCACAGCAACAGAAGATGAATTTACATTCTATAAAAATATTTCCGATGATTTTGAAACAGAATTAGAATTAAAC
>Ga0099364_10007956_pt1 | contig 15021 bp, 12 predicted proteins | sample TergutTh196P3_FD_73070 | JGI IMG/M metagenome (GOLD analysis project Ga0099364, IMG submission 73070) | Microcerotermes parvus P3 segment gut microbial communities from Pointe-Noire, Republic of the Congo - Th196 P3 | ecosystem: Host-associated > Arthropoda: Insects > Digestive system > Gut ... | reverse complement strand
CTAATAGTGCTTATAGAGTGGTCGATGCTTCGTAATCTCTTTAGCCAATTATCATTAATGAGCAATTCATGTAAAGTCTCCATGTTGAATTTGTTTGGCTCTTTTTGGATTTCAGACATCTTTTTTATATGTTCTTCATCGACAACCCGATACAGAGGCTTTATGTTAAACGCTGGGAATGACGCTTGGTTATTCCCGTATTTTCTCAGCTTCAGCACTATCTCAGGTGTCATCGTCTCAATCCCTGTAATGTTTCCTTTTTCTGACACCCACAACCTATAGCACGGTTTCGCCGGAGTCACATTAGGTAGTTCCCTGTATTCGCGATGCCATGTACTTGTCTTAACGCCTGTGTTTATAAGAGTTTGAGAAAGCGCGTATAGTTCATTAATCATGTGCATCCTCCTCTCGGCCATAAACAAGTCTACCTTTTTGAATTATGACGTTTTGGTCATACCGATATGATACAGGAGAATTGTATCCTTCACTAAACACCGTCCGCAACATTGATGGAATCTTAATGTCCGGCAGGGTAGTCAAAACTTCGGTGTCATCACATAAAAGCCCAAAATATGAAGGTGTAAACTCGCGCCATCCTAAAAACATACTGGAAAAACTCTGCCCCTTTTTTAAACGCCTGTTGAGGATTGATTGATAAGCATGACCAGGCGATGTTGTCTTCGAATCCCATTGCAACGCGCTTTTCGGAAGTCTGTTCTTGTTGAAGTTTGGGCGCACTTCGGCATAGAGCTTATAACGCACATCAATGAGTATGGTTGCTAATAACTGATAATTGTTTCCATTAATAAATGATTTTGTGCTTCTTAGAGGACCCCCGTAATTCGTGACATATGAATGATATTGAATTGGTGCGCAAATCTCAACTTCAATTGGTACAACCTCAACCGCAGGCCCCCAGAGAACAGACTCGAACATAGCTTTTACAGCAGAGTAAGTGGGCGCTGGGTAGCTCACTGGGCAATCTCCAGTATCGGGTCTTGTCCAGCAAGCTGTTGAGCCGGCGATTTCCATGGCTATAGGATATCTTGATTTAAACATCGGCATCACCTTTACATTACTAGTCAAGGAATAGTATTCCATTTATCTAGTATACATGATAGAATTTATTTTGTCAAGTCAGATTTCTAGTTTTTTGTCAGAGTTTTAGTTTTCCATAATTCTAGTTTTCTGTCATTTGTCAAGCTATTTCAGGGGTGCTGGCCATATATGCTGAAAAAATGTCGCACAACAATTTTATTGTACTTCGCCAAGCGGTTGCGCTTATCGGCTGGACAGCAACTTTTTGGATAGCCTGTGGATTGAAATCTTGTTCTAGTCATGTATCTTCACGTCCGTCACAGGGAGGCGACTGATTTTTGCCTCCCTGTGACGAAGTATACGTTGTTAGCAATTCTCCTCTCCCCTAACATTAAACAAAAACTTGATTTTGTTTAATTATCTTAGTGAATGCACGTGACCAAATAATCCACTGTCCGTCTCCTTCTGCATCAACTCAGGTTCGATTATTATATATCCCCTGCATCATCATTCCCCATTCTTCCTGCGATACTTCTGCCCACGGGCGTTCGGCGTCTGCGGCAGGGTCATTTCAATTAACCCGGCATCCAGAGCCGGGCGCAGATAGTTTTTGCGGAATGTGGGCCGGTGCTTTAAGCCGATCAGCTCCATCAGTTCCAAAGCCGAAAGCGTTTTGGTTCCGATAACGCTCAAAAGCAGCTTTACTTGGTCGCTTACATGGTCGGTGTCTTGGTCGCTCACGGCGTACTGCTCCAATGTGTCCCATATTGCTTGCAGGATAAAACGTACAAACTCCGTGCAGTCGTCGGCATCGTTTGATTGTCCGAGCGCAGCGTAATACGACTGCTGGCGCTCATGTAAAATTGTTTCCACGGGAAGCCATGCGAAAATCTCTTTCCATTGGTAGAGCAGAAGCGTCTGCCACATTCTGCCCATGCGTCCGTTGCCATCCGGGAAAGGATGTATAACCTCAAATTCATAATGAAACACGCAGCTTTTGACAAGCGGGTGAACAGCCGAATCTTTCGCCCAATGGAGCAGATCCGCCATCAGTCCCGAAACATCGTCGGCGGGCGGCCCGATATGCACAACCTTATCTCCACGAACCACGCCGATGTTGCCGGAGCGAAATCGCCCTGGTGCTTTCACCAGATCTTTCATCAGGATTCGGTGCGCAGCCAGCAAGTCCATAATGTCGTAAGGGTTGAATTCAAGCAGCCGGTTGTACACCTCAAAAGCGTTCTGCGCCTCGCAAATATCCTGCGGCGGCGCAATAACGGGTTTGCCGTCAAAGAGCGCTGTTATCTGCTCCATTGATAGCGTGTTGTTTTCAATCGCAAGGGACGAGTGAATAGAGCGCAGACGGTTGAGCCGACGCAGCTTGGGGTTTTGCTCCATACCGCTTTGAATGGCCAGTACGTCAACACGGGCGGCAATCGATGCGACTAAGCTCAATATCTCATCAGTAATAGCATATTTCGGTTTGTATAGAAAGTCGCTCAACTTTAAATCACCTCGTTCAAACACCCTCTATCCGTGGCAATGCCGGTATTGTATCAAAGCAAATTATGACTTGCAAGATAATATTCGCAATTGCATATGCTATCTTGGGCATTGCGGCTCATAGGCCGAAATGACGGGTGTTTTGAAGGGGCTGTGACCATTAACCACAAATGGTTTCTAACGCGCAAAACTTTTGGTTGCGGACGCAGTCTGCCGTATGTTATTATGACATTGATGGCAAAATGCAGAGATGGTATAATAAAATCGGGAGGTGCGAAAATTGGTTATCTTTGGTTTTGTGTTGGCTGTTGCCATTTTGGTCTATCTGTCAATAACCCTTAAAAATGCCCTAACTAAGTCCGTTGACGTTTCTATCAATATTCCCAAGGAGTTTAACCGGTTTGTTGAAGATCAAGCTGCGCGTATGGAGATTTCCAAAAACGAATATATAAGCCAGCTGATATCAATTGAGTACGAAAAGCGTCTTGAAGAAATTCAGAAGGAAATCGATGAAGAACATATTGAATATGTGAAGAAGCATCACCCCGACAGCTGGAAGCCGCCGGAAGAGTAATGGGCAGCTTTAAAAACTCATTGCCGCAAGCCAGCAACATTTTATCTCCCGGAGGATTCGCGTCATGGACTACAGAACCAGCTCCCCTGAAATACTGCGCGAATTTCTGTTCTACCACGAAACCATCAAAGGGCACTCCAAGCGGACTATTGACGAATACTTCCTGGACCTCCGCACCTTTTTCCGGTTTCTTAAAATGCATAAAAACATCGTCCCCCGCGACACGCCATTTGATGAAATATCAATAATGGACGTTGACGTGGATTTTGTCAAGTCCATCACCGTCACGGATGTCTACGAATACCTCGCGTTCCTCTCCCGTGACAGGCCGAAGCGCGCCAACAGCCGCTACACGGGATACGGCCTGAGCGCCAACTCCCGAGCGCGCAAAATCGCGGTCATCCGATCCTATTATAAGTACCTGACGCTGAAAGCGAACTCGGCCAACCGCCTGGCCGATAACCCCGTTGCGGACTTGGACTCGCCTAAAACGCGAAAATCGCTCCCCCGCTTCCTGAGCCTCAATGAATGCATAAAGCTTCTAGACGGGGTCGGCGGCAAGTTCAAGGAGCGCGACTTATGCATCTTGGTCATCTTCTTAAACTGCGGGCTCCGGATTTCCGAGCTTGTCGGGCTTGACCTGACTGATATACGCCCGGACTCCATCAGAGTGCTGGGCAAAGGCAACAAAGAGCGCGTCATCTACCTAAACGACGCATGCGTTGACGCGATAAACGCTTATCTCGCCGCGCGCAAGAATCCCCCGTCGGTCGACAGGCGGGCTTTGTTCCTTTCCAGCCGCCATACCAGAATCAGCAGGTCCACGGTGCATCATCTCGTCAAAAAGCACCTGCTGGCCGCCGGGCTAGACAGCACGAAGTACTCCTCGCACAAGCTCCGCCACACCGCCGCCACCCTGATGCTGAAAAGCGGCGTCGATGTGAGGACGCTGCAGGAGCTGCTCGGGCATGAGCATCTAAACACAACGCAGATTTACACCCACGTGGAAAGCGAAAGCCTCCGCGAAGCCGCCAACCGCTCCCCCCTATCGGGGTATAAAAAGAATAATTCATAATGCATAATGCATAATGCATAATTAATACGGGGAACGGATTTGGGGTGGCGTACATCACTCGCTTACGGACAAACGTAGCAAATAAAAACAAGACAATCAAAGCCGTCTGCGGCGCGGGGACAAAAATTATGAATTATGAATTGCGTTCCGCAGAGCGCCCTGCATCTCCGGCATGTTTACCCAGTAGCGTTTTGGCATATGGGTCATGCGGCAGCGGGGGTTTTCGCGGCCTTGGATCGCTAGGGTGTCGTAGAAGCGTTTCCACAGCGCCTGGTACTTGCCCTCATCCTCGGAAATGGGCGGAAATTCCATATTGTCAACAGAAATAATCTCAGGCCGGCGGTTTTGGTACAGCAAGGCCGCCTTGTGCGTGTTGTCGAAGATGATGAAGTCATCTTCTTTATATCTGAGGATAAAATGCTTCGCTATAAATGGCAGGACGAAATTCTTAGGGGTGATGGTAGCCGCAAGTGAACCGCCGTAGTCGGCGAAGCGGGTGAAGCCCGTGAAAAGATGCGCCTCGTTGAGAAGGCTTTTTTCCGCTTTCAACAGAACCGACACGTCAGGGTCGCCGAGCCTTGCGAGCAAGCGGCCGCCCTCGCGGTACCCCCGCAGGAGGAATTTTAGCATCAGAAGCTCTTTTTGCTCTAGGCATGAGAGGAATACGGTTTCGATGAGCTTCTGTGCGGCGCGCGATACCTTCTCTGATATTGAGCGATGCACGCGCCCTGCCTTTGCCGAGTCCGTGTCGATAAAGCGCTTTTCAAATAAGGTAATGGGGTCGTCATCAAATGCCAGAATATCGGATGGCATCACCCCGCTGTAGACGCTTTCATAAACACAGCAGAGGAAACCGTTGAATGTGCCGTCGTATACGTAAATCACAGGAGTTTTGAGCTCAGGCATAATACCGTCTCCTCTACTGCATCATTCATGCTGCAGCGGCTGCCCGCTCTGCCCCAGCTCATGGAATTTAGCGCTGCCCCTCCCCTGCCGGCCGGCAGCGCAAGCGGGGCGGGCGGCGCGTCAAACATTGACAGCTGCTCCATGCCGAAGGCGAACGCTTTTGGGTCTATCAGCGCACGGACTGTCGTTTCTTTTTTGAATTGCGGGCCTGCGGGCTCATCTTTTGTGATTATGAAGAATCTAGCCCGCTTGAGCACAACGCCTATCCTTTTCAGTTCGCCAAGCCCGAGCCTGCCTTCGCGGCGTGCCGTCAGTATGCGCAGCGCGCTTGTGGGCCCTATGCCGGGCACCCGCAGGAGGTCGCGCTTGGATGCGGTATTCACGTCCACGGGGAAAAAATGCATATTGTTGATAGCCCAGTTGCATTTCGGGTCAAGAAATGGGTTGAAGTTGGGCGTTTCCTCGCTTAGTATCTCATTTGCCTCAAAGCCGTACTTGCGCATGAGAAAATCCGCCTGATAGAGCCTATGCTCGCGCAATAGGGGCGGCGGCGTCGTGAGCGCAGGGAGCAGGCTGTCCTCCGCCACGGGGATGTATGCGGAGTAGAACACGCGCTTCATGTCGAATCTCTCATACAGGGCTGACGCCAATGTGATGATCTGGCGGTCTGTGTCCTCCGTTGCTCCTATGATCATCTGCGTGGCCTGCCCCGCAGGGGCGAAGGAAGGCGATTTGCTGCCGGCGGCGGAAAACGGCCTCTTGTGCAATTGCAGCTCATTATGGGGTGTTTTGACGGCGTTATTGCCCATAGGCAAGCGGTTGCTTTCCGCCAGCTGGTTCTTTATCTGCCGCATCGGGGCGATTATTGAATCCTTGGTCTTGCCCGGGGCGAGGAGCGCAAGGCTTTTTTCGCTTGGAAGTTCGATGTTCACGCTCAACCTGTCGGCAAGGTAGCCGAGTTTGCTGATTAGCTCCGGCGAAGCCCCCGGTATCGCTTTTGCGTGGATATATCCCCAGAAATCGTATCTATACCGGATAATCGCAAGCGCTTCTACCATCAGCTCCATCGTGTAGTCCGGGCTTACGACGACGGCGCTGGACAAAAACAGCCCTTCGATGTAGTTGCGCCTGTAGAACTGGATCGTGAGCTCGGCGAGTTCGTCCGGGGTGAATGATGTGCGCGGCACGTCGTTTGCGGAGCGGTTTACGCAGTACTTGCAGTTATAGACGCAGTCGTTGGACATGAGCGTCTTGAGCAGCGTGATGCACCGCCCGTCAGCGGTAAAGCTGTGGCAGCACCCGGCCATGACAGTCTTCCCCGGCCTGTCAACCCCGGACGAAGTGCAAGCCGCATCATATTTAGCGCTGTCAGTAAGAATTGTAAGCTTGTCGATTAATTCCATGAACATGACCCTTTTCGCTGATTGTCAGCACATTTGAACTCGTGTCCACACCCGCTAAGACACCGAAATCCCGAAAATGCGCTGGCCGCGCGTGCCTACCACAATCATGTTTCCATACACCGCCGGCGAAGCTTCGACGTTGCCCCCCAGCTGTACGGTATCCAGAAGCTCGCCCGTCGTTCCGCGCACAAGGATCATCCTTCCGGCAGCGTCGCACACCACTATGTATCCAGTCCCGTCCTCGGTATAGATGGCCACCGGCGAACTCCAGCCATAGTAAGGCCTTACCCGCTCCCAGACTTTTTCACCTGAATACTTGTCAAAAGCCACAAGGACGCCGCCGCCGCTCATGTTGCGAACCTTGCCGACCCAAAAAATGACAAGATTCGAAATATCTCCGCGCCCCGACACAGGGGTGGCCAGCACGCCGCCGCTTACGTTCCTGTCTGTGAAGCAGTTATACGCATGCTCCCACAGTAGTTCGCCGTTCTCCGCATTAAGCTTGCGGATGTATGCGTACTGCGAATAATCTGACTGTGAGCCTGTGTATAGCGCGAGTATCTGGTTTTCTTCCTCCCAGTCCAGCACTATGCTTGAATCTGAGTCATCAGAGCAGTCTCGCGCCCACACAGGGGTGAAAGTCATCAAGTCAACGCATTGCACCAATCCGCCGTTGTCCGCAGTAAAAATATAATGCATGAAAATCGACGGCGAACTCTCTATGCCAAACTGCCTGCGCCTGTTCATGGCCGAGGAGTAGCGATACCGCGCGATCTCAGGCTCAACGGATATGGTGCCTTCTTCGCGGTTATAGTCCGTGTTGAGCTTGATGTTGTAAATTATCCCGTTTTCGCCGTTGACAATCAAGCGGTCATTGGGAATGTCGAACAGCGGGTTGCCGTCAAAAGCCCTCGAACTGCGGTGCGCAAACCTATCAGAACCGTTCAGGAAGAATATCTGCGAAAAATCCAGAAGCGAATATATGAAGTAGCCGCCCCTGCCTGTGAACACATCGCCCTGGCCGATATACAAGAGAGGGTATCCGCGAGCGTCCACAGTCACGCCGCCCTTGATCGGCTCGCCGAACCTGAGCCTTTCGCGCGTGGCCACCCCGTCCTCCAAGTCGAAAAAGTAGACAAAGCCATCGGTCGCGCCCTGGATGACCTCGACAAGGCCTTCTTTATTAATTTTGCCGGGCAGCAAATTCATCTGCTGCTGAACATCGAAGTCCCAGGCTATGATGGCCGGCTGCCCTGACCAGCCAACCCCTGTCCAAGTGTGCAGGCTGCCGGTGACTAAACGGTATCTTTCCGTAAGTCTACCAGCCCCTATTGCCGCTGTGCCATATGAGGCATCGTTGCGGAAATTATTCCCGCGGAAGGTCGTCACGCCGGATACATCGGTGTAATCCTCAGGCATGCCGAAAAATATCTGTTCAGGGTTTAGGTATTCTTCAACCGTTTCGCCGTCAAAAAAAACAGCGTATTCATAATTGATTTGCGAGCTAAACGGATCGGTCTCCTCGACAAAATGAGGCGAGAACAGCTCCCACGGCATAGGTTCCGGCTCTGGCTCTGGTTCAGGCTCCGGCTCTGGCTCGGGTTCAGGCTCGGGTTCGGGCTCTGGTTCAGGCTCTGGCTCGGGCTCCGGCTCGGGTTCAGGTGTTTCTATGAACACAGGAATGTCTTCCGGCGGCTCGACAAGAGGCGCCCCTTCGCTATTGAACGTTGTTAAAAACGCAATAGTCAAAAGAAGCAGTATTAGTACCGGTTTCCGATTCCGCAGCACTTTCATGCAAAAGACCATTCCTCTCTGCTATAGAAATCATCAAAGGACAAAACGTGGCGGCCTTCCGTTTTCGTCTCTCGTCTACTGACAACTGATAACTGTAAACTGGCAACTGTTTGTATTCAAACAATGCACCCTTCATCCAGGAATGTCAGAACAGTGAACATTTGATATGCTTCGGCGTTTAAATCCTTTGTCATGCCGAGCGCCTCGTCTATGTCGATGTCCACATACTTATCATCGCACATCGCGACGACCCTGCCGCCCTTGCCTTCCGCAAGAAGCCTTATGGCAAAATACCCCATGTACGAGGCGACGACGCGGTCGCGGACAAGCGGCCCGCCGCCGCGCTGTATATGACCTAGCTGAGTAAGCCGGGTTTCTATCCCGGTGGCTTCTTGAATCTTTTTTGATATATCATGCGAGCAAGCCGAGCCTTCGGCTGCGATAACCGTAAAGTTGTTGCGCCCGGCAAGGCGCGCTTTGCGGATGCGCTCAATCACATCGCGTTCAAAGTCGTATTCATTCTCAGGGACTAGGATAATCGTTGCCCCCGAAGCGATGCCGACGTTGAGGGCCAGATGCCCCGCATGGCGCCCCATAACTTCGACAACGGAGCAGCGCTCATGTGACTGCATCGTATCATTGAGTTTGTCAACTGCTTCGACTGCTGTGTTGCATGCGGTGTCGTAACCGATAGTATAGGATGTGCATGCGATGTCATTGTCTATCGTGCAGGGTATGCCTATTACCTTTACGCCATGCGCTGCTAAATCGCGCGCACCTCGGAAAGACCCGTCACCGCCGATAACGACCAAACCGTCAATGCCGTTATGCCTCAATGTGTCTGCCGCGCGCTTAACTCCTTCTTCCGTCGCAAACTCAGGGGATCTTGCGGTATAAAGCATCGTGCCCCCGCGCCAGATTATTCCCTTGACCGATTTTTCGTTTAAGGGCAGCATATCCCCCCTTAATAGCCCCGCGTAGCCATGCCTGATGCCTACGCAGTCAATCCCAAAACACTGCGCCGTCCTTACCGTTGCCCGTATCGCCGCATTCATCCCCGGCGCATCGCCGCCCGAAGTAAGCACCCCGATTCTCTTGACTGCCAGATCATTTGCCATAGTAAAATCCTCCCATTATTGCATTACTTGAAGATGTTCAAATCTTTGTCGTATACTTCCGTTCTTGTGAAAACAGCGAAATCCGGTGCCAGCGGCGCGTAGTCTTCGTTTAGCGCGCTTATAATATTCGATGGGCTTATGGATGGGTTTTGCGCTGATAACATCGCAGTAAAAGCAACGATGCCATCAACTTCGCTATTATAGCACATATTCTTGATAAATGGTGCAATATTTATTTCCGAAATGCCTCGTTTCGTTTTTTTTTGTATAATTATATCCTCTTGCCCGAACCGCAGCCTCAAATTTTCGGCAATATGTGGCGGCTGGTTGTCATAATGCAGAGTTCCACTGACTGCTATCCAAAAGATTCCGCTGAATTTCCTCACCGGTGCATATGCGTCCAAAATCTCTATACCCTCCGGCAGCGCCTCATTAATCATTTCCGGCAATCCGTCGGGCAGCAGGCCATGTTCCGTACCGATGTCAATGAGTTCGCAAACGCTCGAGCACCCTACAGGGAGCGGCAGGGCAATCGACATATACGGATGCGGGTTGAAGCCCTGGGAATATTTTAGCTTTATGCCCGCTCGCAGCAGCGCGCGCTGCATGGTCGCCATCAAGTCGAGGTGTGAAATATATTTAGCCGTCCCGGTCTTGGAAAAACGAAGCCGCAGCTTATGGCTGGACATTTCTTGCATAAAGCCCCCCTACGCGGTCTTCGACCGCAAACACTCCCGATACGCCGCAGGCGGAGCATTTCTCCCTGCAGTCCGGGGTTTTCCTGTTTTCGCGAGAAGCCTCGCGCTCGTTCCATAGGTGTTCATTGCTGACTCCTGAGGATATTATGCTCCATGGATGCACTTCCGAGCGGCCGCGCTCCCTTTGTGCGTAGAACGCTGGGTCGGTCCCGCATTGCTCAAAAGCCATGCGCCAGTTTTCCTGTGAAAAATGCTCGCTCCATGCATCAAGGCGCGAACCCAGTTTCCAGGCTGATTCGATGACCCGCCCCAAACGCCTGTCGCCGCGTGACAGCGCAGCTTCTATCAAACCCTGCTCCGGAGAATGCCAGCTGTATGTTATTGCCTTTGCTTTAAGTGAGCTTTTGAGCAGGTTAACCCGCCTCAGATACTCCTCGGCCGTAATCTGCGCCTCCCACTGGAATGGGGTATGCGGTTTTGGGATGAAGCAGGACGTGCTGATGGTGACCCGCACTCCCCTGCTCTTGTTTTTCGCGAACTGTTTCCATGTATGCAGCACCGCATGCGAAAGCCCGGCAATAGCGACGACATCCTCGTCTGTCTCCGTCGGCAGGCCTAGCATGAAATACAGCTTCACCGCGCTCCAGCCGCCCTCAAAGGCTATGCGGCATGTAGCGAGCAGGTCTTCCTCGGTCACATTCTTATTTATCGCGTCGCGCAGCCGCTGGCTCCCTGCTTCCGGAGCGAAAGTCAAGCCGGATTTCCGGACTTTTTGCACCCGCTCCATCAGCTCCGCGCTGAAATTGTCGGCTCTGAGCGACGGCAGCGAAAGATTCGCCCTTCTTGGCTCGCACCAGTCCATCAATCCGTCGCATAGCTCGAACAACTGTTCGTAATCGCTGGTGCTAAGAGATAACAGCGCCAGTTCATCGTACCCGGATGCCCGCAGTGAGCCTATCCCCTGCTTTATTAGGTTCTCCGACGAGCGGGAACGCACCGGGCGGCAAACATGCCCCGCCTGACAGAACCTGCACCCCCGTACGCACCCTCGGAACAGCTCCAGCGCCACCCTGTCATGCACAATCCCGGTTGACGGCACGATGCCATCGACAGGGAAAAATGAATAATCAAGCCGATGCACGATCCGCTTCATGACAGGCAGCGCAACTTCATCATTGGCTGTCACCGCGCTGACCGTTCCATCAGCGTTGTAGCTGACATCATAAAGCGTGGGCACATATACGCCTTCAATAGCAGACGCTGCCAAAAGCATTTCGCGCTTGCTTATAGCCCCCTTCTTTGCGGCCTTGATAAGTTCGATAAGCTCGCAGGCTACCTCTTCACCCTCACCGATGACGAATAAATCCACAAAATCGCTGAGCGGCTCCGGGTTAAAGCAGCACATGCCCCCTGCAATAACAATCGGCGATGAGTCGTTTCTGTCCTCCGCGCGGATCTGCATTCCGGCTAAATCAAGCATATTGATCACGTTCGTGTAGGATAATTCATAGCCGACGGAAAAAGCTACAACGTCAAAATCGCAAATGCTCCCGCCGCTTTCGAGTCCGTACAGCTTCAAACCGCTGCGGCGCATCTGCTCTTCCATGTCATTCCAAGGCGCAAACACACGCTCGCACCAGACGCCGTCAACTCCGTTTAAGACTCCGTACATAATGCGTAATCCCAGATTTGACATCCCTATCTCATAAGTATCAGGAAAGCAAAAGGCGACCCGGACATCAACCGAATCCAAATCCTTATTTATCTGCCCATACTCACCGCCGACATACCGCGCCGGCTTCTGAACAAGCCCCAAGACACGCTCCAGCTGTGAATTTATAGCGATTTCTCTCACCCCCCTGATGCAGTTTACAGTGTACAGTTACTTTCTCAATTTTCGCAGTTGAGAAAGTAAGGGAATAGGGAGCAGGGATTAGGGAACAGTGGCGGGGGTTATCTAGCATTTTTTGTGCGAAAATCATGGTTTTCATTCCATAAAAGTTCTGTTTTGTAACTATTCCCTGCTCCCTATTCCCTAATCCCTCTCAGCTTCCAATTGCATGAACCGCCTCTGTTACTAAGGCTTTAAATCGGGGAGCGGCTTTGTCGGCCATTTCTTGGACCTCGTCATGTGTCAGCGGTGTTTTTGATATGCCGGCGGCGAGGTTGGAAATACAGGAAATGCCGCAGACCTTCATGCCCATATGATTAGCCGCAACCGCTTCGCAGGCAGTGCTCATGCCCACGACGTCGGCGCCGAGAGCCTTGTACGCCCGTATCTCCGCAGGCGTCTCGAAATTCGGGCCGGAGGTTTGAAGGTACACGCCCTCTTGAAGGCCAACCCCGATCCCCTTCGCCGCATTTTTGATTTTTTCTTGAAGTATTTTAGAATAGACCTCGCTCATGTCCGGGAATCTGGTTCCGAGTTCTTCAATATTAGCCCCGATAAGCGGTGACGGGACTCCGTAGAGGATATGGTCGCGAATGAGCATGAAGTCTCCGATCCTGAATGAGTCATTAATGCCGCCGACGGCATTCGTTAGGAATAGGGTTTCCGCGCCGAGCAGACCCATCAGCCTTATCGGCAGGACTACATCGCTGATTGAGTACCCTTCGTAGTAATGCACGCGCCCTTTCATAATCACAACGGGAACTTCACGGACAAACCCGAAAACAAATTGCCCATGATGCCCCGGCACGGTGCTGACCGGGAAGCCCTCAATGTCCGTGTAGTCAATCTTATCCCGGACATCAATCTCATCGGCATACCCCCCAAGCCCCGAACCAAGCACAAGCGCAACCTTAGGCCTAAACCCTGTCTTGGATTTCACAATCCCTAGGCATTTCATAAGCTTCCCATAATCCTCGTTCATAAACACATCCCCCATTTAATAATAATAATTGCAAAACCAACCAACCAAATCCCCCGCCAATTCCTAACTTCTAACTAAAAATGCCACTGCTATTATAAACCAAGAAAAAAGAGCTTGCAATATTTTTTAGTTTGCATTATACTGTTCTGCGTTGGGGCGTGCTCAATTCTCAATTCAAAACGTCGGGGTGTGGCGAAGTTTGGTATCGCGCACGGTTCGGGACCGTGAGGCCGAGGGTTCAAGTCCCTCCACTCCGACCAATCATAAATCAAGGTGCGACAAAAACAGTTTTGACCGCACCTTGGTTTTATTTTTGGTTGCAAAACTAAACATAGATTTCGCCGCTTACTCGCCGCAGTGGTCGCATCGGAGGTCGCAGCCGACGATGGGAAGAGGATCTACATTCTGCTTTTCGTAATAATTGGTTATCGCCGCCTTTATCCCCTGCTCTGCGAGCACGGAACAATGCACTTTTTCCGCCGGAAGCCCGTCAAGCGCGTTGGTGACGTCAATGTTCGTAAGTTTGAGCGCTTCTTGTATTGTCAGACCTTTAACCATCTCGGTTGTCATTGACGAGGTCGCCACCGCAGCCCCGCAGCCAAATGTTTTAAAGCTCACATCGCGGATTATATCGTCTTCGATTTTCAGAAATATTTTCATAATATCGCCGCATTTGGCGTTGCCGACCTCTCCGACGCCATTTGCATCGCTTATCTCGCCAACATTGCGCGGGTTCGTGAAATGCTCCATAACTTTATCCGAATACATACCCTATCTCCTTAAATCACGTAATAAACTATAGCTTAGTATACGCTTCTGTGCCTAGTTTGTCAATATATCCTGTTATTTGAACAAAAATGCTTGACAGCCATACACACGTGTGATACATTTGGCGACAACAGAACAGCTCATGAGGGAGTAGTTTGCGCATGAATCATGCGTGGCAAATCAACAGCACGCCGTAAGGGACTGTTAAGGAATAAAGTTTACAAGATTGCCGCAGGATTTTTGTCGTCAGGCGAGGCGTCAAAACGCAGCAATGCTATGTGCCTTGCAAGTTTTGACAACGAAGCATGGCGGCAAAAAGACAAGGCAAGATGGAAAGTTTATCTCTTAACAGTCCCTAAGGTCTGGTTTGTCTTAATTAACGAGACTCATGTATTGCCTGTCTAGGCATGCATGGGTCTTTTTCTTATCGGAGACTCAGATGCAGCCAGAATTGGCTAAACTGGGTCTGTTTCTTGGATAAGCAAATTTGCTGAATAGGAAAGGGGAAACTAATGAAAACGGAGTTTTATTGCAAAAGCATTGAGCAATCTTTACTTGAACTGGAATCAGACGCAGCCGACGGCTTAACCGAGGATGAAGCCAAGGCCCGGCTCGAGCGGGACGGCCCGAACCGCCTTCAAAGCCAGAAGAAAAAACCCTTGATACTGAGGATACTTGCGCAATTCAAGGACTTCCTTGTGGTTATTCTCATCATTGCGGCAGTCATATCCGTGGTTGCGGGAGATGGACTTAAAGACGCAATCATAATCATTTCCATACTCATAGTCAACATGGTTATCGGTATCACACAGGAAAACAAGGCCGACAACGCGCTAAAAGAACTCAAAGACATGGCAAGCCCAAAAGCAAAGGTGAAAAGAAACGGGCAAATCGCAAAAATAGATTCCGATGGCATAGCAGTGGGCGACATCGTCATTCTGGATGCCGGGGATTATATTCCTGCGGATGTCAGGCTGATAGAGAGTATGAACCTGAAAATTGACGAATCAGCTTTGACCGGTGAGTCAATGCCTGTCGAAAAATACGCCGCCGCAGTTTTGGAAAGCGGCGTTAGCTTGGGCGACAGGGAAAACCTTGCATCGATGGGAACCGTTGTCACGTATGGCAGGGGCCTGGGCGTTGTGTACGCCACCGGGATGAACACCGAAATGGGCAAAATCGCAACGGTGTTGAGCGAAACGGACGAGGCCTCCACGCCATTGCAGGGCAAGCTCAACGCAATGGCGAAAACTTTGAGCATTATCTGCATC